>Ga0075423_10000466_pt1 | contig 32801 bp, 23 predicted proteins | sample SoiMethybrSBSTD2_FD_80114 | JGI IMG/M metagenome (GOLD analysis project Ga0075423, IMG submission 80114) | Bulk soil microbial communities from a Populus tree surrounding site in Tennessee, USA - Soil MetaG P. TD hybrid SBSTD2 | ecosystem: Environmental > Terrestrial > Soil > Tree plantation...
CGCTGGCGCGACGTGCCGCGGATGCGCGACGACGTGTTTCTGCCGATCTTCAAGCCGTGGGAGAGCGGCGAGCTCACGGCCGCCATCGAGCGCGGCTATCGGGCGCTGAAGCCGACGTGGGACGAGGGCACCGAGGACAAGATCTTTCGCGTGCTCATCGATGTGTTCCGGCACAAGGCGGGCGCCGGCGCCGACCTGGAGCCGATCAAGCCGACGGTCGGCGAGATCGTCGTCAACCCGCGGAACCTGACCTATCACCTCTCGGTGCACAATCCGGACTTTCCCGGCTACGGCCACGACGACATCATCGAATGCAGCCACGCGGTGCCGGAGCTCGAGGCGCTGCTGCGTCAGATGATGGTGCTACACAACCAGTTCCGCTGGAACCGTGACCGCATGCGCGTCATCGAAGTCGGAAAGCTGGCGGACGACGACTTCGTGGTCGTCTACCATCCGCGCAACGACGAGGTGCGCGATTTCATCCGCCGCGTCAAGCGCGGCCAGCGCAGCCGGCCGCCCAAACCGCCGGCGCTCGCGTCGCGGAAGCCCACGACGCCCTACCCGCCCGTCGACGTGCGGCGACAGTTCCGGGTGATGCCACGGCTCGAAGCGTTGGCTGTGCACCAGGGCGAGCGGCCGTGCACCAACGACGACCTGATCCGGAACGCGGCGTACTCCTGGTCGCCGATGACGGCCGACGAGATCGAGGAAAAGACGGGCATCCGCCAGCGTCTGTACAGCGACCTCGATCTCGATCACATGGCGCTGCTTGCCGCGCAGGGCGCTCTCGACAAGGCGGGCCGCGCTCCGGAAGAGATCGGCGCCGTGCTCTTCTGCTCGTGCACGAGCGCCAAGATGATGCCGTCGCTGGCCACGTGGCTGTCGGGCCGGCTCGGCATGTTCCAGACGCACGCTTCGTGCGACATCGTGGCCGCGTGCGCGGGGCTGCCCTATGGTCTCTCGGAGGCGGTGCGGCTGCTGCAAGAGGTCGAACGGCCCGTGCTCGTCGTCTGCGGCGAGAAATTTTCCGACAAGATCGGCACCGTGCGGACGTCGCGCATGATCTTCGGTGACGGCGCCGCAGCGGTCGTGGTCGGCCCTGCGCCCGACGGCGCCCCACCCGACGTCGAGTACTTCCAGACGTACGCCAGCGGACCGATGAGCGAAGTGGACTCGATCGTCTGGCCGAACCCGGAGTTCGACAACAACATCACCGTGTTCGGGCCGGAGGTGAAGGCGCTCGTGAAGCGCTACCTCACGCAGATGATCGGCGAGCTCGGCGCGCTGCCGGCGCCGGAGGGCGCCGGACACTCGCTGCTCGAAGCGATCGATCTCGTCGTGCCGCATCAGGCCAACAAGACGATGGTTGTGCACTACGCGAAGGCGGCCGGCATCGACCCGGCCAACCTCTACTTCAACATCGAGCGCGTGGGCAACACGTCCTCCGCCTCGATTCCGCTCGCGATCTGGGACGCGGTGCAGGATGGACGCATCGATCGCCCGATGCGGATCTTCGCGCCCGGCTTCGGCGCGGGCGCCGTCGGCGGCTACGTCGTGATGCGCCTCGATCCGGCGATCGTCGCGAAGTGACGACCCGGCGCGTCGCCATCCGCGCAGGGTGGGTCGTCGGCTTCGACGGCCTCGGCCATCGGCTGCTGCGTGACGGCGTGGTCGTCGTCGAGGGCGAGCGCATCGTTCACGTCGGCCGCCGATTCGAGGGGACGGCCGACGAGACGATCGATGCGCGCGACCGCGTCCTCACGCCGGGGCTCATCACCACGCACGTGCACATGGCGGGCTCGCCGCTCGACCGGTCGTTCATCGAGGACCGCGGCAGCCCGCAGTTCTGGTACTCGGGCCTGTTCGAGATGCTGCCGGTGCGTGGCGGCGCTCAGGACGCGGAGGCGAGCCGCGCCTGCGTCGATTTCTCCATGGCCGAGCTGCTGCGCGGCGGCGTCACGACCGCGCTCGAGATCGGCGGGCTCGGCGACTACGTCGTCGAGCGCGCCGGGCACTACAGGCTGCGTGTCTACATGGGGCTCGGCTTCCGCTCGGGCCAGTGGCTGACGCGCGATGGCAAGCGCGTCGTGTGGGAATGGGACGAGGAGGCAGGACGCCAGGGCCTCAAGCGCGCGGTCGCATTCCTGGACAAGCACGACGGCGCGCACGGCGGCCTCGTACGCTGCGCGCTGTCGCCCATGCAGGTCGACACGTGCACGGCCGAGCTGCTGATCGAGGCCAAGCGCGTGGCCGATGAGGCCCGGCGTCCGTACACGGTGCACACCTCGCAGTCCGTCGTCGAGTTCAACGAGATGCTGCAGCGTCACGGCAAGACGCCTGTCGCGTGGCTCGAGTCGCTCGGCGTACTGGGTGAGAATACCGTTCTCGGTCACGCCATCATCGTCGGCGGCTCGTCGTGGACGAACTATCCAGCGGGCGACGTCGCGATCATGGCGGAGTCCGGCTGCTCCGTGGCGCATGCGCCGTGGGTGTTCATGCGCCGCGGGATCCTGCTCGAGTCGTTCGCGCTCTATCGCCAGGTGGGCGTCAACGTCGCGCTCGGCACCGACACCAATCCGCAGTCGGTGATCGAGGCGATGCGGTGGGCCGCCGTCGGAAGCAAGACCGTCGAGCGCAACACCGGTGCCACGAGCGCCGCGGATGTGTTCGACGCCGCCACACTCGGTGGCGCGCGCGCCCTCGGTCGCGACGATCTCGGTCGTATCGCGCCCGGCGCTACCGCGGATCTCGTGCTGTGGAAGGCGCGGTCGTGGAACATGACGCCGCTGCGTGATCCCGTGAAGAACATCGTCTACAACGCCACGGCGGAAGACGTCGATCGAGTCTGGGTCGGCGGCCGGCTCGTGGTCGACGGCGGCCGCGTGCTCGCCGCCGACGAGGCGAAGATCCTCGCGGATCTCCAGGCGGGCGGCGATCGCATGTGGCCGCGCATGCAGCAGTTCGACTGGGCGGGCCGCGGCGCCGACGAGCTGTCGCCGCTCAGCTATCGGGAGTGGGCGTAGGCGCTCAGCGCGCGATCGGCAGATCCTGCCGATTGCCCCACTCGGCCCACGAGCCCGTGTAGGCCACGACGCGCGGATAGCCGAGCAGGCGCAGCACGAAGTACGTGTGCGAGGCGCGGTGATGCGTCTGGCAGTACGTCACCACCGTCTTGTCGGGCGTGATCCCCTCGATGGCGTACATGCGCCGCAGCTGCTCCGGCGTGCGGAACGTGCCGTCGAGCCGCAAGTGCCGCCTCCACTCGATGCTCGCCGCTCCTGGAATGTGGCCGCCGCGGCGCGCGCGCAGATCGCGGCCATCGAACTCGTCCGGCGACCGCGCATCGACCAGGACTACGTCCTCGCGACCGAGCCGTGCGCGGACCCACGCCGCGTCCGCGACACGCGCGGAATCGACGTGCGGCAGCGGCACCTTCGACCGGCGCGCACGCGGCCGCTCATTCGTCCACACGCCGCCGGCGGCGCGCCAGCGCTGACTGCCGCCGTCGAGCATGGAGACACGCGGCTGCCCGAGGACGTCCAGCACCAGGAACAGCCACGCTGCATCCAACCCGCCGTCGTCGTCGTACAGGACGACCGTCGTCTCCGGCGTAATGCCCAACCGCGCGAGCAGCCGCCGTCCCTCGTGCGCCGTCGGCATGCGGAACACGCCCTCACGCGTCTTCATGCGCGTGTCCGCGATGTCGAAATGCACCGCGCCCGGAATATGGCCGCGCGCATAGTCCTCGGGATCGGAGACGTCGATGACGCGCACGTCCGGCTGGCCGAGCCGCTCGGCCAGCCATGTGGGCGTGACGAGCAGCGGAGTCTCGGCGGCGAGCGCGTGCGACACGAGCATCACGACGAGCGCGACGGCGGCCGCCAGCGCCTTCATGCGCGCGATGCTATCGGCCGACGTGAGCGTCCACTAGGGCCAGCCGGCCCGCGCGCCATGCCCGTTCGAACGACACGCGGAAACCCATCTCGTCGGAGGCGCTCACGACGTCGATGCCCGCCGCGCGCGCCGCACCGGCCACGTCGGTCGCTCCGGACTGATTCAACGCGATCGCGACGATCGGGGCCGCGAGCCTCGCCGCGGTCGCCCATTCCGAGGCCATCGCCTCGAAGCCCGCGGCGGCGCCGATCGCGAGGATCCGCGTCGCGTCGACGGTCAGCGACGCGGCCAGCGCCGCAGGCAGCGCAAAGCCGAGCGTCGCGGCGCCATTCGGCACCAGGCAGTCGCGCGGGTGGACCGACGCCCACGCGTCGGTGAGCGGCACGTCCAGCGTGAGGATGGTCCCTGCCGGCGTCATCTCGCGAGCGATCTCGACCACGCGGCGTCGCGCGAATCCCGCCTCCGACGGCGGCGGTCGCCGTAAGCGTTTCAGACGATCGAGCGCGGCGACGTCCCAGTCCGCGCGCGCGCGGCCGCGCAGCCGCGGCGCCAGCTCCTCGATGATCAGCGCGATGGCGCCGCTGACGGTGTTCTCGCGCGGAGCGCGACCGATTCGCGCGCGCGGCACGCCGGCGAGCCGAACGCCCGGCATCAGCTCCACGTCATCAACACCGATTTCGACGACGAGGTCCGCCTGCGAGAGCAGCGGGTGGCCGGCGCCAATCGATCCAAAGGCGAGCGGATGCGGATCGGGCAGCGCACCCTTGCCCTTCGGCGTCGTCAGCACCGGCGCCGGCAGCGACTCGGCGAGCGCGCGGATCCACTTGGCGTCGTCGGCTCCGGTCTCGAGCCCCGCGAGCAGCACGGGGTGCGCCGCGCGGGCGATCGTGTCGGCCAGCGCGTCGAGAGCGTCCGCCAGTGGCGGCAGCGGCGGCGCGTGACGCACCGCCGTCGCGATCGGCACCGCCGGCGCACCGGCGATGCCGTCGGGAATCGCAACGTGCGCGGCTCCGCGAGGATCCGCCATCGCCGCCTGCGCCGCATGCGCGATCCAGTGCGCCGCCGAGGTGGAATCCACGACGGCGCTGGCCTTGACGACCGGATCGAGCAGCCGGGCATCGCCTTCGCCGTCCGAAATCAGGATCACCGCCGCGCGGTCGCGCGTCGCGTGCGCCGCGCCGTCGACCACGGGCGCCAGCCCGCGACGAAGCGACACGAGCGCGACGCCCGGCGCATCGATCAGCTCCGCGGTGACGGCGGCCATCACGCAGGCGGCTGTCGCGCCGACCGTCTCGACGACGACGAGGTCCCGCGCACGCATGGCCTCTGTCACCGGGCGCGGCGCGCCCGCAGCGGCGAACACGCGTGGCGCGTGCGAGCGGGCGAGAGCATCAGCGACGACCGCGGCGACGGTGCTCCAGCTCATGGCGCAGCCAGACGCCCGAACCGACGACGACTCAGCGCGCGAGCGACTCGAAGACCGGCCGCATACGCTCCAGCGCGGTCCGCAGATTCGCCTCGGAATTGGCGTAGGAGAAACGCAGATAGCCTTCGCCGTGGACGCCGAACGCCGCGCCCGACAACGCCGCCACGCCGGCCTCGTTCAGCAGCCGCTCGGCGACCTCCGCCGACGATCGCCTTGTGCCTGTGATGTTGGGAAACACGTAGAACGCGCCACGCGGACGCAAGCACTTCACGCCCGGCAGCTTGTTGAGGCCGTCGACGAGAATGTCGCGGCGGCGCTTGAACTCGGCGACCATCCGACCGGCTTGCTCGCCCTGCAGCGCGGCGACGCCCGCGAGCTGCACGAAGGACGCCGTGCACGAGGCGGAGTTCACCATGAGCCGGGTGATGTGCTCGACGAGCGGCGCTGGAAAGACGCCGTAGCCGAGACGCCATCCCGTCATCGCGTACGACTTCGAAAAGCCGTCGAGGATGATCGTGCGCTCGGCCATGCCGGATCGGTTGTAGATCGACGTGAACTCGCCCTCGTAGAGGAACTGGCGGTAGATCTCGTCCGAGAGCACCGGAATGTTTCGCGCGGCCGCGAGGGCCGCGATGCGATCGATCTGCGCGCGATCGAGCACGCCGCCCGTCGGATTCGCGGGCGAGTTGATGATGATCAGCTTCGTGCGCGGCGACAGGCTCCTTTCGAACACGTCGAGGTCGAACCCGAACTCGCTGGCCTCGCGCAGCGGGATCGGCACGGGCGTGGCGCCGACGAAGTTGATGACCGATTCGTAGATCGGAAAGCCGGGGTTCGGGTAGATGACTTCGTCGCCGCGGCCGGCGAGCGCCATGATCGTGAAGAACATGATCGGCTTGGCGCCCGGCGTCACCACCACCTGATCGGGCGAGACGGACACTCCGCGCGTCTCGCTGATGTGCCGGGCGATCGCCTCGCGCAGCTCCGGCAAGCCCGCCGACGGGCCATAATGCGTGGCGCCCGCGTCGAGCGCACGCTTGGCTGCCTCCTTGATGTGCTCCGGTGTGTCGAAATCCGGCTCACCGATCTCGAGGTGCACGACCTGCTTGCCCTGCCGTTCCAGCGCACGAGCGCGCGCGAGCACCTCGAAGGCCGATTCGGTCCCCAGCCGTCCCATCCGTTCTGCGACGTTCATGGGGCGCATTATAGCGTCGTGGAGTTCGTCGAGGTGGCCGCGGGCGGCTTCCTGATGGGCGACGCCGACGGCGCGCCGTGCGAGCGGCCGGCGCACCGCGTGCACGTCGACGCCTTCGCGATTGCGGTCACGCCCGTGACGAACGCGGCGTACGCGCGCTACCTGAAGGCCACGGGGGCCGCGGCGCCGGCCCTCTGGCGGCAAGACGGCTTCGACGATCCGGAGCAGCCGGTCGTCGGCGTCTCGTGGGCCGAGGCGTGCGCGTTCGCGGCGTGGGCGGGGGCGAGGTTGCCGACGGAGGCCGAATGGGAAAAAGCCGCGCGCGGCGGTGTTGACCGTCAGCGGCTGCCATGGCCGGGACCGGCGCCCGGGCAACGCTTCACGCGGCCGCCGCGCGTGCGCACGACACCGCCTAATCCGCTCGGGCTCTTCGACCTCTCCGGCGTCTGCCACGAATGGTGCGCCGACTGGTACGCCGACGACTACTACGCTCGATCGCCGGCCGCGAATCCGTCCGGCCCGTCCGACGGCACCCGGCGCGTGAGCCGTGGCGGCGCCTGGCGACACGCCGATCCCTGGAGCGGCGTGGGTCACCGGTCGTCATTGCCGCCGGCGCTGCGCTATTCGGACTACGGCTTCCGGCTCGCGCGCGATCTGCCGGCAGGCGGGGCGCGGCCCGGCTGACGCCAAACGGCTCGACGCCGGCAGCGCCACCTGCGTCCGGGTGCTACCATACGCGCGAGAACGGCCATGGCGAGCGAACAACGCTCGGTCCTGCGCGAAGGCATCGTTGCCGGCCTCATCGGCGCCGCCGTCGTCGCCGCGTGGTTCTTCGCGTACGACCTCGCACGCGGCGAGCCGTTCGCCACGCCCGGCCTGCTCGGTGCGTTCGTCTTCTACGGCATCAAGACGCCGGTCGGTGTCGCGCCCGCGCTCGGCCCCATCCTCGGCTACACCGTGCTGCATGGCCTGGCGTTCATCGCCTTCGGCGTCATCGCGGCGAGCCTCATGGCCATGAGCGAGCACGAGCCCGAGCTCTTCATCGGGTTCATCATTCTGTTCGCCTGCTTCGAGGCGTTCTTCTTCGCCATGGTGCAGGTCTTCGGTCTCTCGAAGACGGGCGAGCTGACCTGGTGGTCGGTGCTCGTCGGCAATCTGCTCGCCTCGGTAGCCATGCTCTGGTACTTCTTCCGCGCGCATCGCGCGCTGCCCAAGAGCCTCGTCGGCTCGTGGGGAGAGGTGCTCGGCGAGGGCGTGCTGGCAGGCCTGATCGGCGCCGCCGTCGTCGCGCTCTGGTTCTTCGCCATCGACGCCATTCACGGCGAGATGCTCCGCACCCCGAAGCTGCTCGGGAGCGCGCTGCTGCGTCAGCAGACGCCGACGGCGGCGGTGCTGTCCTACACCGTCGTTCACGGCATCGCGTTCGTGCTGTTCGGCATCATCGGCGCATTTCTCATCGCGGGCGCCGAGCGACAGCCGATGCTGATCTTCGCGCTGGTGATCCTGTTCACCTCGTTCGAGATCTTCTTCTTCGGCCTCATCGTCATCGCGGCGTCGTGGATCATGGACGAGCTGGCGGGATGGACGGTCTTCGTCGGCAATCTCCTGGCGGCGGTGGCGATGCTCGCGTTCTACTTCCGCCGCCACCGCGGTCTGGCCCACCGGCTGGCCGCCGCGTGGGAATCGGAGGACTAGAGTCGTGCTGAACATCGACCATTTCATCGCGGAGTGTCGTGCCGCGCTCACCGAATCGTCTCCCGAGCTCCCCATCAAGGAGATTCTCGAACGCGCCGTCAGTGACCCGTCCGGCGTGGAAGCAGTAGTGGGCACGCCTCGCCGTGCGCAGATCGCGACCCTGCATCACGAACGGGATCTCACGATTCTGAACGTCGTGTGGGCGCCGGGGATGGCCGTGTACCCGCACGATCACCGCATGTGGGCGCTCATCGGGCTCTATGGCGGGCGTGAGGACAACACGTTTTATCGTCGCGTCGGAAACGGATTGCAGGTCGCGGGAGACAGGCGACTCGAGACCGCGGACACCACGCTGCTCGGAAAGTCGGTGATCCACGCCGTCACGAACCCGCTTCGCGTCTTCACCGGTGCGATTCATATCTATGGCGGCGACTTCTTCGGCACGCCGCGCAGCGATTGGGACCCGGACACGCTGCAGGAGCGACCGTACGACGTCGAGCGAACTCGGAAGCTGTTTGCGGATGCCAACGAACGATGGCTCGCCGACCTATCAAGGCGGTGATCTTCGACGCCTACGGTACGCTCGTGCGCAACGACGACCTCCGACTGATTCCCCGGCAAATCGTCGCCGACCACCGAGTGTCGGCGCCCGTCGATGACGTCCTCCAGCGCTGGATTGACCTCTATTGCGAGGCGACGCAGCAGGCGCAGTTCCGCACGCTGCGAGAGATCGAGCGCGACATCCTCCGGTCGCTCCTGCGCGAGCTCGGTGTCGACGCCGACGAGTCGCCGTACGTCGACCTCTTCTTTCAGGTGACGACGAAGGTCGACCTCTATCCGGAGGCGGCCGAGGTCTTGCGCATACTGCCGCCGATGCGCTCCGCGGTGCTGTCCAACGCCGATCACGAGCACCTGGCGGCGTGGGCGTTCACGCTGCCCGTGGAGTTCGTGCTGATCTCCGAGGCCGTGCGCGCGTACAAGCCCCATCCGTTGATGTTCCAGACGGCGCTCGAGCGATTCGGCCTGCCGGCCCACGAGGTGCTGCACGTCGGCGACAGCGAGGTGGACGACGTCGAGGGCGCGAAGGCTGCCGGTCTGCGCGTCGCCTGGGTCAACCGCGACGGCCGCCGACGCCGCGCGAGAGGGCCGGCGCCGGACTTCGAAATCCGTGATCTAAAGGAGCTGCTCGGCCTGCTCTAGTCGTGCGCTACCAGAGCGCTTCGGGCAATGGCAGGCCCGCGAGCGCGTCTGCCGGCAGCGGCGCCGGTGGCTTTACGCCGAGCCGATCTGCAAGGACATACAGCTGGCGCAGATGCTGGCCGGCGTGCCACGTCGTGCGCTCCAGCAGATCGTCGGCGGCCTGCGGACCGTAGTACGTCTGCACGGTGCGCTGATACTCGTCTGTACCCGCGCCCTCGAACCAACCGCTGAGTCGCGCACGTACCAGCGCGCCGTAACGCGCGACGTCACCGCCCGTCACCATCTCCTTGGGCGCGCGCTCTTCATACACCGATTCCGGCAGCTCGACGTGGTCCACCGCGTCGACGAAGCCCAGCGAGAGGCGGAACACATGGAACGCGAGATCGCGCAGCGTCCGCTTGCGCTCGGGCGGGATGTGATCCATCTGCTGCGCGTCGAAGCGCTCCGTCAGCTTCTGCGCCGACTCGAGCACGCGGTCCAGCCGCGAGGCTAGCTCGGCGGGCGTGAAACGGCGCGCCGCGCGATAGTCGACGCCGAGCAGCTTCGCGTACCCGTCTGGATTCCAGCCGTGGACGACGTGATCACCGAAGGCGACCCCGGGCGGCCGCGGAATACCGAGCCGCACCATCTCTTCGCGCGCGACGGCGTCCGCCTGGACGTCGATGGGGTCGAACTCGACCCCCCAAGACGAGAGCAGCTCCTTCGTCTTGGCGCAGGAGGATCAGCCTGGCCGGGTGTACAGACGTGCTTTCATCGCCTGTCACTATACCCTGGGCGTTCGACCTCGTGGTGCCCGACGCGCTGCCCCCTGACCGGCTCTTGGCGATCGCCACGCGCTGAGCGCGCGGTCGGCGGCGGGCCGGCTGGCGTCGCACGCGAGACGCCGGGACGTTCCCGCGGGAACGCGCGCGCCAACTTCCAGCCACGGCGGACGCTCCGCTAAATCGCCGCCGACGTTCCCGCGGGAACGTCGTTCGCCTGTCGGTGCCGATAGAGCGCCCGCCGCGTCGAATCCGGCGATCACCGCCCCTGAAACGGCGGCGGCGACTTCTTGTTGGCGAACGCGGTCACCCCGGCCCTGAAGTCCTCGGTGCGCCCGGAGTTGGCGATGGCCTGAGCCTCCAGCTCCATCTGCGTCTCCAGGCTCTCCCACGTCGACTGATGGAACAGCCGCTTCGCCGCACCGAACGCCTTCGAGGGCCCCTGCGCCAGCTCCCGGGACAGCGCTTCAACGGCGCTCTTGAGCTCCGCGTCCGGCACCACCCGCGTGACCAATCCCCAGTCGAGCGCCTCGCGGGCCGTCAGCACGCGGTTGGTGAAATAGAGCTCCATGGCGCGGCGCAGACCCACGAGCCGCGGCAGAAAGTATGACGAGGAGCCGTCGGGGGTCGCCGCGATCTTCGAATACGCCATCGTCAGCTTCGCGGATTCCGCCGCGACGACGAGGTCGCCGGACAGCGCCAGGCTCAGACCGCCACCGGCGGCGACGCCGTTGATCGCCATGACGACTGGCTTGTCGCTGCGGCAGAAGCGCGAGATCGCGCCGTGCAGATACGTCGTCAGCTCCTTGACGAGCGCGCCGATGCGCGGCAGGTTCTCCGCGAAATCGCGCACATCGCCGCCCGCGCAGAAGGACTTGCCGGCGCCGGTGATGACGACGCAGCGCACGTCGGGATCCTCGTCCAGCTCGATGGACGCCGCGAAGAGCTCGCGCCCGAGCCCGAGGTTGAGCGCGTTGTAGGCGTCGGGCCGGTTGAGCGTAATGGTCGCGACTTGCGCGGAACGCTCGACGATCAGATGTTGAAAGGCCATCGGTTGTCCTCCGCTGGCGCGGGCGGGGCATTGCGCGCCGCCTCGGCCAGGGCATCGAGGATCTCGTGGATCTGCAGCGGCTTCACGAGGACGACGTCCACCCCGTGGGCGCGGCGCTCTTCCGGCGACAGCTCGACGCCGAAGCCCGTGATGAGGAACACGGGCACGCGCGGCGCGATTTGCTTCACCGCGCGCGCGACCTGCCAGCCCGAGACGCGCGGCATCGCGAGATCGGTCAGCACGACGTCGAACGGCTCGGCGCGGAAGCGCGCGATGGCGTCGGCGCCACCGTCCACCACGGTGGCCCGATGGCCGGCGGACTCGATGGTGTCGGCGAGCATCGTGCGCACCGCCTCTTCGTCGTCCACCACGAGGCACCGCAGCGGGCGCACGGGGCCCGGCGCCGCACGCGGCGCCGGCGCCGCCGGCGGCTCGACGGTGGCCGCGGACGGAAACGAGAGCGTGAAGGTCGAGCCTCGGCCTTCCTCGCTGTCGACCGTCACGGAGCCACCGTGCCGCGAGGCGATCCCGTACGTCATCGAGAGTCCAAGGCCGGTGCCCTTGGGCCCCTTGGTCGTGAAGAACGGGTCGAAGATATTGTCCCGCACGTCGCGCGGAATCCCGACCCCCGTATCCGCCACGAGCACGTCGACGTGCTCCTCCGTGGAGCGCGTGGTCAAAGTGAGCGTGCCGCCGTTCGGCATGGCGTCGACGGCGTTGAGGATCAGGTTCGTCAACGCCTCGCGCAGCTCGGAGGCGTCGCCGAGGATCGGCGGCACTGGATCGAGCTGCGTGCGCACCTCGATGACGATCCCGCGGCTCACCGGCTCCTCGCGCCACCGCGATTGGGTGATGTCGAGCGCGTCGCGCACGATCTGAGTCAGGTCGAGCGGCACCATCGGCTGGTCGCGCCGGATGCGCGTGAACTCCTGCAGTCGGCGCACCGTCTGCGCGCCGTCGAGCGCGGAGCGCTCGATCACCCGCAGCCACTGCAGCTGCTGCGGATCCTGAACGCGGCGCATCAGCAGCTGCGCGCGGCCCAGCACCGAGGCAAGCAGGTTGTTGAAGTCGTGCGCCACGCCGGAGGCCATCTCACCGAGCGCGCGCAGCTTCTCGGTGCGCACGAGCTGATCCTGGGCGGCGGCGAGCTCGCCGTACGCGCGCGACCGTTCCTCGAACAGGCGGACGCTGCGCAGCGCGAGCGCGGCCAGGTGCGCGATGTTGACCAGCAGTCGCTCGTCGGCTTCGCCGAACGGGCGCTCGCCGCCGCGCAGGACGATGAGCCCGAGCACCCGTTCGCCCGCCGTCATGGGCACCCCGAGCCAGTGGCGCAGGTGTGCCGAGCCCGCGATCGGTTCGACGCCGTTCCGCACGCACTCGGCGGCGTAGTCGTCGGTGCGCAGCGGCCGGCTGGTCGCGAGCACGACGGACATCAGCCCGATGTCGCCGATTGGATAGCGGCGCGGCTCGTGCGGATCGTCGGCGCCCTCAGTGACGCGGAGCACGATCTCGAGCTCTTCGCGCTCGGCGTTGCAGAGGATCACGACCATGTTGCGCGCGTCCAGCACCCGGGCAACGTGGCGGCGCACGGCCTCCACGACCGCGCCGCGGTCGAGCTGGCCCGTGACCGCGCGCGAGAGATCGTGCAGCACCGACAGCTCCTCGAGGCGCTGCCGGTTCTCCTCGAACAGGCGGCCGTTCTCCAGCGCCACGCCGGCCTGGTTGGCGATGGCCTCCATCAATGCAATCTCGTCGTCCGAGAAGCGGCGCGCGGTCTGCCACCAGACGGCGGCGAAGGCCCCGATCATCCGGTCTTTGACGATGACCGGCACGAACAGCTGGGTGCGATGCGGCCCGCGCTCGCGCACGATCGGCGGCAACCGAGAATCATTGGCGGCGTCGCTCGTGTAGACCGGCCGCTTCGTGCGCGCACCCTGCGCGTAGAAGTCGTCCTTGAGGAGCGACAGGCGCAGGTCGCGGAAGGCGGTGAGCTGCGCCGGCGGGACGTGATAACCGGCCACGGGCTCCAACCACTCGCCGTCGGCGTCCACCAGCCACGCGCCGACGCAATCGGCGCCCAGCGTCTTGGCGACGGCGCGCAGGAAATGGCGCAGCTGCGCCTGGACGTCCAGCGTGGAGGATAGCGCTCGGCTCGCCGACAGGAGCGTCTGAGTCTCCGCCAGCTTCCGCTGCGTCTGCCGCGCCAGCTCGCTGTTCTCCATCGCGAGCCCGACTTGTGCCGCGATGCCCTCGACCAGCCGGACCTCCGCCGGGTCGAAGAGCCGTCCCGTTTGCCACCACACCAGGAACAGGCCGCCGACCGGCTCGCCGTGCGCGAGCGTCGGCACGAAGAGCACTGAGTGCGGCGGCAGCGCCGCCTGCCACGACTGATCGAAGCGCGGATCGTAGTGTGGATCGGCGCTGGCCGCGGCTCGTCCGGCGCGCCAGGCATCTCGCAGCCACGGAAAGCGGTCGAACACGATCGGCCGCTCCGAAAAGAAGCGCAGCAGCTCCTTCGGCACGTGGTAGCCACCGACTGCGATCAGCCGCTCCTTGCGCTCGTCGACGAGGTACGCGCCCACCGTGTCGGCGCCGAACGCGCGCGCGACCTCCGCTGCGAGCCGCCGCATGAGATCGTTGCCGGCGTCCGGCTGGGAGAGCACGCGGCCCACCTCGAGCAGCGTCGTCGTCTCGCGCAAGCGCTCCTGGGCCTCGACGAAGAGCCGCGTGTTTTCCAGCGCGAGCACGATCTGGCCGACCACCGCGGTCGCCAGGTCCACCTGCCACGGCGCGAACGGCCGGGCGCGGTCGCAGTAATCGAGCGTGACGACGCCGATGACGTCGTCCTGCCGCACCATCGGCACCGTCATGTACGCCTTGAGGCCGAACGCGGCCACCCATTCCGGAGGCGTCAGCGCAGGGTCGCTTGCGTCCTCGACGATCACGGGCCGGCGCGTCGCGATCGCGCGCGCGTTGACCGCGACGTCGCGAGGAGGCCGGTTGGCGTCGGTGAGGAAGTGATCCCACATGGCGGGCATCTTGCGCCCGTCCGCGAACTGCGACATCAGCGGAACCACGCGGTCGCCTTCCCAGCGCTCGATGGAGCAGCGGTCGACGCCGCACACCTGGGCGACCTTCACGGCCAGGCGCTTCAGCATCTGCCGTGCGTCGAGGGTGGAATTGAGGATCTCCGCCACCTCGAGCAGCGCGCGTGTCTGCGTGAGCCGGCGGGTGGTCTCCGAGTAGAGCCGTGCGTTCTCGAGGGCGACGGCCGCCTGCGCGGCCAGCGAGCCCATGAGCGAGGTGGTCTCCGGTGTCTCGCGCCACGACGTCGCGCGGTGCACCGCGAAGGCGCCGAGCACGCGCTCGCCGATCATGATGGGATAGGCGGTGAACGACGCGAGCCCGGCACGCACCAGCTCGGCCGCATCGATCATGCGCGAATCCGTGGCGACGTCGGTCCACAGAATCGGCGTGCGGTGGGCGACGACCCAGCCGACGGCGCCCTCGCCCGGTGCGAGCTCCTGGTGCAGCTCGGGGGCGAGCGCGGCGGCGTGCCCGTGCGTCAACGCGCGGCGTAGTCGGCCTGTGGATTCATCCAGGCTCCAGACGCTCACATACGGCGCATCGAAGAACTGCGAGATCGCCCGCGCGAGGTTCGCGAGCACCTCGTCCGGCTCGAGTGAGGACGACACCAGCCGATTGACCTCTTCGAGCGCCCGCAATCGCTCGGCGTAGCGCCGGGCCTCGGCATAGAGCCGCGCATTCTCCAGCGCGGTGGCCGAGTGCGCCGCAAGGCTCTGGAGCAGCGCGAGGTCCTCGACATCGAACGGCAGGGCGTCGGCGCCCGTGCGGCTCATCGTGAGGACTCCCAGCGGGCGGTCGCGCAGGACGACGGGCTGCATGATGACGCAGCGGAGACCCCGGGCCACATACCGAGGCATGGCGTGGGCTGAGCGCGCGTAGTCATTGGTGATGATGCCCCGGCGCTCGTTGATCGCGACACCCGCCAGGCCCTCGCCGCGCCCGAACCGCTCGCCGGTCAGCTCCTGGCCCGTCCACGCGCGCGGAATGAGCGTGCCATCCTCCTCGAGCGTCCACAGGGCGCCGGCGGCCTTGAAGAAGTCGGTCGCGCGCTCGACGATCAGCGCGGGCAGTCGCTCCGCATCGAGCACGGCGGCGAGCTCGCGCTCCATTTCCGCGAGCGCGGCGAGATGCTGTCGGCGCGAGCGCTCGCCCGAGAATAGTCGCGCGTTCTCCAGCGCCAGGGTGGCCTGGTCGGCGAAGGCCTGGAGCAGCGCAGCCTCGGCATCGGTGAACACGCGGCCGCGCATGTCGGCCACGCCGAGCGCACCGATGATCACGCCCTTGGCGCGCATCGGCACCGCCAGCACGGCGACGATGCCAGCGGCGTGCAGCGCTTGGACCAGATCGTCCGACATCCGCGTCGCGCCGTCGGCAAGCGCGTCCGGCGTCATGACGGCGCGGCCCTCGGCGACGGCACGGCCCATGATCCCGAAGCCGGGCGGCAGCACGTGGCCGGCGGCGAGCTGCTCCGGCATTCGGCCGCCGCGTGCGAGCGTGGTGAGCGAGCCATCCGGCTGCAGCAGGCGCACGATTGAGGCGTGGGCGTGGAACAGCGGCACCACGCTGTCCACCGTCCGTTGTGCGACCTCGGAGACGTCGAGCGACTCGGTCAGCGTGCGCGCCAGGCGCGCCAGCTCCTCGGCTTCCGCGCGCCGCTGCGCGGACTCGGCGTACAGGCGGGCGTTGGCCAGCGCGAGCGCCGCCTGGTCGGCGAACGTTTGGGCCAGACGCGCGTCCGCATCGGTGAAGACGCGCCCGCGCTCGCCGCTGACGGTGAGCACGCCGACCACGACGTCGTTGACGATGAGGGGCACGGCGATGGCCGAGTAGTGGCCGACGGCGGCGACCCACGCCCGGAGGGCATCCGTCTTCTCGATGTGAGGATCCTCGAAGACGTCCGGCGAGAACACGACGCGGCGGGACTCCGCCGCGAGCCCGGAGATGCCGACGCCGCGCGGCAGCACGGGCGCGCGCGGCACGTCGCCGGTGCGTCCGGTCGACGTCGCTACGGGGACGAGATCGCCGTTGGCGGGATCCACCCGAAACAGCGAGGCGGAGACCGACGAGAACAGACTGCGGACGCAGTCCGCGATGCGCTGGCTGACCACATCGGGATCGAGCGTGCCCGCGAACACACGCGAGAGATCGGCCAACGCCCGCATCCGATCGGTTTGCTCGGACGCCTCGTGCACGAGCCGCGCGTGCTCGATGGCGATGGCCGCCTGGCCCGCGAAGGCCTCCGCCAGCTCCTGGTCGCGCGCGCTGAAGCGCCGGCGCGCGCGGAAGCTCAGCACGCCGATCGTGCGGTCGCCCATCTTGAGCGGCACGCCCAGGAAGGTCGTGTAGCCGAACGCGCGGTCGGCGGCCAAGTGCTCGGCGATGATGTGCGGAGACGCCGTGATGTCGTCGAGGATCAGCGACTGCCCGGTGGAAAACACTTTGCCACTGAGACTCTCGTTGAGTCCGATGCGCGCACGCTTCATGGTCTCGCGCGCGGTGCCGGCCAGCCCGGCCACCACGAGCTCGTCGCCCTGACGCAGCCGGAAGCCGGCGTTGTCGACGTCGAGCAGTCGCGCGGCCTCCTCGGCCACGGAGGCGAGCAGGGCCTCGGTGGACATCATGGTTCCGATCTTCGTGTTGATGTCGAGGAGCGCCGCCACGTGCTCGCGACGCATCCTTTCGCTGTCGAACAGACGACCGTTCTCGATGGCGACGGCCGCCTGATTGCCGAGCGACGCGAACACCTCGAGCTCCTCCGCCGAGTACTCGTAACGCTCCCTGAGCCCGATGGCGAGCACGCCGAGGACGCGGTCGCCGATGAGCAGCGGAACCCCCGCGAACGCCGCCAGGCCGAGCGTTTCGAGCGGCTCGGTATTGAGCGGTCGCTGGTCCTTCGCCACATCGGCGATGGCGAGCGGCGCGCGCGTGGCCACCACGCGCCCGACGAGCCCCTCGCCGATCGGCATCTTCTCCGCGGCGTCGGTGAGGTCGGCGCCCGCACTGGCCCGCACCGACAGCGTGAGAGCGTCGTCGTCGACCAGCCAGAGTCGCGCCACGGTCGCATCGAACATCTCGCGGGCGCCATCCGTCACGCGCTGCAGGAGCTCGGCCTGCGGGACCGTCGCCGCCAGGCGCGCGGTGACGCGCGTGAGGATCTCGAGCCGTCGCGACTTCTGTCGCAGCTCGCCGATCAGCGCCGCGCGGCCGACCGCGAGCCCCAGCTGGTGCGCGGCCGCGCGCAGCAGCATCAGCTCGTCGGCGTCGAAGCGGCGGCGCTCACGCGAGACGAGCGCCATCACGCCCCACGTGACGCCCTGCACGGGAATCGGCAGCGCCAGCTGGGTGCGATAGCCTTCGGCGGCCACCGCCTCCTTCAGCGTCGCATTCTTGATTCGTGTGGGGTCGAGGTCCACCACCGAATGCTCCCCGGTGCGCGCCACCTGGCCGATGCGCGTGCGCTCCATGTCGCGCGCGCGGGACAATTCCATGTACCGCGGCGGGATGCCGTGGTGCGCGATCAGCACCAGCCGGCCGCTCGCGCGATCCACGCGATAGACCATGCCCACATTCATCCGCGCCACCGTGCACAGCACGTCCAGCGTCTGCGTCGCCGTCGACTCCAGCTCGTTTGCGTTGCCCACGGCGAGCGCGGTCGCATACAGGGCCTGCAGCTCGCGACGACCGCTCACAACGGTTGAGAACGGCGACGCCCCGGGCGCCCCGCCGACGGGCACGAGACTGGCCGTCGGCCGAACGGCCGCGGTGCCCGACGCGGATCGACCGCGATGCGTGAGCAGGACGACGAGCAGCGCCGTGATCAGAATCGTCACGCCACCGCCCGCGCTGAGCGCACGCGCCGCGGCGCGCCGTTCGGCGACGGCGTCGGTGAACCTCACCGCGGCCCAGGCCACGTCGCCGCCGACCCGACCGACGTTGCCGAACCGCCACGGCTCGCCCGCGAGCATGCGCTCGCCGGCGGCCGTCGCCGCGGCCCAGCCCTCTGTCGGCGTGGCCGGTAGGGTGGAATAGCGGAGCGTGTCGCCGTTGACGACGATCAGGCCCGTGCCGCTGCCGAGCTGAGGATCGAGTCGGTCGACGTGCCGCCCGACGACGACCACGCCCGCGCCCGCTTCGCCGCCGATGGCGGCGATCGCGAGCAGATATGTACGGCGATCCACCGTGGCGAACGTCGCCCGCACCTTGGCGGGCGGACCGAACGCGGGAAGCGCCAGGGGCGGCGTCGGCGGGACTTGCAGGAGTGAGGCGCCGCCGATGTCCTGGACCACGACGACATCCGCGACGCGCTCGAGCGTCAGCGCGCGCAGGCGCGCGGCGCCGCGCGCGAGCGTGGGCCAATCCCCCTTGCGCGCGCCTTCCACCACCGCCGGATCCTGCGCCAGCAGCGTGGCCTCGCGCAGGAGGGCGGACTGTTGCTCGTGCGCGGCGCTGGCGACGCGCTCGACGATGACATCGATGAGCGCGTCGTGCCGCGCGTCGATCTGCCGCAGGAGCAACACAGCGCCGCCGGCCCAAATCCCCGCGACGCCGGCGATGGCGACGACGAGGAGCAGGAGCCGGCGGCCCCCGCTCAGCGGCGTTCCCCGACGCGGTGAATCTTCATGAGGTTCGTGGTGCCCGTGACCCACATCGGTGAGCCGGAGATGATCACGAGCACATCCTCGGCGCGCACGGTGCCGTCGCCGAGCAGCGTGGCCTCGATCTCCTCGACCATCTCGTCGGTGGTCTCCACCTTGCGGATGAGCCGCGAGGTCACGCCCCACGTGAGCGCCAGGCGCCGCTGCACGGACGTGAACGGCGTGAACGCGATGATCGGCGTCGCCGGGCGCTCGTGCGAGATGAGGCGCGCGGAGAATCCCGACTGGGTGAACGCCACGATGGCGCGCGCGTCGAGCGCGCGCGCGGCGCTGGCGGCGGCATCCGAGACCGCTTCCGGAAATCCCACGGGCGCCCGGTGCTCGCGCCGGCGGCGCGTCGGCTCCTGGGTCAGGGCGGCCTGCTCCGCGCGCTCGGCGATTCGGGCCATGAACTCCACGGCTTCGGCCGGATATCGGCCTGAGGCCGTCTCCGCGGACAGCATGATGGCATCGGCGCCGTCGAAGATGGCCGCGGTGACGTCGGCGACTTCCGCGCGCGTGGGTCGCATGTGCGTCACCATCGACTCGAGCATCTGCGTCGCGACAATGACGGGCACCTTGGCGGCGTGCGCCTGTCGGATGATCTCTTTCTGGATGTGCGGCACGTCCTCGAGCGGGACGTCCACCCCCAGATCGCCGCGCGCGACCATCACCGCATCGACGGCGCGGACGACGGCCGGCAGGCTGTCGAGCACCTCGTGACGCTCTAGCTTGGCGACGAGCGGGATGTCGGAGCCCTGCCCGTCGAGGAATCGGCGCACCTCGCGGACGTCGTCGGCGCTACGGACGAACGACACGGCGACGAAATCCACGCCTTGCTCGATCCCGAATTTGAGATCCTCGACATCCTTGTCGGTCAGGCACGAGGCGGGCAGATCGACGTGCGGCAGCGAGATGCCCTTGTGGTCGCTGATCCGCCCGCCGGCGACGACGACGCAGCGCACCTCCGCCGACGTCGTCGCCTCCACGCGCAGCTGGATCATGCCGTCGTCCATCCAGATCTCGTCGCCGGACTTCACGCGGCCGAGATATTCCGGCGGCGAGACGAAGACGCGCTCGTTGCTGCCGACGCAAGGCGTCCGACACAGCGTGAACGGCCGTCCGGCCTCGAGGTCAACGCGCCGGCCGCCGCCCTCGCCGAACGTGCCGAGGCGGATCTTCGGGCCCTGCAGATCTTGAAGAATGGCGACCGGACGGTTCCATCGCGTCTCGGCGTCCCGGATCCGGCGGATGACCTCGGCGTGCTCGGCGTGCGTGCCGTGCGAGAAGTTGAGCCGCGCGACGTCCATGCCGGCCGCCGCCAGCCGGTCGAGCTGATCGACGGTGCAGGACGCGGGTCCGATGGTGCAGACGATCTTCGTGCGCCGCATCGCGCGCTACCCGGCGCGCCGCGCGGCCAGCGCGGCACGCAGGAACTGACCCGTGTAGGACTTGTCGGCCTGGCGTGCGAGCGCCTCCGGCGTGCCGGTGGCGACCACGCGACCGCCGTCGTCGCCGCCCTCGGGACCGAGATCGATGACCCAGTCGGCCGTTTTGATGACGTCCAGATTGTGCTCGATGATCACCACGGTGTTGCCCTGATCGACGAGCCGATTCAGCACCTCGAGCAGCTTTTCGATATCGGCGAAGTGCAGTCCGGTCGTCGGCTCGTCGAGGATGTAGAGTGTTCGTCCCGTCGCTCGCCGTGAGAGCTCGGTCGCCAGCTTCACCCGCTGCGCTTCGCCGCCGGATAGCGTCGTGGCAGATTGGCCGAGGCGGATGTAATCGAGGCCGACGTCGTGCAACGTCTGCAGCTTCTGCTTGATGACGGGCACGGCGTCGAAGAACTCGAGCGCCTGATGCACGGTCATGTCGAGCACTTCGGCGATGCTCTTGGCTTTATAGTGGACGTCCAGCGTCTCCCGGTTGTAGCGCTTGCCCTTGCACACGTCGCAGGTCACGTAGACGTCGGGCAGGAAGTGCATCTCGATCTTCACGAGGCCGTCGCCCTGGCACGCCTCGCAGCGCCCGCCCTTGACGTTGAACGAGAAGCGTCCCGGCTGATAGCCGCGCATCCGCGCCTCTTGGGTCCGCGCGAACAGCGCGCGGATGAACGCGAACACGCCGGTGTAGGTTGCCGGATTGCTCCGGGGCGTCCGGCCGATGGGCGACTGGTCGATGTCGACGACCTTGTCGATGTGCTGCGCGCCCTCGATGCGCGTATGCGCGCCGGGCCGGTCCTGCGCACGGTGGAGCATCTGCGCCAGCGCGCGATACAAGATGTCGTTCACGAGCGTCGACTTGCCCGAGCCCGACACGCCGGTCACGCACGTGAACGTGCCGAGCGGGATCGTCACCGGCTGGCCCTTGAGGTTGTGCTCGCGCGGCTCGTGGATGATCAGCGCATTGCCGGTGCCCTTGCGGCGCGTCTCGGGCACGTGGATGGCCCGCTTGCCCGACAGGAACCGGCCGGTGAGCGACTGCTCGTTGGCGATGATCTCGTCGGGCGTCCCGATGGCGACGACGTGGCCGCCCAGCTCGCCAGCGCCAGGCCCGAGATCGACGACGTAGTCGGCGGAGCGGATGGTTTCCTCGTCGTGCTCGACGACCAGCACGGTGTTGCCGAGATCGCGCAGCCGTTTCAGCGTGTCGAGCAGCCGCCGGTTGTCACGCTGGTGCAGCCCGATCGAGGGCTCGTCCAATATATAAAGGACGCCGACGAGGCTCGAGCCGATTTGCGTGGCCAGGCGGATGCGCTGCCCCTCGCCGCCGGACAGCGTCCCCGCCGGCCGGTCCAGCGTCAGGTACTCGAGCCCCACGTTGGCGAGAAAGCCGAGGCGCTCACGAATCTCCTTGAGCACGCGCCGCGCAATGGCCGCCTCACGCTCGCCGAGCTTCAGCGTGGAGAAAAACGTCGCAGCATCCTTGATGGTGAGCCGCACGACGTCGGCGATCGACTTGTCCGCGATCTGGAGTCCGAGCGACTCCCGGCGCAGCCGGGATCCCTGGCACACCGGACACCGCCGCTCGGCCATGAACGTCTCGACCTCGCGCCGCGCGTCTTCCGATTCGGTCTCGCGATAGCGACGCTCGAGCAGCTTGACGACACCCTCGAAGCCGCCGTCTCGGTCGCCGTACAAGATGACGTCCCTGATCGGCTTCTTGAGCTTTGCCCACGGCTCCTCGAGCGAGAACTTGTAGCGCTTGGCGAGTACAGCCAGTGTCTGCTTGAAGTAGGCGCTCTCGCGGCCCGCCCACGGCGCCAGCGCGCCGGCTTTGAGCGAGCGATTGACATTCGGCACCAACCGCTCGGGATCGATCTCGAAGCGCGTGCCGATGCCGCCGCACTCCGGACAGGCGCCATACGGGTTGTTGAAGGAGAACATGCGCGGCGACACCTCGGGGAACGAGATGCCGCAGTCAGCGCACGCGAGGCGCTCGGAGAAAAGCATGGGGGCGGAGGGAAGGTTGTGCGACCCCCTTGACTGTTTTGCTGGGGGGACCGTACCGCTCCATTGTGCTGGGGGGACCGTACCGCTCCCCCCAGACCCCCCCGGTCGCGTGGCGGCCTCACCATCGCCCGCGGCCACCGTTTCGACTTGGACGATGCCGTCGGCGAGGCGGAGTGCAGTCTCTAATGAGTCGGCCAGTCGAGCGCCGAGGCCATCTTTGACGACGAGCCGATCGACGACGACCTCGATGGTGTGCTTGCGCTTCTTGTCGAGATCGATCTCTTCGCCGAGCTCGCGCACGACACCGTTGACGCGCACACGCGAGAACCCCTGACGCTGCAGATCGAAGAAGAGCTTCTTGTACTCGCCCTTCCGGCCGCGCACGACCGGCGCCAGCACCAGCAGCCGCGTGCCCGCGGGCTGCAGCAGCACGCGATCGACCATCTGCTGCACGGTTTGCGCGGAGATCACCTTGCCGCACTCGGGGCAGTGCGGGACACCGACCCGCGCGAACAGCACGCGCAGGTAATCGTAGATCTCGGTCACGGTGCCGACCGTCGAGCGCGGGTTCTTGCTCGTCGTCTTCTGCTCGATCGAGATCGCGGGCGACAGTCCCTCGATCGAGTCGACCTCGGGCTTCTCCATCTGCTCGAGGAACTGGCGCGCGTAAGCGGACAGCGACTCGACGTAACGGCGCTGGCCCTCGGCGTAGATGGTGTCGAACGCCAGCGAGGACTTGCCGGAGCCGGACAGGCCTGTCAGGACGACCAGCTGATCCCGGGGAAGCTCGACGTCGATGTTCTTGAGGTTGTGTTCGCGGGCACCACGGACGACGATCCGATCACTGGCCATGGATCACCATTATGGTGGTCCGGCGGGCTGGTTGCCAACCCTCAGCGGGCCGCCGGCGCCTCGCGTCGTAAAACTTTCACGATCACCCAGGCCGCCGGCGCCGCCGCAAGCACCGGCGCCTCGCGCAGCGCGGCCAGCACCGGGGGCAACCGTGCCCCGAACGCAGTCACTCCGATGAAGACGGCCGCGCCGATCAGGCCGCCGGCAGCCGACGCGGGCCACGAGGCGATGCGAGCGCCGTCGGCGCCGGCGAGCCGCGGCGCGGCGATCGCGCCGCCCGCGAGCGCCAGACCCGCCGCGAGCGGTGTCCACGGCGCCACGCTCGGAACCGCGCCGCCGACGGCCGCCGCCACGATGACGGCGCTCCACAATCCCGGCCACCGCGCGCCGCCGGCTTCCACGATGGGTTGTCGAAGCGCGTCGGCCGCCGCGACGAACAACGCGAGCAGCCCGAGCGTCACGAGGCCGATCAGCATGGCCGGCGACACCCCGTGCCCCGGCAGTGCCGCCGCGCGCGAGAGCGACAGCACCGCCTCAGCCGGTGACCCGGCGAGTCCTGCCTCGGGCGCGAGCAACGTCGCATACGCGCCCCACGATGCCGCGACGGCAGCGATCGCCAGCGCGATGGCGGACGCAGCGCTCAGCCGTTTCGCAGCAGAAGGGACGAGCGCGCACGCGCCGAGTGTGACGGTCACCACCAGCGCCAGCGCATGAACCCACGACGCACGCGAGGCGGCATCCCCCCACGCGGCGCCGGACGGCGGAGCTCCGGGAACTCGCTTGCCGGGCTCGAAGCGTAGCCGGCTACCCGGCTCCGCGGTGAGCGTGTCGCCGGGGCGGATGCTGAGCGCGTCGCCGGCGGCCAGCCGCCAGTCGCGGACGACGGGCCGCTCGCCGTCGGTTTCGACGACGCGGAATGTGCCGGGCGTCACCGCAACAACGCGATGCCCTTCGTGAAACGCCAGAGTGGTGCCGCGCACGAAGCGCTCACCCGCCGCGACCCATGGGCTGCCTTCACCGAACACGAGGGCCGGCCGCGCGGCGGCATCTCGCCACGCCGCCCAGGGCGCACGCTGGAGCGCCGCACCAGCGGTGATGAGCACGACCAACAGCGCGGCAGCGCCGAGCGCGACGGCGGCGGTTCGCCAGCGCGCCGCGTGCGGCATCAGCGTGGCGAGCAGCGCCAGCGCGGCGGCCGCCAGGCACGCCTGCCAGCGGCGCGCGCCGAGCAGCGCCGCCGCGTCGGCGACCACGGCGAGATGCGCCCAGAGCAGCAGCGCCGCGACGGCGAGCGCGATGGTGAGCGTGATCGGATGGCGGGCCGCGGGGGCGCACGGCGGCTGAACGAGCGCGAGCAGTGGCGACACTGCGACGGCGAGCACCAGCGTCGGCGCAGCGGCCGCGCCCCCAGCAACAGCCGCGATCATGATGGCGACGAGCGCCGGCCCCGGCCAGGCCGCGAGGGCGCGCAGCAGTGTCATCGAAAGATGCGCGACAGCGCGATGACGAGGACAGCGGCGAGCGGGCCGACGCACGCCACGTACCACCAGAGCAGCGTGATTCCGGCGACGCGCACGCTGGCCGGCGAGCCCGGCAGCGCGGTCGCCAGCGGCGGCACGGCAAGAAGCAGAACCAGCACGACCACCGCGATCCGGCGTGCGCGCTCCGCCATCGGCACGGGGGATTATCGCACAGCGTCGCATGCGAATCGGTATGCTGAACCGTGGCATCCCAATCACACATTCTCGACGGGAGCGAGCGAGCGCATGACTGACCCGATCCGAAGCGTCCTGGTGATCGTCGCCCACCCCGACGACTGCGAATTCGGCGCAGGCGGCACGGTGGCGAAGTTCGTGAAGGAAGGCAAAGACGTCGCCCTCGTCGTCGTGACCAACGGCGACAAGGGCTCCAGCGACCGGACGATGACGTCACCGCGGCTCGCCGCCATCCGCGCCGAGGAGCAGCGCAACGCCTCACGCGCGCTTGGCGTCGAGCAGGTCACGTTTCTCGGCTATCCCGACGGCGAAGTGGAAGACACGCGAGCGCTCCGTCTGGACGTCGCGCGTGAGATCCGGCGCCACCGGCCCGACCTCGTCGTCTGCCAGAATCCCCAGCGCACCTACAACCTCGGCGCCTCGCACCGCGATCACCGCACGGCCGGCGGCGTCGCGCTCGACTGCGTCTATCCGCTGTCGCGGGACCATCTCGCCTTCCCCGAGCTGATGCCGCAATACGAGCCCCACAAGACGCGCGAGGTCTACGTGATGCAGTGGCAGAACCCTCACGTCGTGGTGGATATCAGCGACGTCATGGACTTGAAGATCAAGGCCCTGGCCTGTCACGCGAGTCAGTTCAAAGACTTCGCGGCGGTCGAAAAGCGCGTGCGCGAGCGCGGCGCCGAGCTGGGCCGAGCGGCCGGCTTTGCGTACGCCGAGGCGTTCGATCGCATCGTGATGTGGTGAGCCGTCGGGCATGAGACCCGGCTGGCTCGTCACGCTCAGCCTGCTCATCTCGGTCGCGGCGATCACGGTGTATTCGCAGCTCCTGCGCGTCCCCGCCGTCCGCAACAACCCCGAGGGCTACGTCGCCGCGTTCGCGATTGCGACCACGATCGCCGCCCTCGCCGTGGCGCTCGGACGGCGCTGGTACGGGTGGGCGACGCTGGCCGTCTCGCTCCTGTTGTTGCTCGGCAGCGCGACGTTCAACTTCGTTCTCGCGCGCATTCCCGAGGCGCACACGACGCTGCGCGTGCGCGAACGACCGGCGGCGTTCACACTGCCCGACGCCGACGGCCGGCCGGTCTCGCTCGCCGACTACCGCGGGCAAAAGCCCGTCGTCCTCGTCTTCTATCGCGGCTACTGGTGACCGTTCTGCGTCGCCGAGCTCCAAGGGCTTGGAGCTGCGTTGTCGGAAGCGGAGAAGGCCGGCGTCGAGATCATCGCCGTGTCGCCCGATCCGAACGCTCGCAGCCACGAGATGGCGCAGCGGCTGCACCTGAGCTATCGCTTCGTCGCCGACTCCGATCTCGCGGTGACGCGGCGCTACGGGCTGGTGCACGCGCGCGGCGGCGCGTCTGGCGAGGACGTCCCGATTCCGACGACGGTCGTGCTCGATCGCGACGGCGTCGTCCGCTGGCTGTGGATCAGCAATAATTTCCAGGTGCGCCCGGATCCCGAGGCGGTGCTCGCCGCGGTGCGCGGGCTGTGAGCCGCCTGACCGACCGACAGCTGAACACTGCACGACTCGCCGCGACACCGGTGCTCCTGCGCGAGATGACGCGCGATGCCGCCGGCGAGCTGGCGTGGACACCGCCCAAGCCCGGCGAATGGTCGATCGGTGAAGCCGTCCGCCACCTGGTCGAAGGCGATCGCGACACGTTCTTGCCGCGGCTGCGCCGCATGCTTGCCGAATCGCGGCCCGTCTTCGCCTCGGGCCGGCGCACCGAGGGCGACAACGCCGACCTCACGACGCTGCTCGCCGCATTCACGGATGCGCGCCGGCAGGCCGTCGCATTGCTCGGCGCGCTCGACGAGGCTGGCTGGCGACGCGAGGGCGTGAGTCCCAGCCGCGGTCCGCTGACCGTGGAGACGTACGCGGCAACGATGGACGCGCACGACACGGAGCATCTGCGCCAGATCCAGGACGTTCGCGCGACGCTGGGCCTGACGCCGCGGCGCTGCGAGGCTCGCCTGGCGCTCTCGATGTCCGAGCTGCTCGACGTGCTCGTCGCCACGCCCGATCGTGTCGCCGAGCTGGCCGCCGACCTCGATGCCCGCAGGCTGCGCGAGCGACCAGAGCCGGGCGAGTGGTCGATGAAGGAGGTGCTCGCACACCTCATGGAGCTCGAGAGCCGGCTCTTCCTGCCGCGCTTTCGGCTCATGGCGACGCAGGAGCACCCGCGCTTCGACGCCTTCGATCCGGTCGCGTGGGAGCGCGAGCGCGACCGGCGCGAGGGGCGCTTCGAGGACGACCTCGCGAGCTTCCGGCGCGCGCGTGCCGAGACGCTGGCGTATCTCGTGACGCTGCCGCCCGGCGCCGCCGAGCGCCCTGGCCTCTCGGGGCACTTCGGCCCGCTAACGCTGGGGCAGTACGCGACCCACGCCGCCGATCACGACCTCGAGCACCTCGCGCAGATGCGCGCGTGCCGCGCCGTGGTGACCGCTCGTGGCTGAGCTGCCGACCAGCGCGCGCCGCGTGGCCGAGGCGCTGACGGCCGCGGGCGTCACCACGACGATCGTCGTGTTCGAGCACGCGGTGCCGACGTCGGCCGCCGCGGCCGCCGCCGTGGGCTGCGACGTCGGTCAGATCGCCAAGTCGCTCGTGTTTCGTCTGCGCGACAGCGGGCGGCCGCTGCTCGTCATCGCGAGCGGAGCGAACCGCGTGGACGAGGCGAAAGTCGGCGCTCTCATCGGCGAGCCCATCGGCCGCGCCGACGCCGACTTCGTCCGGACGCATACGGGCTTCGCCATCGGGGGCGTGGCGCCTCTCGCGCATCCGTCGCCCATCACCACGCTGATCGACGAAGACCTGATGAAGTGGGAGGCGATCTGGGCGGCGGGCGGCCATCCGCACACGGTCTTTCGTGTCACACCGGAGGAACTCCGGCGCATCGCCGGCGGACGGGTCGCCGAAGTGCGAGCCGGAGGACGTCGCGGGGCTGGGGCCCCGCCGTCCGAGGCGAGCGAATCTAACAAGAGCTAAAGCGTAACGCAGCGCGCGGCGTCGAGCGGCGCGACGCCGCGATCGCGGTAGAATACGCCGAATGATCCGTCGCTCGGCGACGCGCCTCGCCTGCGTACTGCTGCTTTTGACGTCGACCGCGGCTGTCGTCCGCGCCGGCGTCACCACCCCGACCGCGTCGGAACTGCGCGCTGTTGTAGAAGCGCTCACCGCGCCGGAAATGCAAGGACGCCGCGCCGGTACGCCCGGTGGTGATCGCGCGACCGAGCGGATCGCGGCGTGGCTGGCCGCCGCCGGCCTGCGGCCCGGCGGCGACGGCGGGTCATTCTTACAATCGTTCAGCGTCGCCCCCGGCCGACGTCTTGGCTCGAGCAACGCGCTCGAGGTCAACGGACGGGCGCTCGCGGCCGGCATCGACTGGATGCCTCACGGCGGCTCGCGACTCGGCGAAGTCATCGCGCCGCTCGCGTTTCCCGATGACACCTGGGGCGGCGATCTCCGCGACAAGATCGTCGTCGCGCCAATGCGGGGCTCGCGGCTGGAGACGCTGATCCTGGCGCGCCAGCGTGGCGCCGTTGCGGTGTTGCTGATCGCCGACACGCTGCCGACGCTCGACGCGACGCCGGCCCCGGTCAGCCTCGTGTCGGGGTCGATCACGCGCAGCGCGGCGGACGCGCTCCGCGCGGCGGCGCCGGCAAGCGCGCGACTCGTCGTCGACCTGCTGCCCGCGGATGTACGGGCGGCGAACGTCGTTGGCGTGCTGCCCGGCACCGATTCCGCCCTCGCGTCGGAGACGATCGTGCTCGGCGCTCATTGGGACCACCTCGGCGCCTCGGGCGGCGCCATCTACTACGGGGCGGACGACAACGCGTCGGGCACCGCCGTGGTGGTCGGCCTCGCCCGCGCCTTCGCCGCCGCGGGGGGCGCGCGCCGCACGCTGATCTTCGTGCTGTTCGGCGCCGAGGAGCTCGGCCTCATCGGCTCCTCGCACTACGTGCAGCACGCCTCGCTGCCGCTCTCGCAAACGATCGCCATGCTGAACTTCGACATGGTCGGACGCATGCACGACAACAAGTTGAGTGTCGGCGGCGTCGATTCGGGCGACCGCCTGCGCGCCGCGACAGCCGACGCCGCGCGCGCCGCAGGCGTGCAGGCCGAGCTGAACGGCACGCCGTTTTCGCCGTCGGACCACAGCCGGTTCTATTCGGCCGGCACGCCGGTGCTGTTCTTCCACACCGGGAGTCACCCCGACTACCACCGCCCCAGCGACACCGTTGACCGGCTGAACGTCGACGGCATGGCGCGCGTGGCCGCGGTCGGCGCGTCCGTGGTCACGACGCTCGACGACGGTGCGCGCCCCGTGTACGCGAAGCTGTCGCGGCCGTCGCGCACGCGGAGCAACAGCCGCGGCACCGGCGCATTCCTGGGTGTCAGCGGTGACGGGGCGGGCGCCGACGGCGCGCGGCTCGGACATGTGATTCCCGGCAGCGCCGCGGAACGCGCGGGGCTGCGCGACGGTGACGTCCTCGTTCGCGTGGATGAAGTGGCCGTCGACGGCTTCGAGGCGTTGCGCCGTGTTATCGGCGCGCGGCGCCCCGGCGACACCGTTCGTCTGGTGTATCTGCGCGACGGTCGAGACCACGAGACCCAAGCGACGCTCGAGGGGAACCGACAATGAGCGACCCGAAGGGAGCAACCACGCTCGTCGATCTGTTGCGGCGCCGGATGGCCTTGACGCCCGACATACAGTATTTCTCGCTGTTCGACGAAACGGTGACCTACGCGCAGCTCTGGAGCCGGAGCGCGCGCTACGCGGCTGGACTGGCCGCCGCGGGTCTACGGGGCGGCGACAAGGTGTGCCTGATCTACCCGACGTGCGCCGAATTCTTCTACACCTTCTTCGGCGCGCTGCGGCTGGGCGCGGTGCCGGTCCCGCTCTACCCGACGCTCGGCGTCGATGCGACCGCCGCCATCTTCCGTGACTCCGAGGCGGTCGCCGTGGCGACGATCGGCTGGTTCCGTGCCGGCGTCGACGCGAGCGTCGCGCTGGCGCCGAACATGCGCCAGGTGCTCGAGCCGAACGAGCTGGACTCCGACGGCACGCCGCCGCCCGATCACGTCGCGCAGCCCGGTGATGTGTGCTTCCTGCAGTACACCTCGGGCTCGACGGGTCAGCCGCGCGGCGTCGTGCTGTCGCACGCGAACGTCGTCGAGACGACGAAGTTCATGGCCGTGGCCGCCGGGCTCGGCGCCGAGGATCGCGTGGTCTCGTGGCTGCCGCTCTATCACGACATGGGGCTCATCGGCTGCGCGCTGACGCCGCCGCTCACGGCGACGCCGATCTGGCTGCTGCCGCCCGACTTGCGAAATCCACGCCCGTGGCTCGAGACGATCACGAAGGTGCGCGCGACGTTCACCGTGTCGCCGGACTTCGGGTATCGGAACTGTGTTCGCAACGTACGCGACACGTCGGATTTCGACCTGTCGTCGCTGAAGGCCGCGCTCTCCGGCGCCGAGCCGGTTCGTTCCTCTACGATCAACGCGTTCGAGTCTCACTTCGGGCTGAAGAACGTGATCGCGCCGTGCTACGGACTTGCCGAGGCGACGCTGGCCGTCGCCATTTGCCAGCGCGGAATGGCGCCGCGCTACGACGCCTCCGGCCGATGGCTCTCCGTCGGGCTGCCCTGCCCAGGCGTATCGCTCCGCATCTCGGAGCCGATGCGCGAGGGCGGCCCCGTCGATCTCGTGGACGTGCCGCACGAGACCGAGGGCGAGATCTGCGTGAAGAGCCCGGGCGTGATGCAGGGCTACTACAACAATCCCGAGGCGACGGCCCGTGTGCTCACCGCGGACGGTTGGCTCCGCACAGGCGATCTCGGTTTCCTCGACGCCGAGGGCTATCTCTACGTCACCGGGCGGCTGAAGGACATCATCATCGTCGGCGGCAAGAACATCGTCCCCGCGGACGTCGAGGAGATCGTCGATCACGTGCCGGGTGTTCGTTATTCGGCGGCCGTCGGCGTCGACAGCGAGCGCGCGGGGACCCAACGTCTCTACGTCGTCGCCGAGCTGCGCGACGCCGCGGATCCGCCGACGACGGTTCGCGAGATCGTGCACCGTGTGCATCGCGGCCAGGGGCACCGCCCCGCGCGCGTCCTGCTCGTTCAGGCCTCCACGATCCCGAAGACATCCAGCGGAAAGATTCAGCGCTCCCGGCTGGTGCAGATGATCGAGGCCGGCGAGCTGACCGATCGCGTGATCGAATAGCAGCGCGGTGGCCTGACGCAGATGCTTGTCGGTTGTCATCTCCCGGTCTACGGAGCTGCGGCGACGCGCGAGACGCTTGTCGGCTTCGCGCGCCGCGCGGAGGCGCTCGGCTATGACTCGCTGTGGGCGAGCGATCACGTGGTGTTGCCGTGGCGCATCGCCTCGCGTTACCCGTACAACGCCACCGGCGATTTCCCGCTGCCGCCGGCGACCGACTTTCTGGAGCCGCTCACCGCGCTGGCGCTGATAGCCGGCGTTACCGAGCGCGTGTCGCTCGGTACCACCGTGCTCGTGCTACCGCATCGACACCCGCTGCTCGCGGCCAAAATGCTCGCAACCCTGGATCACCTTGCGCCGGGCCGCGTCATCCTCGGCGCGGGCGTCGGGTGGATGCGCGAGGAGATCGAGGCGCTCGGTGCGCCTTACGATCGGCGCGGCGCGTGGAGCGATGAGGCGATTCGCGTCATGCGCGTCTGCTGGCGCGAGGAGCGCGCCGCCCACACGGGCGAGTTTTTCCGCTTCGACGCGCTGGCGTGTCGGCCGGCGCCGGCCCGCGGCACGATCCCCATCTGGATCGGCGGCCACACGCCGCGCGCCCTGCGTCGCGTCGCCGAGCTCGGGGACGGCTGGCACGCGGCGTTCCCGACCGCGGCGGAGCTGAAGGACGGGCTCGCGCACCTGCGCGCGGCCTGCGCGAAAGCGAGGCGCGATCCCGAGACGCTGACGATCAGCGCGCGGCTCGGCCTGCCGGGCAAGAAGCCGAGCGCCGAGCTGCTGAGCGAGGTGAAAGCGCTGCGCGACCTCGGCGTCGGGCACGTGATCTTGGAGCCGGCCGCGCGCGATCTCGCGTCGATGACCTCGGCCATCGAGCGGTTTGCCGCCGAGGTGCGCGCGAAGCTCTAGATCGCCACGCCGAGCAGCCGCTTGGTGAGCAGCCCGAGCGTGTACGTCACGACGACGGCGAGCCCGGTGATGACGACGTTCAGCAGGATGCGCCGCCTGACGTCCATCCCCGAGATGAACGCGACGATCGCCGAGACGAGGACGATCATCGTGCCGCCGGTGAGGACGGTAGGCCAGACGGTGCGCGCGCCGAAGACGACCGGCAGCACCGGCACCGCGGCGCCGATGAAGTAGCCGATACCGACGACAGCTGCCGACGCCAGCGGGCTCTCGGCGACCTCGCTCGTCACGGTTTCGCCCAGGAAGCGTTTGCGCGCGTCCTCGGTCTCGCGCAGCTCCGCCTCCGAGCCGGCGCCGATGTAGGCGCCCGCGGCCATCGAGAGCGCGCCGGCGACACCGACAGTGAAGCCGGCCGTGATGACGGCCACCGAGCTCTCGAAGGCGGCGAAGAAGCCGCTCACGGCGCCGAGGATCTCGACGAGGCCGTCATTGAGGCCGAGGAAGACGTTGCGCACTTTCTCGGGATTGATCCGCCGCTCCGCCTCGCCGCTGACCACCTCGTCCTCGTGCTTGAACTCGTCTTCGAGCACCTCCCGCACGGCAGCGCCCAGCGGGCCATCGCCGTAACGCTTCCACACATCGAGGTACTTCTTGACGCCGTGCACCTCGATGGCTTCGAGGACGATGTGGATCGCCGAGCCGCC
>Ga0075423_10000467_pt1 | contig 32790 bp, 36 predicted proteins | sample SoiMethybrSBSTD2_FD_80114 | JGI IMG/M metagenome (GOLD analysis project Ga0075423, IMG submission 80114) | Bulk soil microbial communities from a Populus tree surrounding site in Tennessee, USA - Soil MetaG P. TD hybrid SBSTD2 | ecosystem: Environmental > Terrestrial > Soil > Tree plantation...
AGAAGCCTAAAATAACCGATCTAAGGCCGCTAATTAATGACGCGGTCGAATATGCGTCCCTGCAGTGAGACTAATTCCACCGGAATTTCATGTTATCGGGTTCGTCAATTTCACTATATTCTCACAGCGATCGTGATCGATTGAAACTAATCACCGTCGAATTCGTAGTCGTCATCTGATTCTAGATCGCGCATCGAGGTGATGAGGCCCTTTGGCGTCATCACCACCCAGCGGCCGTTCTGCCGTTTGATCTGTTCGACCGGACCAACGCCGGGCAATGGGGTGCCGGGTACTACCCGATAGATCTTGCCGTGCCCTTGCACATAGACATAGCCATTGCGGGCGTGGCTGATCCTCCAGTCCCGCAAAATCGACCTGGGCGCGGCCGCAACCGTTCGCCCATTTTTGCGCAACGGGACGGCCGCCGCTGGAGACGAAGGCGGGGATAACTCCTTCTGCTTAATGTCCTGCTGGAGCGCTTGCAGCGACGCAATTTTTTGCGCCATTTCTTGTTGCGCAGCCGTGAGCTGCACCAGCTTTTGTCGCACGACAGTGAGATCCTGCGCCATGGCTTTCAGTTGCTGCACCGACTCAAAAGGAGCCGCCACAGCGACAGGCGACGGTTTCCCGGCGACAGAAGTTGAAGGGGTCGCATCTCGAATGGACACTTCCCTGGCAGGGTTAGAGCCCTTTTGCTTAGCTCCATTGTCGACGTCGGGCGGCAACTTCTTCGTCAACCAGTCCAATGACGACGCCCAGGCCTCCTTGACCATCCTCTTTGCTTCGTCGCCGCGCGACTGCCAAGTGGAGGACGACCCGCTTAGCGATGACCCCCAAGTCATGGCTATCTCCTTCGCTTCGTTTCCGTGGGACTGCAAGGCAGAACTCACTACGATACTGGTCAGAACCGCGCTCAGTGCCATGATGAAAAAACTGGCAACACTGCGGAACATTCGCCTGCCAATGGATGGCCGCTCCGCCGCCGGTAACGGAGCCCGAGCCATTCCAATACTGTTTTTGAATGAATTACGCCCGCCATGCGGATTACCCGCCGGCTCACGAGGCGGAACTTGGTCGGATCTCAACGAATCCTTTGAAAGGGGGAACGGCTGCACTGGCGGCAACCCAGATCTTTCCCGAGCCATCCCGATGGTTTGATCGGATGAATTGCCTCCCGCCTGGGAATCGCGCGCCGTCTCTCCAGACCGAGCGGCCTCAGTTCCTGGTGGATTCTTCGAAGCAAGGGAAACAGCTACATCATTATTCATGATGCTGGTCGCTCTATGTTGGATCGACTTCGATCGTAGGAGGCAGAGGCTGGATGTCATCGCTCGGCGAATTGACACCCTGACTGTCACCATGAGTTAAAATTAGTAAACATTCCGTTCGTGAGAGACGACGTCAGGCACTGCCCATGTCACGAGGTGGAACTTTGCGGCTGTGCAGCAATGGCGTGGCAGCTATAGCCTAGCGGCCAGCAATCAAAGAGGCATCCACAGGTCATTGTCGGCCTTCCATTAGATATCATCTGCGCCTCGATCGGTTTCTCGGTTAGAGGCTAGTGCCGCTGCGATACGGGAAACAGTGCACTATGCGTGTCGTTCGATTAGTGGATGAAGCGGATTGGCATTGTCGAAAATATTTTTTTTCGCCACCGTGTTTCCAAGAAACCGCGACCTCCATCGCGCTAGGCTGTCGCTTACGCCGCAATTTCAAGCGCGGCAGCAAGTAACCGCTCGCGGTCACGTTCGCCTTTGGCTGCTGACCTGAGAATGCGCTCGGCCAGCACTGTCTTTGACATCATGGCTTGCTGTTCGGCGCTAAGGCTGTACCAGGCATCCTCTAGAACTTCTTTCAAAATACTGACGGTTTTCAGATTAAGGGGGACGGGCTCATTAATAGCCATGAACGACCTCTCACGTTGATGTCCGTGGCGGCAACACTATTTGGGAAGATGACTAAATTCCGGCGGTCAAATGGAGATTGCTTGACCCCTCAGCGGATGGTGAAATTTTGATGAAATTGTGCTCCCTCCGAATTCATAATCGTCGTCGGAGATGACATGGCCGATTAGAATCTCGGCGTTTGCAGAAGCAGTCTACAAAACGAGGGTTCGTAATCGCGTATCTGTCACTCGCGAATATACGATGCTTCAGTTCCCCGGTGCATACGAAACGGTTGTCTCAAATACATAACAGCATGGCTCGCATCTCCAAAGATGCCGAACGTAGCGCTCATCGATGTATTCCGACCATTCTGGCCCGAACAGCCACTCGCCACATTGGGCGCATTCAATTAATGGGCGTGAGTGCTCGAATTTCTTGGTGTTGCTGGGCCAAAAGGACATGACAGATGTTCCTCGATCGGCGGGGGCTGCCGGCGGTTTGTTTGACGCCTTCCTGTCCGGCTCTTTAATTGCCCCTGCCCAGCGTCGCTTAAACTGCACCTGTGTTAAGCGCGAACTAACACAACAGGACAACGGAGCTGAACATGTCTGCATGGTATCGAGTCGATTAATACAGGCCGCCGCAGATGATTAAAAAATCCTATGTAATAAGGTTTCGCGCCAGTTCTTGCGACAGCACCCGTTGCGATAGTGCCACCGCCCGCGTGTTGTTTTCCGTCGATATGTAGCGAAGCCACTTTGCTAAAGACCGCAAGGGATCGCGCCATTACGCGTCGAACAAAATCTAAAGAAGCTGCAATAACGCAAAGAGTCGGACATCCTAGCGAGGATCAGCCGCCCTTGCGCAGAAAAATATAAGTGGCGGAGTAAGGCACGCTAAGAAACACGCCGGCCTTGTCGCATGCGCCTTGAGCGACCCCGCCATGCGTGTTGAGTCGCAGCACTGTCGTGACATTTGCCAGTGTCCCGCTGCCGCGGTGGCTGACGACGCGATCGCAACATTGCTCCTCAACGACAAGACCGTCGGCCGCCATTACGCCGGCCCGACCTGGGAGGATATGGACGGCAACGCCGTGACCGGCAAGGCTGTCGCCGATGCGCCCGGCACGACTCCGAACGATATTGCCTTGCTCAAACTAGACGTAGAAATCAAGATCGACACTTTCAATTTCACACGCTATGGGCTGCTACACGGCCAGGTGCTCAGCGTTTCGAGCTGAACTACACCGCGCGCATTTCGCTCGATCAGACCCTCATGCAGATCGATGACCAGGTTGCCAATCTGTCACCTAGCATGGCGGCGACAGTAGAAATAAAGACTGGATCACGCACGATCCTGAGCTATCTTCTGTCGCTGCTGCTTCGCTATCGGCAGGAAACACTTCATGAGAGATGAAGTTTCTGAGGGTATTTGCGATTGCGTGGTTGACGTTTCCATCAGCGACGAGCAGTACCAAGTTCGATGCTCGCTCGCGCCGCCGAATGAGGCCATGGTACCCGACGACCTGAGCACTAACTCAATTAAGTTCAAGGCCAGCGAACCGAAAGGCATCTGATTCAGGCGTGAAGTGTTTCGGTTCCTACCGCGCAAAAGTATGTCGGAGAAAGATAGCGATCGAGCCTTCAGGCTCATCCGGCAGTTCAGCACCAGCAGCGGAACGATCAATCCCGCCGCCACCTCACCGACACTGTGACCCATCACGAATTTACGCGGCACGACGGTACTGCTGGCGATGTAGAGATCTGCCGACCTCGCTGGAAACCGCTGTATAGGAATAATATCCTATTATGTGAATTTTGGCAGAACGAAGCCAAATTCCCTAATATTTTCAGGGCCCGACTGACCAGATATGTCGCCGGATGCCGCCGAGCGATTGACGGTCGAGCTTGCCAATCGTGCCAATGGCCAGCCGAAATCGCCAAGTCCGGATCAGCTGCCGAAGATCGAGGGCAAGCCGAGCGAGAACTGATCGCGCCGGTCCCCCACTTCTCTAAGGGATATGCGCTGGCTGGCCGTGTGGCGTTATCTAGCGGAGCCCACTGTACTTGCAGTTTCATCGAGCGCTGCTCGAAGTCCGCGGGCGAGCTTTATCGCATCGTCATTGGCCCAGAAATGAAGGAAGAAGAGACGTGGCTCCTCGTCCAGCATGTGGCTGTGAACAGCAGTCACTTCGATGCCGTTTGACCGTAAGGCTCGAATGACGCGGTTCACCTCTTCCCCGGCCAGGACAAAGTCGCCAGTAATGGCTGCTTTCCCGTCGCCAGTTGGTTGAAAGTTAATTGCGGTTGCAAGTCCCATCGGTCCGGGAGGCACGATCGGCATTTCGCTCTCGATGACCTGATCCCGACGCGGCACGCCAAATTGATACACGCCGCCGTTTGTCTGACCTTTGGTTCCGATAATCTGATCAAGCTGCGCCGTGTTAAGCTCCACGGCGGGCGCCGGTGCACCCGAGGCGGGCACGGACAGCGGTGTTTTACTTGCGGACAACGCCTCGCGAATGACGCCCGCCATCTTGGCGGGATCGCCATGTCCGCCGACGTGCATGTAGAAAGTCGCGGGTTTCGCGCGCAGCAGGTGATTGTGAACGGCCGTGATCTCGAGTCCACCTTCTAGCAGCTTGGCCATCACAGGATTGATTTCGAATTCAAGGAGAACAAGATCGCCCATGATCATCGCACCGCCATGCGCTGGCTTGAAAGCAACCCAGCCACCGAGAGCTAGCGCCGGTTTGATGGTGACGCCATCGAGCGTCACCGAAAGATCGCTGCGTGGAAAACCGTACCGATGGACGTCTCCCGAGACGGCGGGCTTCCGACCGAGAGTCGCGTCGATTTTCTGCCAGTCGATTTCCTGTGCATTCGCCGAAGCCGAGACGGCGCAACCGATCAAGATGGGGATCAATACACGCATGCGAACCTCCTGGGCGGGCCCTATGGCCCGGGCTGTCCCCCCGTTTTTCGTAGGTTCGCTATGCACGCCTCCTCCAAGGCGCAAGTTCAAAACCTGCTTTTTTATTCAGGTTTTATGTCAGCAATGACGGTTGCGTCAGCACCATTGGGCTAGCGGCAACTGACACGACGGAAATCATCCGTGTTCGGCTGGGAGCTCTGAATCGCATCTGAGTAGGTCAGATTTTGTTCGCGGTCATAGTCAGCACGAATGTTGTTTGAGGAGCGGCCGCATACCATTTTGGGAACCGAAGGTCGGCCAGTGACCTAGTCCAGGTATCGGCTCCTGGCCGACGAGGCCGTCGGGCGGGCGCACTGGCCTATCGCGGACAACTTCTTGCTCAAGGCCGGGTTTCTCGTTGCGCCGGCTAACATCCTTAACGCCGCATTAAACGGCCGTCCTTAGGCTGTCGCGACCGGCATGCTCGCCGGCTGGAACGGCTCTATGACGGCTCTGCCACTCAGGCTGAAGCGGCTGATTTCGTGCGAACTTGCGCAACCGCGACTATGGGGCGGGTCTGACGGTCCCGATCGTCGCGCGTTCAATGTGGTTACCGCGCCTATTGGCACCAGCGGCGCTGAATTCCAGGACATTGCCAAGAAAGTGGCGAGCATCGACACGCTCGACGGCTTCTTGCGCGATCTACGCTCGCGTTATCCGGAGTCTGGCGCCGTCTCCCCGGGCGGAGCTGCAGGCGAGGGCGCCGCCGGATCGTCGGCAGTAGACAAGTCCAAAGTGCCGGCGCCGGATAAGGAGCCAACCGGCTCGATCGCGCCAGTGTTGAAGGCACGCGCACAAATCCGCTGAACGATCTGCGCAAGGCGCGCTTCGGCCAACAGTCCTCGCGGTCAGTCCAGCACCAGGTGAGGCAGCCACAACGACAGAGCCGGAATATAAGTCACCAGGAAAAGCACGATCACCATCGGAATGTAGAACACGAGGATGCTCTTCGAGACGGCCTCCATCGACACTTTTCCGATCGCGCAGCCGACGACCATTGTTGGCCCGACTGGAGGGGTGAGCAGGCCAATGCCGAGATTGAGGATCATGATGATCCCGAAGTGCACGGGGTCGATGCCGAATGTCTTTATTACCGGCAGGAAAATAGGCGTGCAGATCAGAAGCATCGGCGCCAGATCCATGAAGGTGCCGAGCAGCAGAAGAAGAATGTTGATGTAGAGCAGAAACGTATACTTGTCGCTTGAGATGGAGATGAAGAACTCCGTCGCCATCGCCGGAATTCGCATGATCGCCATCATGTATCCGAACGCGATCGAGAAGCCGATCATGATCATGACCATGCCGACCGTGCGCACGACGCGCGCGATGAGGCCGGGCAATTGGCTCCACTTCACGTCGCGATAGACAAACATCGTCACCAGGAACGCATAGACGACCGCGACAGCGGCCGACTCCGTTGGCGTGAAGATGCCGGAGAGAATTCCACCGAGGATGATGGCGATCGTGATCATTCCCCAGACCGCATCCAGCGCGATTTTGAACGCCTGACGGAGGGGCACGACCTCTCCCTTCGGGAAATTGTTTCGGTACGCGATGATGAGGACGAGAATGATGAGGGACAGACCGAGCAGGAGCGCCGGAATGATTCCGCCCATGAACAGGTGCGCGACCGATATCGTTCCGCCGGCCGCGATCGAGTAGATGATCATGTTGTGGGATGGCGGAACGAGCAGCGGCTGAAGCGATCCGGAAATCGTGACGTTCACCGCGAACAGGCGCGGATAACCGTTCTTGATCATCTGCGGAATCATCACCGAGCCCACCGCGGCCGTATCGGCGACCGATGAGCCGGAGATACAGCCGAACATCGTGGAGGCGAGAATATTCACCAGCGCCATGCCGCCGCGGATGAAACCCACGAATACCTTGGCAAGATTGACCAGACGCTCGGCCATGCCACCGACCGCCATGATCGCACCGGCAAGGATGAAGAACGGGATTGCGAGCAACGAGAAAGCGCTCATGCCCCCCGACACTTTGAGCATCACCGCTTCAAGTGGAATTCCGACCCAGAGTGCTGCGAGAATAGCGGCGAGGCCGAGCGCGTAGGCGACCGGCATGCCCAGCAGACAGACGATCGTGAAACTGCCGATGAGGATGGCGATGTCCATGGGGCGACCCGACCGCTATTCGCTCTGAAGTTGGCTGACGGTCTCGGGATCCGGCTCGGCGAAAAACTTTCGCGTAAGAAAGCGCTCGATCACGAGCAGGGTCGTGAGCGCGCCGCCGATGGGGATCGGCATATAGGCGAGGCCAACCCACACGATCGGGAACTCCGGAATGGACTGGTACCAGGTCGTCTGGACCAGCTTGATACCCCACCAGAGCATGAAGAGGTTGGTCGCCAGCATGCAGACTTCCAGGAACCAGCCGAGATAGGACTTGGCCGGTTCGCTCAGAAAGGCAGGCAAAACGCCGACACCGATATGCAGGTATTCGCGATAGCAAACGACCGCCGACAGGAACGACATCACGATCATGAGCAAGGTCGCGAGCGGTTCCGGCCAGGAGGCCGCGCTGTTCAGCACGTAGCGGCAAAACACGCCGTAAGGGATGATCAGCGTGATGATTACGAGGCACGAACCTGCGATGAACAGGCATGCCTGATGGACCTTGTCCATCAGCCGGATGTATTGCGCCTTCATGTCCCCTCACAAGAAAGAAGCCGACCCGACGCCGTTCGTCGGCGCGGGCCGGCCCTTTAATTCAGAAGCGTCACTTCACGTCCTGAATGCGCTGGATCAGCGCAGCCTGCTGCCCACCGTATTTGTCCCAGACCGGCTTGACCGCCGCCTGGAACGGCTTCTTGTCGGCAACGTCGTTCACGATTGCCCCGGATTCGACCATTTTCTTGAGAGATTCCTTTTCGCGGTCGTACCAGAGCTTGCGCTCCTCTTGCTGCGCCTCCTTGGCGACCTTCAGGATCAATGCCTGGTCGTCCTTCGACAATTCGTCCCAAATCTTTTTCGAGAAGACGAGGATTTCCGGAATCATCAGGTGCCCGGTCTTCGAGTAGTACTTCGCATAACGATAGTGCTGACCGCTCTCGTAGGTCGGATAGTTGTTCTCCGCGCCGTCGACTACGCCGGTCTGCATGGCATTGATGAGCTGATCAAAGCCCATCGAGACGCCGTTTCCACCCAGCGAGTTCATCGTGTCGACAAAAACGGGGTTGCCCATCATTCGGATCTTCAACCCTTTCAGGTCGTCGACTGTCTGGATCGGCTTCTTGCTGTTGTAGACGTTGCGGGTGCCGGCATTCATCCAACACAATCCGATCAAATTCGCTTTCGACTCCGAGAGCTTCTTGAGCAGTTCATCACCGATCGGCCCATCGATGACCTTCTCCATGTGGGCGTCGTCACGGAACATGAAAGGCAGGTTGAAGACATTCATTTCTGGCACGATCGGGCCCATTGGACCAACGCTGATGCGCGCGATAGCGAGCGCGCCAACCTGCGCCTGTTCGATCATCTCCTTCTCGCCGCCAAGCTGCATTGACGGGTACATCTGGATGCTCAGACGTCCATTCGTCGCGACCTCGAGCTTCTTGCCCATCTGGACGACGGCTTCCACCGTCGGATAGCCGAGCGGATGCACGTCGGTCGCCTTGAGCACGAGCTTCTGCTGCGCGAGGGCAGAGCCGGATGCAAAAGCCGTGGCGGCGAAGAGAACGCCGGCGACCGCGAACGCAATGCGAGCCTTAGTCATGAGTGTTCCTCCCTGGTGAACTGCAGAGCACGGTTGATTAATCGGGCGCCCCCGTGCATGTTATTCATCAGGTCATATGATGACCTGACCATCCGGGACGCTGTCAAGCCTTATGGCCAAGACATTGCCAAAAAAACTCGCGTTGTTGCAGCCACTCGATGCGCCGCGCCGGCTGACCGCCGAACTGGTAGCGCGCCTGACCGCCGACATCACAAGCGGCAAGCTGCCGCCCGGCTCGCGGTTGCCGACCGAGCAGGAAATGATAGCCGCCACAGGTGTCAGCCGCACCGTGATCCGGGAAGCCGTCGCAGCCTTGCGCGCCGACCGTCTGGTGGTGACCCGGCAAGGGGTTGGCGCATTCGTAGCAAATCATGTGCGCCGGCCATTTCGGGTCGACTTCGACGAGCGATCGCCACTGCGGGAAGTGCTTAACGTGATGGAACTGCGCACGGGCGTCGAGATCGAGGCTGCGGGACTTGCAGCAGAACGCGCTTCACCGGCGCAACTCAAAAAGATCGCCGAAAAATTCAACGCCATCCAGGCGGCGATCGACCGGGGCGAGAGCGCTGTCGACGAAGATTTTGCGTTCCATTGTGCGATCGCGACTGCGACCGGGAACCCGCAGTTCACGCGCTTCCTGGAGTATCTTGGCAGCTTCATTATACCGCGCCGGTCGATCTGGAACGATCCATCCACCGCCGCGCGCCGTGTCCAGCTTGACACTTTTCAAAAGGAGCACGAGCAGATCCTGCAAGCGATCCAGGCTGGTGCCGTCTCGCAGGCGCGCACAGCGATGCAGCGCCATTTGCTCAACAGCCGTCAACGCTACCAGAAGCTCGCCGCCGAGCACGAAATAGCGTAGCCCCGTAGCAATTCCCGCAAGAGAGCGTGATGCAAGCAATTTTGATTACCGGTGCAGCTGGCGACGTGGGTGCGCGGCTGCGAAGACTGCTCAGGGGAGTCTACCCGCGCATCCGGATCAGCGATATCCGCAAACCGTCAGATCTTGGGAGCGACGAAGAGTTCATCGCCGCCGATCTCGCGGACTATGGTCAGGTCGAAAAAATCACGTCCGGTATCGAAGGCATCGTGCATCTTGGGGGATTTTCCGTGGAAGGACCCTGGGAGACAATCCACCGTTCCAATATCGTCGGTTGCTATAACCTGTTTGAGGCAGCTTACCGGTCCGGCGTGAAGCGGGTCGTATTCGCATCCTCCAATCATGCTGTCGGATTTTATCCACGTGAACGGAAGATCGGAGTGGATGTAACCGTTCGTCCAGACAGCCGTTACGGCGTCAGCAAGGCATTCGGAGAGGCGCTTGGCGCGCTCTATGCCGACAAGCACGGGCTGGGAGTAACCTGCATCCGCATCGGCAACGTGAACGATAAGCCGCTCGACAAGCGACGGCTATCGATCTGGCTCAAGCCGGAGGATCTCGTGCAGCTTGTTCGCATCGGGCTTGAGCATCCCGATATCCGCTTCGAGATTTTCTACGGCGCGTCCGACAACAAAGCGGCCTGGTGGGACAACGGCAACGCTGAACGGTTCGGTTATCGCCCGCAGGGCAGGGCGGAAGATTTTCGCGCCTTTGCAATGACCGAGCAGGCGAAGCTTTCCGCCGACCCGATCGCGGAACGTTATCAAGGCGGGCCCTTCTGCTCGGACGAATACGATGCAGATGGCAAGTAAGGATCAGGCGCCGTTGCTTTGGATCAGCGAGCCCGCAACGAGGCTCCAGCCGTCGACCAGGCGACCAGAGGCCTGATGCCGGTGTCGTAAGCGCGTTGCAGCGCCGGCCCCATCACGAATGCGGTTAAAAACAGCGCCAGCGATACGATTACGGCATTCGGCGGCGCGGTCGCGGTACCGAGTGCCGTGCGCAGCAGCGACAACCACCACGACGATGCGCGTGAACGAGGTCATCATGACCAGGATGGAAGGCGCCAGCGAAAGAACGGTGAGCAGCGCAATCTGGATCACGCGCTCGGTCAGCCCGTTGCCTTGTCCGAAGTTGACGCTGATATCCTGTGCGGCGGCTGTCCCCATCGCCGTGAGGAGCATGCCAGCTACCCCGACCGCCACCGTCACCAGACGGACACGGCGGTCGGAAGCGGGTGTCACGATTTCCCCGGCGGACGGCCAAGCAAGCTGGCCATCTCCTCTTCGAGATTCTCGTAGAGATTCTTTCCGGGCGTTGCGGCCGGCTCACGCGCTTCCGGCTTGGGCTCAAACTTGGGCTCGGCCTTCGGCTCGAACTTCGGTTCTTGCTTCGGCTCGAATTTCGGTTCAAGGCGTCCCTTGAAATCGCGCGCCATGGGCCGCGGGCTTGTATCGCCTGTCTTGCCGCCTGGCGATGCGCTCCCCGGAGCGGCCAGCGGATCCGTCACCGGCGGCCTGCCCTCCGGGGCGGGTGCGCGGCGCAGTGCGGCTTCAAGCTGTTGTGCCATCTCCGCAAGGCTGTGATCGGCCTGCGCTGTTGCAGGTTCGGGGGTTTGTGATGGCGCTCGAGGCGTTGGCTCCATGCGCGTGACCGGGGGCGCATGATCGGGCGGATTTAGGCGGTTCGATAATTCGGCGGCAAGGCCGGTGAGGCTATCACCCGGTCGCGCGCGCCCACCGGGTTCAGGCGCGACCCAAGGCTCTTCGGTTGCGGCGGTGGGGCGATAGGGACGAGATGCCGGAGCGGTTGGCTCGCCGACCGGCTGGAGGGGCCAACCGTTTTCTCCTGCCGGCGCGTGGCGTGTGCCGGTTTCAGCAGGACCGACGCGGGCCGGTTCGCGGACCTCGCGTCCCATTGCACGGACGATATTGGGCTCGACCACGAGATCGGTTGGGCCGCCAATCATCAAAAGATGCTCGATATTGTCGCGGCGGATCAACACCAGACGACGGCGCCCATCAACTGTCGCTGCATCGATCACCGCCAAACGCGGCTGGCGTCCACGGGCTGTCGTGCCGAGACGACTCGCGCCGAAACGGCGCACCAGCCAGGCCGTCAGCCCGATCAGTGCCAGCACAATGAGAAAGGCAATGAAAAATCGGGCAGCCAGAGGCATCTCCGAGCCGAACAAGGTCTCGAACATCAATGCGCTCCCTTCCTCGTGCTGCTGCGGCTCATAGCTGAGAATCGCTCGAATGATTAATGCGCCCGGCACAACTTGCCGTAAACACTAACAGAGCATCACGTATAGGCCCTTTTTATGATGTCTGTCAGTGGCTGATTATGTTGACTGAAGTCCTTGAGCCGGCTGGATTTTTTGTACACAGCCCGCTTTGTTATTAAACGGCATCGGCGCTCTTACTCGAATTTCATTAGAATTTCTCACAGAGGAGTTCCGATGGCCAGACGACGAGGGCAAGCCGACGATCAAGACGAAGCTCACCGATGCGTTCGTGTGAGGTGGTACGCCATGCGGCTGCGCCGAATGGCCTCAGTCAGACGCTGACAAGGAGTACTTATCCACGGCGAAGAAGTTGGCGAGCCTGGCACTTGCGCCGATAGGGCGGCTTAAGGCACTCAGGAGCGATGGCAAGTCACGACTCGACAGCGCTAAGGCAGGCGCGAGTGGCGCGTCAGGCTTTTGACAAGAGCCAGACCGTTCCCCGAGGCGGTTCCATCGGCCTGGTGCTGGCGATAGCAATTGTCCTGACAATTGCTGCCGGCGGCCTCATTTACGTTGGCCGCGACTATGTCGAGGTGTACGTACTGATCTTGCTGGCCGTGCTCGGGACAATCGGTGTGTTCGCGCTGTTCGCGACGGCTGCCGGTATCATGAAGTTCGCAGGCAGGGACCAGGACAATCCGTTGCTGAAATCGGTCGTCGATGGCGCCTTCGACGGCATCCTGGTCACCGACCACGCCGGCCGAGTGTTCTATGCCAACTCCACCTACCTCGATCTGATCGGCGCGACCGGCACCAACGATGTAAGGCCCATAGAGCGCGTATTCATGGGCGATCCGGACGTGTCGGAATCGATTTACCGGTTGCTCAAAGCCGCGCGAGAGGGCCGGCGGCTGCAGGAGGAGGTGCGCGTTCCCGGCGCGGCCGGCGAGGCCGGTCGCTGGTTAAGGATGCGCGTCAGGCCGCTGGGCGACACGCGGCGAGACGCCCGCATGGCAGTGTGGTCGATCGCCGACGTCACGCGCGAACGCGAACGCCAGGAAAATGTTTTCCAGGAACTTCAGCATGCCATCGACTATCTCGACCACGCGCCGGCCGGCTTCTTTTCTGTCGATGCGGCTGGCGACGTTGTCTATCTGAACGCGACCCTTGCGGCGTGGCTTGACCAGGATCTGGCCCAGCTAGGTGCCGGCCCTCTGAGACTTGGCGATATCATTGCAGGCGAAGGCGCGGCTCTTCTCACCATGCTGAACGCCGCGCCAGGAGAGGTGAAGACCGAAGTATTCGATCTCGACCTGAGGAGGCGCGGCGGCAAGCCCGTTCCGGTGCGGTTATTTCACAAGGTTGCATTCGGTGCGGACGGCACGCCGGGTCCGTCCCGCACACTTGCGCTTAACCGCGCGAGAGGGGAGGGCAGCGACCCACAGCGGGCCGCGGAAGTTCGCTTCATGCGATTTTTCCAGAACACGCCGATGGCCATCGCCACCGTGGACAAGACGGGACGCATCGGCCGCAGCAACGCGCGGTTTGCCACAACTTTCGAGGGGCTGCTCAAGAGCGATGACCGTTCTATCTTGTCAGTCGTCATAGAGCGCGACCGGCCTGTGCTCGAAGCTGCCATTCGTAAAGCGGCCGAAGGCCAAAGCGACATCGCCCCGGTGGAAGCCGCATTGAAGGGCAGCGCAGAGCGCTGGGCAAACTTCTTCGTGCTGGCTGTCGACGAAGAGGAGCGGGACGTCGAAGCCGCAATCGTCTATGCGCTGGAAACAACGGCGCAGCGAACGCTTGAGAACCGCTTTCAGCAGCAACAAAAGATGGAATCGGTCGGGCAACTCGCGGGCGGCATCGCCCACGATTTCAACAATGTCCTGTCGGCCATCATGATGGCTACCGATTTTCTGCTCAATGCTCACAAGCCGACCGACCCGTCCTTCAAGGACATCATGCAGATCAAGCAGAATGCCAACCGCGCGGCGGCGCTCGTGCGGCAATTGCTGGCGTTCTCGCGCAAACAGACGTTGCGCCCGCAAGTGCTCGATCTCGGTGAAACACTCAGCGACCTGGGAATGCTTCTCAAGCGCCTGATCGGCGAAAAGGTATCGCTGGAAATTGTGCACGGCCGGGATCTCTGGCCGGTCAAGGTCGACATTTCCCAATTCGAGCAGGTGATCGTCAATCTCGCGGTGAACGCACGCGACGCGATGCCCGACGGAGGCAAGCTGACCTTGCGCCCTGCGAATATCTTAGCGCAGGAATGCCAAAGCTTCGCCTTCAAAGGGATGCCAATAGCCGATTATGTGCTGGTCGAGGTCAGCGACACCGGCACGGGGATCCCGGCTGAGATCATCGACAAGATTTTCGAGCCGTTCTTTACCACCAAGGAAGTGGGAAAGGGCACCGGCCTTGGATTGTCCACCGTGTACGGCATCGTGAAACAGACCGGCGGCTTTGTTTACGCCGACTCTGAACCTGGCCGGACCGCATTTCGAATTTTCCTGCCGCGGCATGTTCCCGGCGCCGACGAGGTTCTCGCGCTTCCCGCGGGAGACGCGCCCGCAATCGCAGGTGCGCTGGCGGCGGCCGACACAATGGCGCGTGCAGCGACCGCAGACCTTACCGGGGAAGGCACGATTCTTCTCGTCGAAGACGAGGAAGGGCTGCGCGCGCTTAATGCACGCGGGCTCTCATCGCGGGGATACACCGTACTGGAAGCCGGAAACGGTCTCGAGGCCATCGAGACGCTCGAAAAGCATGGCCACGTCGATCTTGTGATTTCCGATGTTGTGATGCCGGAAATGGACGGGCCGACCCTGCTGAAGGAATTGCGCCGTCGCGATCCGGAGGTCAAAATTATTTTTGTGTCCGGCTATGCCGAGGAGGCGTTCAGCAAAAATCTCCCCAGCCAGGAACAGTATGCGTTCCTGGCCAAGCCGTTCACCCTCAAGCAGCTCGTTGCCGAGGTGAAAAAAACCTTGATGCAGTAACCGGCCTAGACGCGACCGGTCAGCGCCAGAATTAATACTACGATCAAAACGACGCCGAGAATGCCGGATGGACCGTAGCCCCAACCGGAGCTATAGCCCCAACGCGGAATCGCGCCGATCAACAGCAGAATCAAAATGATGACGAGAACAGTCCCAAGCATGGTTGCGCCCCATAGATCATTGATGTGGCCGAATGCGGCCACTGCATAGTTCCGGCCAACAACGATTTGCCCGATCTCTTGGTTCCCTTGCTGAACCTGTTAGCGGCAGAGCTGTGCGAGGCGCACCTTGTCGAAAATGGCCGACTGGAAGCCGCAAGGCAGGCCGCCACTCATCGGAGGCCTGGGCGCCTCGAAATATTCGCGCTCCAGCATCGCGCCGGCGGGGCCACTGTTGATATCGACGTCAACGCGGGCGAAGGCCGGGTTCAGATCTTCCATTGGATTGAGGTTTTTGACCGGCACGGGTTTCGCGACTGCTGTCGCTGTCAGGACTGCCAATATCGCGGCAACCGTAAAGGCTTTCATTGCCTGGCCTCCTTGCTCGTAACAAGGAAATAGGCATCCCGGCCGGCCCGTTCCCGGGGCGACGTATGATATTGCCGTGATAATTGGCCTCTAATCCGCCGCGACTTTGTAGCGCGTGCCGACCCCTTACAAATTGAGGTTCCTATACATATTCTCTGCCAGCCATTTGCCGGGAGGGCTACGATGATCCGACGCCGTTTTGTCATCGCGATTGCTGCGGTAGTCGCGTGCTTGCTTATTGCCGCGGACGCGCATGCCCGCGCCGGTGGGGGATCCTCCGGAGGCAGCCGTGGGTCGCGCACTTTTTCCGCTCCCCCTGCTACCCAGACTGCGCCGAACGCCGCAGCGCCGATGCAGCGCACGCTCGCCCAGCCCGGCAAATCGAACACGGTCGGCCAGGCGGCGCAGCGTCCTGGCCTGTTTGGTGGCGGGTTGCTCGGCGGTCTCGCCGCCGGCTTCCTCGGCGCCGGCTTGTTCGGCCTTCTCTTTGGGCATGGACTTTTCGGCGGCATGGCCGGCTTTGCTTCCTTCATCGGCCTGATACTGCAGATCGCATTGGTTGTGATCGTCGCCCGGCTGTTGTTCGTCTGGTGGCAGCGTCGTAACGCACCGGCTCCAGCCTATGCGGCGGCGCATCCAGCGACCGGCCATTCCTTCAGCGGCCTTGGCGGAATGCTTGGCGGGAATGCGCCGGCAGCCGACGCACCTACGATTGACAAATCGGATTACGATGAGTTCGAAGGACTGCTTGGCGAAGTCCAGACGGCTTACTCGGACGAGAATCTCACCGCACTGCGCGCCAAAGTCACGCCGGAGATGCTGTCTTATTTCTCCGAGCAGCTCGCCGAGAATGCGAGCCGCGGCCTTGCCAATAAAGTCACCGACGTCAGGCTCGAGCAAGGCGATCTCGCTGAAGCGTGGAACGAGGGCGGTGTCGATTACGCGACGGTCGCCATGCGGTTTGCGCTTACCGACCGTATGGTCGAACGCGCGAGCGGTCGCACCGTTGAAGGCGGGGTGCCCGGCGAGGCCACCGAGCTATGGACCTTCATGCGTGCTCGCGGCGGCGGCTGGCTGCTGTCCGCAATTCAGCAGACGTAAGAGGCGCCTTCAGCGGAATTTGTCCCGAATTGGGGTATTTGGCGCAGAGAACGCCTGGGTCTTCGAGCAGGCGTTCGCCGCTCGCCCCACCGTCGTCACAATTGGCCGACGGTAATTCCATCTTCACGATGCACTAAACAATGGCGCTGGAGCAGCCCATTGTACCAACGAGTTGGGGTTACGAATTCACAGAGCGTTATCTGAAATTCGCCTAAGTGCGCGAAACCGTTGACGTTCCATTGAAATCCGTCTATGTGGCCGCCCGCAACCTGGTTTTAGGCCTCAACTTGCTGCCACGCTCCCGGTTTCGGGCTGCGCCTTCAAGTGAACTCCCGAAAACTTGGCTTGTGACCGTCGACGCGATGCACGCGTGGGCGTTCAACAGGAAGCGTGAAAGGAAACTCTTGATGCCTAAAGGAACCGTGAAATTTTTTAATACCCAAAAGGGCTACGGCTTCATTCAGCCGGACGATGGCTCGAAAGATGTGTTTGTGCACATCACGGCAGTGGAGCGCGCCGGCATGCGCTCGCTGAACGAGGGCCAGAAGGTCAGCTTCGAAATCGTAACCGAGCGCGGCAAGCAGGCAGCCGGCAATTTGCAGCCGGCCTGATTGGCAAACGTGACTTGAGCTGAGCTGAAGCCCGGCGGCGACGCCGGGCTTTTTGTATTTGCAAGGCAAAGAATCCGGTAGCCCGAATGGTGGTCTCGAGTCCATGCTTCCCCATGCTTTCTAGACGATGAGCGGCTGGGATTTGAATGAACGACAAGCTGGACGAACTGTCTTTCACCTATTTTCCGGAAAACTATCGCTGGTCGCACGGCCTGTTGATTTGCCTGAATATGGCCCCGTGGGGCGGGGCGGAGATCGGAGAGGTCAATCGAATTGGATTGAGACTTAGAAACGCCGTTGGCGATGATGACGCGTGGTTCGAGGAATGGTGTCGCGAAGCGCGCAGCGTAGAAGAGCGCGGCCGCGAACGCATCCGCGATGGCTATACCGCAAGCGGCGCGCAATATTTGCAGCGCGCGAGCGCATACTATCACGTGGGCGAACGTTTCCTGCAGCCGAAGAACGAGAATGGACTCGAGGCCTACATGCGAGGCGTCACATGTTTTCGGGATGCCGCTAAACACATCAAACGGCCTCGGCTCGAACACGTCGAGATCCCATATGAAGGTGCGAGTCTTCCTGCGATCTATGTTCATGCCGAGCCGCAGAACCGTACGGGCAAAGTGCCGGCCGTGATTTTCTTCGACGGTCTCGATGTCACCAAGGAGATTCAATACTTCAAGGGCGTGGCCGATCTCGTTACCCGCGGCATTGCGTGCCTGATCGTGGATGGGCCGGGAAATGGCGAAAGCATACGTTTTCGCGGCCTGTATCTGCGACACGATACCGAGCACTATGCGACACCGGTCTGGGATTATCTTGCATCCCGGCCCGAAGTCGATCCGAGGCGGATTGGCGTCATGGCGATCAGCCTTGGCGGCTATTATGCGCCACGCGCGGCAGCGTTTGAGCAGCGTTTTGCTTGCTGCCTCGCCTGGGGAGCGCAGTGGGATTACCAGAAAATCTGGCGTGACCGGTTCGAGCGGCTGGCGCGCGCCGACACGCCGTCGCTGTCTGTCGCCGCGCAACACATTTCATGGGTCCTGAATGCCACATCACAGGACGACGCGCTCAGACGCCTTGAGCCGTTCAAGCTTGATGGCGTTGTGCAAAAAATTACTTGTCCCTTTTTGATGCTGCACGGGGAGGGCGACGAACAGATTCCCCTCAGCGAGGCGCGGAAGTGTTTTGACGCCGTGGGTTCGAAGCATAAAACAATGAAGATCTTCACACGCGAAGAGGGCGGCTATCACCATTGCCAGATCGACAACCAGAGCATCTGCTCGGCATACATGTGGGACTGGCTTGAGCAGGTCTTGCAGCCGGTACGTTGAGTTTTCCTTCGAGCGGCTCCAAGACTCCAATGAAAAGCGACCTACTGCGTGGGCTGAATATTGTTGTCGCGGATAACCTGGCCCCAGCGATCAACCTCGCTTTTCATCATGGCATTGGCAGCCTCAGGCGAACGCTGATCTTTCGGAAAAGCAGCGAAGCCCTGGTCCGCCCAAGTCTTGATGATTTCCGGATCCGAAACCGCGTCCTGCAGACCAGTGTTCAGCGTTTTGATCACCTCGGGCGGCGTTCCCGCCGGCGCGAACATGGCTTGCCAGTACACAATCTCGAACTTCGGCCCGAGCGCATCGACCAGGCTTTCAGCGGTGGGCAGTTGCGGTGACTTTTCCTTCGATGTGATTGCGTAAGCCTTCAGTTTTCCGGCTGCCACATGCGGCGCAACCGACTGCGGGGTGCCGACGAACAAGTCCACATGGTCTCCCAAAAGATCGTTCATTGCAGGCGCGGCACCGCGATAAGGGATGAAGTCGATGTCAACCTTTGCTTCCTGCGCGAACAGCGCAGAGGTTAGGTGCCCTGTCGTGCCATAACCCGGTAAAGCCTCCCTCAAACGCTCCTTCTTCATGAGCGCGATCAGATCCTTCAGGTTGTTTGGCGCAAGTCCGGGACGACCAACCAATACCAGCGGGTTCTTGTTCACCAGCATGACGGCGACGATGTCTTTTGCGGTGTCGAACGGCAAGTTTTTTACCAACGTGACGTTCGCCGCAATTTGCAGGTTGTGCAGCAAAAGCGTGTAGCCATCGGGTGCGGCCTTGGCCAGGCGATTGGTGGCGATGATCGTGCTCGCGCCGGTGATGTTCTCGACGATGAAGTTCTGGCCCAACTTCTTCGACAGGAAATTTGCAACCACGCGCGCTGTCTCATCTGTCGGTCCGCCGGCAGGATAGGGAACGATGATGGTGACGGTGCGGGTTGGATATTGCTGCGCCGAAGCCTCCGCGACGATCGCGAACAGGCAAATGGCCGGCAACACGGCGGCAAGAAAACGCCTCAGCATGCGCGCCTCCACTCGATAATTTTGCCAAACTCTACGCCGCAGGAATGATCGGCAACAAGAGATATGGCGCTCGCCCGGGTGCAAAATGCAGCGTATTGCGAGTGTCAAAGATGGTCGCCGGCCGCTCGTCGGGATCGATGTGGAGAAACGGGCCAACGCCCTTCATCGGATACGGTGCGTTCGGCAGTGCCGCATCGGTGCCGTCGACCTCATAGTCCTTGCCTCTGACGGTCAAGGCCAACCGATAGCCCGCGGGCACCACGATCGAGGTCGGCCAGATCTCGATGTCGAGCTCTACAGGCTCGCCGGGCGTAAGTCGCCACTCTTCATCGTGCGTATGCCACGGCCGGTAAGGCAAAGAGCGGTGCGGATCGAGCTTGCGATGCGACGCGCGCAGCCAGCCAAGTCCTACCGGAACGCGCGGATCGTTCGCGCCGATAAAGGTGACCTCTCTGCCCGCGGGATCAAAGACGCGCAGCGCCAGGAACAGGTCGGCATCGGATGTTTGCGATGACACCCACAATTTGGCGGCGAGGGGGCCCGTGATCTCCAGGCTGTCTGTTAGCGCAAGCGTGCTGAAAGTCAGACCATCTCCGGTCGTGTCATAGCTCAGGCTTGCGGACTGCGGCGGCTGCTCCGGTCCCAGCCGCATTCCATCCGGATGCAGGAAATATCTGGTCCACCGCGTCCGCGCGAGTGGCCATTCGTTTTCTCCGCGGAGCACGAATTTCTCACCCGGGTGACGGATGTTGAGTGATACGCGGGGTTGTCGCGTCCAGCCGGTGTCTTCACCCTTGAGGAAATGGCCGAAAAATTTTTTCTGCAGTGCCTCGCCATACTTGCTGTAGAAGTGCGTGAAGTGCGTGTCGCCGTGCACCTCAAGCCACTTTTGTCTGGATCCTGCTCTTGACCACCCCTCGAAATTGCCGCGGGTATGCAGCCCCATGCCGCCCCAGTTCCCGGCCGACAGCAAAGGCGATTCGATGTTCTCGAATTCGGCCGTGCGCTCTGCGTAATATCGGTCGAGCGTTCGGCGCCGCTTTGCCTCGCCCGGCGTGTCGGCGGAATTCCTCGCGAGTTCTTCCTTGGATAGCGTCTGCGGTCCGGCCACCCATTCGGCTGTCACGACGCTTCTTGCGCCGCGCGTGCCGACGCCGTGCTGCACGCTCGCTACTTGGCGCGGATGCCAGCTGTTAAGAAAATCGCTCAGAATGCCGCCATGCCGGCATAGCTCCCGATAATAGTCGGACGAGCCCTCCCAGATGCACATCGCCGCCAGGTGCGGCGGCTTAAGTGCGCCGACAGTCCACTGGTTCATGGCGTAATAGGAAATGCCGTTGATGCCGACCTTGCCATTGCTCCATGGCTGCGTTCCGGCCCATTCGATGCACTGATAAAGGTCTTGTGTCTCGCGCGGCGACCAGACATCCAGAATGCCGGGCGAGCGGCCCGCGCCACGCGAGTCAACGCGGACGCACGCATAGTCGTCGGGCACCCATTTCTCAGGATCCACGAGCTCCCAGTTCTGATACTTGTTGCTTGACCCTTCGAGCACCTCCGGCGCGGCTTTGGTCAGGCGCGCCCAATTGCCTTTGTAGCCTTCCTGGAAAGACAACCCCTTCGCATATGGGCCGTAGCTCAAAATGACCGGGTGCCTGCGCTCAACGACCGGCCGAAAAATGTCGGCTCGCAGCACGATCCCGTCGTCCATCTCGATCGGAACATCCCAATCAATCCGCATTCCATCTCGAGTCTCGCCTCTTGCCGGCTCCATGTCAGCCCTGATCGTCGAAATGAGGAGGGGAGGCTTTTTATGAGCGGCAGGCTGGAGTATTGCAACTCGCAGACTTCGCTGGACCACGGCATTGCCATCGGGAGGAATTGATATGGATATCATTGCTTGCGGATCACGCCCCTCGCGCAGGATGGGCGCGCCAAGCTTTACCGGAACGGTTTGGCAGGATCCCATCATTCAGGCGCCAGATCCGGCGCGCATTCGATCAGCCTGGGTGCGTTTCGAGCCCGGCGCGCGAACCGCGTGGCACACGCACCCGCTCGGTCAGACACTTTTCATAACGTCGGGCGTCGGCTGGGTGCAGACCTGGGGAGGGCCGATCAAGGAAGTCCGGTCCGGCGATACCGTCTGGATTCCGCCGCAGGAAAAGCACTGGCATGGCGCAACCGCTGATCACGCCATGGAACATATTGCCATGCAGGAGGCCCAGAGCGGCGAGCACGTCACCTGGCTCGAGCCTGTCACCGATCAGCAATATTCCGGCAAAGCTTGAGGCTGATCGGGGAACATCAAGCGCGCGTGATCCGAGGAATAGCAGAGCGGCACTGGTGTTGTGTCCTCGCGACAGCGGGCATGAGGCCCGCGCAATGTCGGGAGGTAATAAGATGAGAGTCGCTCGATTGAGTGCGCCGCTGGCCCTATGCCTCGCATTTTTCTATGCGGTGTCTGCCCAGGCGCAGCAGGCCAATATGACGTTCTTCGTAACCAGCGCCGGGCCGGGCAAAGGCGGGGATCTTGGTGGGATTACTGGGGCGGACCAGTACTGCCAGCAACTGGCGGCGGCGGTCGGCGCGGGTGCCAAGACCTGGCGCGCCTACTTGTCGACGCAAGGCAACGGCGCGGTGAATGCGCGCGACCGCATCGGCAAGGGACCTTGGGTTAACGCAAAAGGTGTCACGATCGCCAAAGACGTCGCTGAGTTGCACGGCACGAACAACATGACCAAGCAAACGGTCCTGAACGAAAAGGGCGAGGTCACCAACGGCCGCGGCGATACTCCGAACCGGCACGACATTCTGACCGGCTCACAGCCGGATGGCACGGCATTCGCTGGAAGCGATGATCGCACCTGCAGGAATTATTCGAGCAGCACGCAAGGCGCGGTCATGGTGGGGCATTCGGACCGTCAGGGGTTGCGCGACGATGATGCCTCACGGTCATGGAATTCGTCACATCCCTCGCGCGGACCGGACGGCGGTTGTTCACAGGCCGATCTGCGCAGCACGGGTGGCGACGGGCTGTTCTATTGTTTCGCAGCCAATTAGGCACGGCATACAAAATACCAGGAACTTGGCCGGCGAAAGCGTGGATTTCCAGCGCTGCGCCGGCCTCGCTGGCTTTTTCGCCCGAATCGTCCATGCTATCGATGCCGGGGGACACCGGAAGCCTTGAATGCCATCTTGGCGCGGCTTCCGACTGAGTTGACGCGAGTGGGGATCCTTTGCGCCGAGTTTGGGCGGCGCGAGGTCATGTGGGGCAATGGCTGAACTCGAAAACGTTCTTCTGCTTGCCGCAGATGCACTCCTTTATTTTGTCGTTCTGGCCGCCTTGTTGCGCGCCCGCACACGGATTGGATTGGGCGCATTCTTTTGCGCGCTCGGGGTGATGCATTTCCTCGAGACCTACCTTGCCAGCATTCTCTACGTCTCGCTTCCGTTTGGCATCGTCACCTCGCCGGGGTCGACCGTGCTGTTTACCGGCAAGCTCATGATGCTGCTGCTCCTCTATATCCGCGAGGACGCGGTCGTCGTGCGCCAGCCGATTTACGGGCTGCTGTTTGGCAACGTCCTGCTGTTTGCGCTCGCCTCCATTATGCGCCAGCACAATTATGTCGCGCTCACCCCAGGTCGCGCCGCGGACTTCGCCCTCCTCAACGAGATGGGGGCATTGATGGTGTGGGGAACGGCGATCCTGTTCTTCGACTGCATCATCATGATCCTGCTGTACGAGCGATCGCGGAGCTGGTTTCGCGATCGCGTATTTCCGCGACTGGCGCTGTGCGGCGTGATCGTTTTGAGCTTCGACCAGGCCGCTTTCTTCGCCGGTCTGCACATGCTCACGGGCGCGGGACTGGACGTGCTCGTAGGCGGCTGGATCGCCAAAATGGGTGCGGTGGGGCTCTACACGGTTCTTGCTGGCGTCTACCTTGTCTATTTCGAGCGGCCCGTCAGGCGGCACAGGGACACACCGCGGATATGGGATGTATTCGACACGCTGACTTACCGCGAGCGGTATGAAGATCTGCTCGCGCGCACGGGGTGCGACGCGCTTACGGGCGCACTCGATCGACATTCCCTTGAAGCGCACGGCCACCGCGCCGTCGAGCATGCAGCCGCCGCAGGCCGCCCGCTAGCTCTGCTGTTGATCGATATCGATCACTTCAAATCCTACAATGATCGTTTCGGCCACGTTGCGGCGACAAAATGCTCAAGCGCATTGTGCTCGACATCATGGCTGCGGCACGCATGTCCGATCTCACATACCGTTTCGGCGGTGAGGAATTCGTTGTGATTGCGGATGGGATCAATGCCGACGACGCCCTGTCGCTCGGCGAGCGCATCCGGCGTCGTATTGCCGATTCGCACGGGGGCAGCGCCGATGGTCTGACCGTCAGCGTCGGCATTGCGAGCTGTTCACGCGATGCGTGCGATTACGACACGCTTTTTGAGATCGCGGACAAGCGTCTCTACGAAGCGAAGGCGGCAGGGCGTAACCGTGTGGTTGGTCCCGAGAAGTTCATGCGCCTGATCCAGGCCCGCTAGATCCCGCCCCTTGAAGTCAGCCCGCAACGCGGGCGAAGCTTACGCAGGGCCCTCAAACTTGCCGGGTGACTGCCATGCGTTATGAGCTCTTTTACTGGCCCGAGATCCAGGGCCGCGGCGAATTTGTGCGGCTTGCGCTTGAAGACGCGGGCGCGAGCTACGAAGACGTGGCGCGCAAATCGGGCGGCGTGAACCGCATGATGGCTATGATGATCGGCGTGCGCGACAAGCGCCCGCCATTTGCTCCACCGTTCCTCAAGGCAGGCAAGCTGGTCGTCGCGCAGGTCGCCAATATCCTGTTTTTTCTGGGTCCGCGGCTGAAGCTTGCTCCCCGCGACGAAGCAGGTCGTCTGTGGCTGAATCAGCTGCAGCTCACTGTGACCGATTTCGTGAAGGAAATCCACGATACCCACCATCCGGTCGGTTCAGGCCTCTACTATGAAGATCAGAAGCCGGAAGCCAGGCGATATGCCGAAAATTTTCTCGACGAACGGGTGCCGAAATATCTGGGCTATTTTGAAATGGTGCTGAAAAAGAGCGGTGGCCCTTTTTTGCTCGGCCGCAAGGCGACCTACATCGATCTGTCGATCTTTCAGCTGATCGAAGGGCTGCGTTATGCGTTTCCGCGCGCGATGAAGGACATCGAAAGAAAAATTCCGAGTCTTGTCGAGGTGCGCGACAAGGTTGCGGCGAGACCGCGCATCAAGGCTTATCTGGTGTCGCCTCGCCGCATCGCTTTCAACGAGATGGGAATATTCCGGCACTATCCGGAGCTTGACCGATAGGGTGGCCGCGGGAGGCGCTAACCCTGCGCCGGCAACGTCTTTCCACCCGCGGTCACCGATCTTGCCGATACGAGCGTAAAGGCAATCACGCAGGGCTCGGTGCCTTTATTGATCCAGTTGTGAATTGTTCCACGCTGCACCAGCACATCGCCGGCTTTCAGGTGGACGATCGTGCCGTCAAGGTCCATGTCGATTTCACCCGACATCACCACCGCGTAATCGATCGAGTCGGTGCGATGATTACGCGGCGCGACGCCAGGTCCGAAGCTGACGATGCGGAAAACGGTCCCGTCGGGGATCGTAGTGCCGATCTTCTTGCCCGAAGGATCAACGTCGCCGTCATTGCTCACGGGGAAGCCCTCAGTCAACCAGATCACGCTGTAGAGGGCGCCCGGACGCTGCGACGCGACATTCTTGACCGTCTCATCGATCAATACCTTGGCGCGCCCCTGACCGTCATGACCGGTCACAACACGGCGGATGCTCAGGTTCATGGGCTTTTCCTCCTTTATGCAATTAGCGGCTATCGACCTTGCGCTTGCGTGCCAGTCGCGTCCGGCGTTTCTTCAAGGCACGTGCTTCCCGTTGTTTGCGCGCCCGGCGCCGCCGGCATCGCGCACATTTGCAGCGAGACCGTCCGATTACGTACTTGAGGTAATCGTTGCCGTAATCATACGTAATTTCCTCTTCGGGCTTGATGTTGCGCAGCGCCCGGATGAATACGCGACCCCCATAGGTGTAGGACTCTGCGTTTGGATTGCACGAATGGTTGGCATAGCGCGCGATATTGCTGCGTGGACTTCCATCAATAGTGATGCGGGGATTGATTTCGTAGAGGTACCGGTTGCCCCGACGTTCAAGGCGGACGGCTTCGTCCGCGTCAACGCACGGGCCTTTGTATTCGGCGATTTTTTCACGTTTTTTGATCGGCCGAATGGCGAACAGCCCGAAGCCTGTAAAAGAGCGGCCGATATGAAATGATCTGCGGGGCATTGCGGGAGCGGGCGGACAACGAGAGAGGAATGTGCGGATGGCAGATCAACCGCTGTAGGTCAATTGGCCACTCTTAACGAAGGCAATGCTTCCACTGTCCTATGAAAATAGGACAAGCCGAGTCCAAGCACTTTCGGCGAGGGACAGCGTCCTAGTGCAGGAGGCGGCCAGCCCAGCCGAGGAAATAAGAGAATTGGTCCGGATAGACGACAAAATAAAGAAGCGCTACCGGGGCCAACATGAACATCAAGTCTCGCATGGGGCATTCCCCGCGCTGACATGTTGAGTCTGAACACAATTTTATCGCAACGACTCGCCGTGCGGCGTCAATTAAGTCAGTATCAACAAAATCTGGTGACCACAGAAAATCGATTTGTAGATAACTGGAACCGCTAACCGGTCCAACTGGTAATTAGATGCCAGTCTGGCATAGTCGTCGTCATCGACGCAGCGCCCATAACCTTGGGGCAAGCTTTTGTTTGCGGGCTTAGCAAGAGCCGCTTCTGTCCTGCTTGTTGCAGCAGCCGTCAGCCTGATTTCGGAAAAAGCCTGTGCGGCCGGCGCTGCCTATGTCGTCGACACAGCGGAAGTCGGCGAGCCCGGCGCCTGCAAGGTCGAGTCATGGATGTCGGCCGCCAGCAATCACGATTTTTTCGCGGCCACGGCACCGGCCTGCGTTGCCAACATATTCCGGCCCGTTGAATTGAGCGCCCAGTTCGTTCGCACGCGTGCGGATGGCGAGTGGGCGAGCGGTGTCGCCCCGAAGGTCAAGACCAATCTGATCCCCGGCGCAATCGGCAGTTGGAGCATCGGCCTGTCAGGAGTCACAGCTTACGATCTGACCAGGCAGCAGAACGTCGCAACGTTCGTTACTGTCCCTGCGACGCTGCGCTTGTCGAACGTGGTGCGGATAAATCTCAACGCTGGCTGGGAATGGGACAACATCGCCGGCCAACACTATGCGACTTATGGCGCGGGTGTGGACTGGCGCACGCCGGATAATGTGTGGACGCTGACCGCCGAAGTCTTCGGCCAGCTTGGCGCGCGGCAAGACGCAATTGGCGTGACGCAGCCGCGTTTCCAGGTCGGGGTGCGCTGGCGTCCGGTCGACGAATTCAACGTCGATCTGATATACGGACGCAACGTCTACGGCGAAAATGCCAACTGGGTAACGCTGGCGACGATATTTCGCTTTCATGTCGGGAAGTAATGCCCGGCCTAGAAGCCGTAGATCATGATGGTGATGATGAAGACGACGAGACCAATCCATTTGGCCAGCGCCGGCAGGCAGGCCAGTACACTAGCTAGGGCAAGCCGTTTGTCCTTCAGCGCCAGCAGCACCGCCGCCGCCGCAACTACGGGAACCACGAAATAGTAGAAAAGTCCCTCGAGATCGCCAAACTCGAGCGAGAACTTGATGCCGTGGATCGCAATTGACGGCAAGCTACTGAGCACCCAACCGACCAAAGTGAGCGCGGCCAATGCCAGGACGGCATAGCGGATCTTGCCTAGTGCGGCGAAGATCAGCGCGGCGCCGGCGAGCAACGGTGCCAGCGCAAGGTTGATGCTTGCTAGCGCTTGCGCAAAACGCAGCAGCGTCGTGTCGTGATGATAGTCGATGAAGATATTCTGCACGCCGGAAAGTGCGTCGAGAAATTCAAGCGCCGCGACAAGAACCAGAAGCAGGCGCAGCCAGCGGTGTGACGGCGCGGTGTCCTTGCCCGGAAACGTGCTCATCAAGCCCCCTTCGTCCAGCGAGACTATACGCCGAACCCATGGCTGTCGTCCGTGGTGCACTGATATAAGGTAAAAGGAGACAACGACCGGCATGGAAGCTCGAACAACCGAGCGCTGGCCTGCGCTGCCCTATGCGGCGTGGAAAGAGACGCGGGATACGCTGCACTTGTGGACGCAAGTGGTCGGCAAGGTCAGGCTCGCCCTGACACCTTGGCTCAATCACTCCTGGCACGTGACGCTTTATGTGACCGCGCGTGGGCTCACGACATCTCCAATTACGGGGGGCGGCGTGAGCTTTCAGATCGATTTCGATTTCATCGACCATGTGCTGTGGGTGAGGACGAGCGGGGGACATTTCCGTCAACTGATGCTCAGGCCAATGAGCGTCGCCGAATTTTACGAAGACCTGATGATCGCGCTACGCGAGCTCGGCATAGAAGTACGCATCATGACAATGCCATGCGAGATCGCGGACTGCGTCCCGTTCGAGCAGGATACTGTGCATGCGTCTTACGATGCCGAATACGTCAATCGCTTCTGGCGCGTGTTGCTTTCGGCGAGCGAGGTGTTCGCGCGCTTCCGAACCGCTTTCCTTGGCAAAGCGAGCCCCGTGCATTTTTTCTGGGGGAGTTTCGATCTCGCGGTCACGCGGTTTTCCGGCCGGCCGGCACCCCGGCATCCGGGCGGCGTGCCGCATCTGGCAGATGCGGTCGCGCAGGAGGCTTATTCGCACGAGGTCTCGAGTGCCGGTTTCTGGCCGGGCGGGGGCGGGCCCATCGATTACGCCGCGTTCTATTCCTATGCCTATCCTGCGCCGGAGGGTTTCAGCGCTGCGCGTGTGCTGCCCAAGGAAGCGTTTTTCAGCAAAGAGCTTGGCGAGTTTCTGCTGCCTTATGACGCTGTCCGAACCGCGCGCGATCCGGACGCGGTGCTGATGGACTTCCTGCAAAGCACCTACGCCGCCGCGGCGGATCTCGCCAAATGGGATCGGGCAGCGCTGGACTGTGAGCTAGGCGAGCCCGACAAAGTAAGGCCGGTCTGATTTCGGCACTTATTTCGTGTTTCGGTTATTTCTCCGGGTAAAAGGCCGCAATAAACGTGACAGCCGGCACGGTCAGTTGCTGTCCTCTACCGTCACCAAGCCGACCTGATTGCTCAGGCTGTTGGCGGTGACCGGATTGCCATTCGGCGTCACGTCCATGTTGCGGACGATGTCCCCGCCGCCCGGTATCGCCCAGCTCTGGAATTTTTCAGTTGCAGGATCGAAACGCACGATGGTGTTCGGCTTTGCAGCGGACTCGTTGTACCAGATCGCGCTTTTGGTGAAGACAATGCCGTAGGTCTCCGACTTGGGTCCGCTCGGCGATTCCCATTCCCTTACGTTGCCAGTCTTGAGATCGAGCCGCCCCAGCATGCCGCGTGGAAAATCCGTATACCAGATGGTGTCATCGTCGGAGAAGGCGAGGCGCCGCGGCCGCGTGGCTGCATTCGGCAACGGGTATTCTTTGATTGCCATGGTCTGTGGATCGATGCTGGCGATCTTCGGCGCGCCGAACTCGACGAAATAGGGCACGCCTTTTGAATTGATCATCAGGCCATACGGGCGCGATTTCTCTGTCGGCGAAGTGACGAGCTTGACGTCGCCGCTCGTCGGATCGAGCCGGCCGACCATATTGGCGTTCTGCACCGTGAACCAGACGATGCCGTCCGGCGCGATGTTGATCGTGTGCGGGTCCTTCGCCGACTTGTCGGGGATGGGGTATTCGGTCGTGATGCCGGTTTTGGGATCGAGCTTTCCGATCAGGCCGAGATTGTTGCCGGTGAACCAGATGTTGCCGTTTTTGTCTTCAGCAAGACCATGCGGGCCGGTGTACGGCGACTTCAGAGTGTATTCACGGATCGCGCCGGACTTCGGGTCGATACGGCCAAGCTTGTTGGCTAGCTGGCCCGTCCACCATATCGAGCCGTCTTTCGCCGCGAGCGGATCATGCGGGCGCGAGCCTTGCGTCGGCACATCCCACAAATCGATGCGCGCCTTGATCGGACCCGAGAGGATCACCGCCGACGGGCGAGCACGCTCCGGAAAGCTCTTCATAAGGTATTCGGTCATCGCCGGCCATTCTTCAGGGGCCACCGGCGTGTCGAAGTTCTGCATCATGCGCACGACCGTGAGCCACCCTTTCGGCGTGTAGCCGACCCGGACGCGATTGATGTCATGGCAGCCGCCGCAGGCCTCGGTGAAGCGCTGCTTCATCGCGCCTTCGGGCCATTCCTTCGCGGTATATTGGGCGTGCGCGGGCGCAGCTGAGGCGCTCAGTGCCAGCGCGAGCAAGGCGCAACCAGCAAGAGTCTTTGGTGCAAGTTTGATCCGCATTGGGCTGTCCTCCCTGGAAGTACCTTCGATCTGTCCCGGTGTTTGCGCCAGCTTGGCGCAAAAATGATGGCAGCCGCTATCCGCAATCAGAAACGGGCGATTGGCCGTAATCTTTTGCATCTCGTCGTCCCTCCAGGAGGCGCTTTTCATCGGCCCAAACCGGCGCTATGACCGCTGCGAATGAGCCGTTTACCGGAGTTTTCCATGAACGTGCCTGCCCAGGTCGCCCCGCCTTACAAGCACACGCCGCTGTTTCCGCTCGGGGCTGACAAGACGCCCTATCGCAAGCTCGATATCGGCGGCGTCGAGGTCGAGAAAGTGATGGGCAGGGACATGCTGGTCATCGAGCGCGAGGCGCTGCGCGCTCTCAGCGAGGCTGCCTTCATTGACATCAATCATCTGCTGCGGCCTGCGCATCTCAAGCAACTGCGCAAGATCCTCGACGATCCCGAGGCGAGCGACAACGACAAGTTCGTCGCCTACGACTTCTTGAAGAACGCGAACATTGCGGCCGGCGGGGTGCTCCCGATGTGCCAGGATACCGGGACGGCCATCATCATGGGCAAGAAGGGCCGCATGGTGTTCACCGCGGGCGACGATGAAGCCGCGCTCGCAGAGGGTGCGCGCGATTCGTATCTGAAGCGCAATCTGCGCTATTCGCAGCTCGCGCCGATCTCGATGTTCGAGGAAAAGAACACCAGGTCGAACATGCCGGCGCAGGTGGAGATTTATGCCGAAGGCGAGGACGCATACAAGCTCTTGTTCATCGCCAAGGGTGGCGGTTCGGCCAACAAGGCGTTCCTCTTCCAGGCGACGCCCTCGATCCTGACTCATGACCGTATGCTGGCCTTTCTGAAGGAGAAGGTGCTCACGCTCGGCACGGCTGCGTGCCCGCCGTATCACCTTGCGATCGTCATCGGCGGCACTTCGGCCGAGCTGACCATGAAGACGGTCAAGCTCGCGTCGACCAAGTATCTCGACGAATTGCCGACCAAGGGCAGCGAGGACGGCCACGCTTTCCGCGATCTCGAGATGGAAGCGGAAGTTTTGAAGATGACGCAGTCGACCGGCGTCGGCGCGCAGTTCGGGGGCAAATATTTCTGTCACGATGTGCGCGTGATCCGCCTGCCGCGGCACGGTGCATCCTTACCGATCGGGCTCGGTGTTTCCTGCGCCGCGGACCGGCAAGCTCTCGGCAAGATCACGCGCGAGGGCGTGTTCCTTGAGGAGCTCGAGCATCACCCGGCGCAATACCTGCCCGAGATCGACCAGGAAAAGCTGGGCGGGCAGGTCGTGAAGGTCGACCTGCGCAGACCGATGAAGGACATACTTGCGCAGCTTTCGAAATATCCGGTGAAGACGCGCCTCTCGCTGACCGGCCCGATGATCGTGGCGCGCGACCTCGCGCATTCGAAATTGCGCGAAAGGCTCGAAGCAGGGAAGGGTCTGCCGGACTATTTCAAGAACCATCCGATCTACTACGCGGGGCCGGCGAAGACTCCGGCGGGCTACGCGTCGGGCTCGTTCGGCCCGACTACTGCCGGACGGATGGATTCCTACATCGAGCAATTCCAGGCTGCCGGCGGCTCGATGATCTCGCTCGCCAAGGGCAATCGCTCGGCGCAGGTGCGCGAAGCCTGCAAGAAGTATGGTGGCTTCTATCTTGCCTCGATCGGCGGCAGCGCGGCCAAGCTCGCCGAACACTGCATCAAGAAAGTCGATGTGCACGAATATCCCGAGCTCGGGATGGAGGCGATCTGGAAGATCGAGGTCGAGAACTTCCCCGCCTTCATCGTGATCGACGACAAGGGCAATGACTTTTTCAAGGAGTTGAATCTGGGGTGACGTGTTTCGTCAGGCGTGCGTCACGCCCCTGAACACGTCCGCTTGTTGCGGCGTTACGCCATCGCCGCGACCACAACCATCAGCAGCGAGATGCCGAGGTATTTCGCCGTCTGCTCGACGTCAGGCAGTTGCTCGGCGAAGCCGATCAGCCAGAGCACGCTGGCGACAGCAATCAGTGAATATTTCACCGCCGGGATTGCGGTGTACTTCCGCAAGAACCTCATGACACCACTCCACTAGCGCGCCCCGTCCCGGCAGTACGCACTACTGCAATGCAATGTAGCCTATTGCATCGCAAAATAGCAAATCCGAGTGGAAAGCCCGATGCATACGGATAACGCCGGGCCGCCATCTGGTTTCCCGCAAGGCGCAAAAAAACAGCATGCCGACGATCGCGGTGCCGCCTGTACCGAGAGTGCAAACAGCGCTCAACGAACGCGGAACGGTGTCACTTTTTTCTTCGTCGCTTGAGCGGGATGATCTTCGCGCTTTCGCCGGCGCTTCTTCGCAAAGCTTCTTTCAGGTTTGCTGGACGGCCATGCTTTCTCAGGAGATCGTTGAAGGCCTCATCCGCCAACTCCTGAAATGTCTTCATGCTTTCTGACGCCAGCAGGCGGAGCTCCTGCCAGGTCTCATCGTGAAATTGCACCCGTTTGCCGATCATGCTGTTCAACCCGATTGATCATTACTGTCTACGCCAATGAGGCCCAGACGACGGTTATTTGCGAGGCGTTTCCGGTCGCCAACTCATCTTTCAAATACCGCCTTGCTGCCTAGGGCGGTGAGCGCGCCCGCGCACAAGCGATCGGGATCGCGCTCGCCCTTGTGTGCCAGTGCGATAATGCGCTGGGCGATAATCTCGTTCACGATTGGCGGCTGGCCGGTATCGTGCAGCGATTTGCGCGCCTTTTCATACGCGTCGCACAATATCTGGACGGTGTCCGCATCGAACGCGGTCGCTCGAAAGAGGTCCAGAATAGTGGCCATCGCAACTGCCTCGGCTCGCGATTCTGCGCCTGTTTGGCGAGATTAGCTAGCCGCCGGTCAGATGCGATACTTTTGAGCATGATGCGTGAAGCCTCTGCGAAGGATGTGTGAAGCCTCGCCGATCACGCGCTTCCGAACAGACTGCGACTTAGGACATGCCGTCGTCGGCCTTTTTTCCCTGCCGTTCCAGTTGCCGCTTGCGAGCGTCGGCAAGCTGCTC
>Ga0075423_10000470_pt1 | contig 32672 bp, 36 predicted proteins | sample SoiMethybrSBSTD2_FD_80114 | JGI IMG/M metagenome (GOLD analysis project Ga0075423, IMG submission 80114) | Bulk soil microbial communities from a Populus tree surrounding site in Tennessee, USA - Soil MetaG P. TD hybrid SBSTD2 | ecosystem: Environmental > Terrestrial > Soil > Tree plantation...
GGCTTCGTCATGTCCTAGGATCGGAGACACGCCATGACCGTTCTCTACGCGCAGCAGGGCCACGTCGTCACGCTCACGATCAACCGCCCCGATGCGATGAACGCCATCGATCCGGAGACGCATCAGGCGCTGATCGACGCGTGGACGCGCTTCCGCGACGACGAGAGCGCGTGGGTGGCCATCTTCACCGGTGCCGGCGAGAAGGCCTTCTCGGCGGGCGCCGACCTCAAGAAGATGATCCCGGCCGCATTCGGGGAGGGTCGTCGACGCAGCCACAACGACCACGGGCTGGGCGGGATCACGCGCGGGCTCGAGATCTGGAAGCCCATGATCGCCGCCATCAATGGCCACTGCCTGGCCGGCGGCATGGAGCTGGCCCTCGCGTGCGACCTCCGCATCGCGGTGCCCCACGCGACGTTCGGGCTTCCCGAAGTGCGCTGGGCCATCATGCCCGGCGCGGGCGGCACCCAGCGGCTTCCGCGGGCCATCCCGCTGGCGAAGGCCATGGAGCTGATCCTGATGGCGCGCACCATGACCGCAGACGAGGCGCTGCGCTGGGGCCTGGTCAACGCGGTCGTGCCGGCAGCGGATCTCCTCCGGAGCGCGCGGGAATGGGCGGACACGATCTGCGAGCGCGGCCCGCTGGCCGTGCGCGCCGCCAAGGAAGCGACCCTGCGGGGGCTGACCATGCCGCTGGCCGATGGTCTCCACCTGGAGGCGTTCCTCTCGGGGACGCTGCGTGGCACCGCCGACGCCGTGGAGGGGCCGAAAGCGTTCGCGGAGAAGCGGAAGCCGAACTTCCAGGCGCGCTAGCGTTGGATCTCGACACCCTGCGGCGGCGGCTCGACTTCGCGCTGTCTCGTCATCCGCGGGTGGCTCTCGACCGCAGCGACCTGGTGTCGGCGGCGGTGCTGCTGCCCATCACCGACAAGCGCGGTCCCCACATCGTGTTCACCAAGAAGTCGGAGGCCGTCCCGCATCACAAGGGCCAGTTCTCCTTTCCCGGTGGGGTGTGCGAGGAGCGCGACGCCTCCCGCGTGGAGACCGCGCTCCGCGAGGCATGGGAGGAGGTGCGCATCCCCGCCGAGGCGGTGGAAGTGCTGGGCCTGCTCGACGACACCGTGACCCGGGCCACGCCGTTCGTGATCACCCCGGTGGTGGGGCTGATCCGGGAGCGGGTGGACTTCCGGCCGGACGGCCGGGAGATCGAGCGGGTGATCGAGGTGCCGCTGGACCTTCTCCGCGACCCCGCCATCTTCCACACGGAGATATGGGAGCGTGGCGGCGAGCCCCATCCCGTACACTTCTACCAGGTGTCGGAGATGGACGTGGTGTGGGGCGCCACCGCGCGCATCCTGAAGCAGTTCCTCGACCTGCTCGATTCGGTGGAGGAGACGGCGTGACGTTCGAGACCCTGCTCGTGGAGGTGGCGGACGGGATCGGCACCGTCACCCTGAACCGTCCCGACGTCCGCAATGCGCTGAACGCCACCCTGGTCGGTGAGCTGGAGGCGGCCCTCGCCGCCCTGGAGGTGGATCCCGCCGCGCGCGTCATCGTGCTGCGGGGGGCGGGGGAGCGCGCCTTCTGCGCGGGAGCGGATCTCAAGGGTGTGGGCGACCGCGGCACGACCCTGCAGGCGCGCGAGTCCTTCAGCGGCCTGCCCCGCGTGCTGGAGGCGATGGCGCGCATGCGGACGCCCCTCATTGCGCAGGTGCACGGCTACGCGCTCGCCGGCGGCTGCGGGCTCGCGGTGGGCTGCGACGTCGTGGTGGCATCGGACGACGCGGTGTTCGGGCTCCCCGAGATCCGCATCGGCGTGCTCCCGCTCATCGTGATGGCGCCCATCCTGCGCGCAGCGGGACGGAAGCGGGGCATGCTGATGGTGCTGAGCGGCGACCCGGTCTCGGCGCGCGAAGCCTTCGAGATGGGCCTCGTCAGCCGGGTCGTCCCGCGCGCCGCCCTTGCGGACGAGGTGCGCGCCCTCGCCGCGAAGCTCGCCGGCTACTCGCCCGCCGCGCTGGGTCTGGCCAAGGAGGCCGCGGCGACCTCCGTCGAGATGGACTATCCCGGCGCCCTGCGCTACCTCCGGGAGCTGAGCACCCTGGTGTTTCTCTCCGACGACGCCCGCGAGGGCGTCACCGCCTTCTTCGAGAAGCGCGCGCCCCGCTGGTCGGGCCGTTGACCGGCGGCATGCGCCTCCCTCACCAGAAAGGACTCGAGGCATGACGGTACCGGCGTTCTCGCTCGCGCTCGCCCTCGCCGGCGCGCTTCTCGTCGCTGCGCCCGCCGCGGCCCAGCCCAAGGAGACCCCGCTGACCGCCGCCACGGTCTCCGGCCCATCGGAGATCATCCTGAAGAACGGCTCCTGGGTCCCGGTCAAGCTCCGGGACACCATCGCCGAGGGCGACGGAGCGCGGGCCCTCGCGGGCGGCCGCCTCACGCTCCTCACGAAGAACGGCAACTCGATCCGCATGGCCCAGCTCACGCAGCTCTTCCTCTTCGAGCCGCCGCCGAGCGCGGTCCCAGGCGGGCCGGGCACCGTGAGCCCACCGCTCAAGGTGAAGCTCGACGGCGGCCGCGTCTGGGTGTCCGTACTGCCGCTCACGGTGACTCGCGCGCCCATCGACGTCGAGGCCGGTCCGGCCACGGTCGGTGTGCGGAGCGGCGGGATCTCCCTGCGCACCAACGCCGACGGCAGCGTGCTCGTGCGGTGCTATCACGGACTGAGCGTGGTACGAGCCACCAGCGGACCCGCCTGGGATCGGCCGCTCAAGGCCGGTGAGGAGCTGCTCGTGCCGGTGAGCGGAACGCCGCCGGCATCGCGTCCCCTGACGAGCGATCCGGAAGAGGTGAACTGGGTGAGGTGGAACTCCGACCAGGACGTGGTCGGGTACGGAATGCCTGCGCCCAAGTGAGGGCGGCGGGCGTGGCGGCCCGCTACGGTATCCGGACGGTGAGGCTGTCGCCGGTGGTCGACACCGCGTACACGCCGGCGGCCGTGGAGGAGTAGCTGTAGACGGTCCACCCGGCCGGCGGGGTAGGCGTCGAGGCCATGAACGGCCCGGCCACCGCGCCGAAGGTGTTGGTCGCGGTGGTGTTCAGGGCGCCGAGATCCGGCGGCAGCGCCTGCATGTGCGCGGAGTACACGCTGATGGCGCCCACGAGGGCCCGGGCGTCGGCGGTGGCCTTGGCCACCCGGGCGCGGAGCTGCATGTTCGTGTACATGGGAATGGCGATCGCGGCCAGGATCCCGATGACCGCGACCACGATCATCAGCTCGATCAGGGTGAATCCGCGCTGGGGGAACGCCCGGGTGACGCGGGCGGAGCGGCGAGCCATGGCGGAAACAGCCTAGCATCGCCATCCGCGGGAGCCCGCGCCATTTGTGCGGGCGGCGGCGGTCCCGAGCGGGCCGCCGCGGTTTCCCGCGTCACGGCCACCAGAGGTAGAGGAAGCGCGCGCCGGGTCCGCCGCCGACGAGCCCGGCGGCCTGGGTCAGGAGATTCTCCACGCCCGAGGGGGGCAGGGACGCGGAGTAGACATTGGCGCGATACTCCCGCGGCCGGTGATACATGATCACGCGCGCCTCGGTGAGCCCGGCGGCCTGGCGCGCCGCCGCCACCGCCTCGTCGAGGTAGCCGATCCTGTCGACGAGGCCGAGGGCGCGCGCCTGCTCCGCGGTGTAGATGCGGCCGTCGGCGAACTGGCGCACGCGCGCCTCCGAGATCTTCCTCGACTCGGACACGAGGCGCACGAAGCGACCGAACATGTCGTCGATCACCGACTGGAACACCGCGCGCTCCTCGTCGGTGAGGCCACGGAAGGGCGAGCCGGCGTCCTTGAGCGGACCGGACTTGATGGCGAGCGGGGTCACGCCGACCTTCTCGAGCAGGCCCTGCGCATTCACCGTGAGCATGATCACGCCGATGCTGCCGGTGATGGTGGTGGGGTGCGCGAAGATCTGGTCGGCGGCGAGCGCCACGTAGTATCCGCCCGAGGCGCCGACGTCCATGATGGCGGCGATCACGGGGACCTTCCGCCGCGTCTTGAACTCCCGGATCTCGCGGTAGATCACGTCGGTGGTGGTCATCGTGCCCCCGGGGCTGTTGATGCGGAGGACCACCGCCTGGACTTTCTCGTCTTTCTCGGCCTTCCCCAGCTCCTCGCGGACGCGGGCGAGGAGGGGCACGCGGGGGGGCGGCGTGGTGAGGGAGAGGCTCGGCGTGTCCTCCTGCAGCACGCCGGAGAGGGCGAGGAGCAGGATCTTCGCGGTGCCCGAGCCCTCGACGGTCTCCTCCTCGAGGGGCCGGATGCGGGGCGCGAGATCGATCGAGATGATCGAGGAACAGCCGGCCAGCGCGAGCGCGGCGAGGACCGCGCCGGCGGCGCGGCGCAGGACGGAGCCCAGGAGGCGCATGTCGGCCTTCAGCGCGCGTGGAATGCGGGGACGACCTCGGCGGCGAGGCGCGCGAGCTGATCGAGCATCATGTCGGGCCGGCACATCGGGCGGAGAATGAACTTCGAGCCTCCGCCCTTGACGTACTCCTCGATCTTGTCGGCCACGACCTCGGGAGGGCCGAAGGCCACGCACTGCCGCATCACCGACTCGTCGACGCGGCCGCGGGGGATGAACGGCGCGGCGAGCGCCTGGCCGCGCTCCGGCGTGTCCGCGAGGGCGAAGTTGACCAGCGTGCCGAAGTGGTCGGCTGGGACCTCACGCCCTTCCGCCGCGGCGAGCTCCTGCACGCGCTCCACGCCCACGCGGAACTCGTCGGGCGTGATGAAGGATGGCATCCAGCCGTCGCCGAGGCGCGCGGTGCGCTTCTGGGCCGCCTCGCTCTTCCCGCCGATCCAGATGGGCGGCGGGGTCTGCCACGGCTTGGGGAGGAGCGTGATGCGGTCGAGCTTGTAGAACTCTCCCTGGAAGGTGACCTCGTCCTGCGTCCACAGGAGACGTATCACTCGGATCGCCTCGTCGGTGCGCCGGCCGCGCTCGCGGAACACGACGCCGGAGGCCTCGAACTCGCGCGGCAGCTCCACGCCCACGCCGACCGCGGGGAAGAGGCGCCCGCGCGAGAGCCAGTCCACCGTGGCCATCTCCTTGGCCGCCACCACCGGCGTGCGGTAGGGCAGCACGATCACGCTGGGCCCGAACTTGAGCCGCGTGGTGCGCGCGGCGATGGCGGCGAGCGTGGTCATGACCTCCGGCGTGGGCACCGGCGAGGAGAGGCGGTCGGAGAGCCAGATCGAGTCGATGTCGGTGCGCTCGCACAGATCGGTGAGCGTCCACACGAAGTCGGCGCCCTCGCGTCCCGGCGGCCACGGCCCCGGCATGATCCCGATGCGGTACTTCATCTTCATGCGCGGCATCGTACGCGCGCCACCCAGGGGCGTCAAGGACGCGCCGCTTGACAGGGGCGGGGCTCGGGCCGCAAGTTGGTGACGGAGATGAGGACGCGCGCGTGAAGGGACGGGATCGTCGCGGAGCGCCACGGGCCAAGGCCGACTGGGCGGTCCGGCTCGAGACCTTCGAGCGTGGCATCATCGAGGGCCGCGTCGTCGACATCTCCACTTCCGGCGTCCGCGTGCGCGCGTCCGCCGACCTTCCCGTCGGGGCGGCGGTCACCCTGCGCGTCACGCTGCCGCGGGGCGCCGAGCGCCTGGAGGTCGTGGCGCGCGTGGCGCGCCGCGATGCCGACGCGCTCGCGCTGGACTTCATCGGCCTGCCGGAAACCGAGGCGCGCCGCGTGGAGCCGCTCGTCGCGGGATGGGAAGGCCGCCGCCGCGCCCCCCGCGCGAGCCGGCCGCTGCCCGTGATCATCCGTGTGCCGCGCGGTCCCGTGGGCCACGGCAAGACGCTCGACCTCTCTCCGTTCGGCGCCCGCGTCGCCACCGACCTGGCGCTGCGCCCTGGCGACACCGCCAAGCTCGAGATCGAGCCCGAGGGTGACGACGATCCCCTGCGCCTGCCCTCAGTGGTGTGGAGCATGGCCGATCGCGGGCCGGTGTTCGTGTTCATCAATCTGCGCCCCAGCGAGTTCGACCGGCTCACCCGTCTGGTGCGGCGCCTCCTCGAGCGCGGGGGCTGAGCGGCGCCGTGTCCGTTCGGGAAGATCGCCGCGGCTCGCAGCGCGCGCGTGCGATGTGGCCGGTACAGATCGAGATGCCGACCGGCGAGTTCATCCGCGGCCGGGTGGCCGACATCAGCGCTTCCGGGGTGCGCGTCACCGTGCCCGCGGCCATCCCCACCGGCACCGAGCTCCGCCTCATGATGACCTTGCCGGGCCCGCCCGACCGCATCGAGGTGGTGGCGGTGGACGGCCTCGTGGTGCGCAGCGACGACGACGGCGTGGCTGTCGACATCATGAGCGTGGGCGGTCCGCTGCCCGACCGCGCGGCGCGGCGCGTGCGGCCCCACCTCGACAGATGGGAGGCGCGGCGCCGCTCGCCGCGGGTGCACCTGCCGGTCATGGTGACGCTGCGCCACGGCGGCGGCGCCCTGGTGCCGGCGGAGACCGTCGATCTCTCGGCGTTCGGGGCCCGCGTCACCACCGGGCTCGCCCTGCGCGCCGGCGAGCGCATCGACGTGCTGCTGCCCGACGGCGAGACCGAGGCGCTGGCCCTCCCCGCGGTGGTCTGGGACGTGGACGAGCGCGGCGCCGCCCTCGTGTTCGCGAACCTGTCGCCGGCGCAGTTCGAGCGCATGAGCCGCTTCGTCGCCGCTCTGCTCGAGGGGCCCGCCTGAGACGCCGCCGCGGTTGACAGCATGCAGGGCCCCGACTACCATGAATGGCGGTTCAGTCACCCGTACGCGCATGCGCGATCCTGACAAGCCACAGCAGATCATCGAGGCCGCCGTTCGGGTCTTCGCCCGCAAGGGCTATTACAACTCGCGCGTCTCCGACATCGCGCGCGAGGCCGGCATTGCCGCCGGCACCATCTACCTCTACTTCCGCACCAAGGACGACATCCTCGTCACGCTCTTCCGCGACAAGATGGCGCAGTTCGTGGCGAGCCTGCGCAAGGCCATCGCCGACGAGCCCCACGCGGTGGCCAAGCTCCGCCGCCTGATCCACCTCCACTTCCAGATGCTGGAGGAGGATCCCCAGCTCGCCGAGGTGGTGCAAGTGGAGCAGCGACAGGGCCAGAAGTTCTTCCGCGGCGCCTCCGCGCAGGAGATCTCGTCGTACTTCGCGCTCATCGCCTCGGTGATCGAGGAAGGGGTCGCCGAGGGTCGCTTCCGCTCCGACCTGCCTATCAAGGTGGCGACGAAGGCCCTGTTCGGGGCGATGGACCAGATGGCGACCTCGTGGGTGCTCGGCAAGCGCGGGTACCGCCTCGCCGACACCGCCGAGCCGCTCGCCGACATCTTCCTCCGGGGCCTCGGCCCCCGCTAGCCCGCGACCCAAGGAGCCCCGGCCGATGGCGTACGAGACCATCCTCCTCGCCCGCGAGGAGAATTTCGCGGTGATCACGCTCAATCGTCCGCCCATGAACGCCATCAACGAGCCGCTGATGCGCGATCTCAACGCGGCGCTGGCGGAGCTCCAGCCCGACGACGCGGTGCGGTCCATCATCGTCACCGGGGCGGGGGATCGGATCTTCTGCGCGGGCGCGGATCTGGGCTCGGCGTTCACCGGCGACATCGCGGCCTTCCTGCGCTTCGGCAACAGCGTGATCCGCCGCATCGAGCGCTTTCCCAAGCCGGTGATCGCCGCGATCAACGGCCACGCCCTCGGCGGCGGCTGCGAGATCGCGATGGGCTGCCATGTCCGCATCTTGAAGGAATCGGCGCGGATGGGGCAGACCGAGTCCAGCCTCGGCATCATTCCCGGCTACGGGGGCACGCAGCGCCTGCCCCGCCTCATCGGGCGAGGGCTGGCGCTCGAGCACCTGATCCTCGGCACGCAGATCCCCGCCCAGGAGTGCTACCGCATCGGGCTGGTGAACCGGCTGGCCAAGGAGGGCGAGACGCTCGCCGACGCGAAGGCGATGGCCCGCGAGCTCGGTAAGCGGCCGCCCATCGCCACGCGGGTCCTGATCGAGGCGGTGGACGACGGCCTCGAGGAGCCCATCGACAAGGGCATCGAGGTGGAGATCCGCGCCTTCGACAAGGTGATCCACACCGAGGACGCCGCCGAAGGGCTGCAGGCCTTCTTCCAGAAGCGCGCCGCGCAATTCAAGGGAAAGTAGGGCGAGCCGCAGCCGGAGGCGAGGCGAGCGAGCATGGGAATCGAAATCGGCGGAGCGCTCGGGTGGACCTAGGGATCAAGGGCAAGGTGGCGCTGGTGACGGGCGGAGCGCGGAGCCTCGGCAAGCAGGACTGCCTCACGCTCGCCGCCGAGGGTTGCCGTGTCATCGTGCTGGACCTCAACGGCGACGGCGCGGCGGAGACCGCCAAGGAGATTGCCGACCGGGGCGGCAGCGCGCGCGGCTACGAGGTGGACATCACGAATCGCGCGGCGCTGGGCGCCGTGATCCGCAAGGCGGAGTCCGAGGTCGGTCCCGTCGACATCTGCGTCAACAACGCGGGGCTCATCTACACCCTGGGCCAGCTCAAGGACATGGACGACGCCGCCTGGGACCTCAACCTCCAGGTCAATCTCACCGGCACCTACAACGTCACCAAATCGGTGTTCCCAGGTATGCGCGAGCGCAAGTGGGGGCGAATCATTTCGATGGCCTCCATCGCCGGGCTGATGGGAGGCTTCGGCCAGACCGCGTACTCCACGAGCAAGATGGGCGTGGTCGGCTTTGCCAAGTCGGTGGCCCTCGAGGGGGCGCGCTACAACATCACCAGCAACGTCATCGCGCCCGGCATCATCGGCCCCAACGCGAATCTCTCACCCATGTACGAGCGCATGGTGAAGCGGGTGGCCATGCAGATCGAGGGGCAGCCTGAGGACGTGGCCAACGCCATCGCCTTCCTCTGCTCCGAGCGCGCGCGCTACATCACCGGTTCCGTCCTCACCGTGACCGGGGGGATGGATCTCTTCACGTTCTAGCCGCACTCACACAGGAGGAGCACGATGCCCACAGTCAAGGAAACCTTCGACGCGATGGCGGGCCGCTTCCAGCCGAGCAAGGCGGTCGGCATGAACGCCACCATCCAGTACGACATCACCGGCGATCAGAGCGGCACCTGGCACGCCGTGATCAAGGACGGCGCGTGCGCGGTGAACGAGGGGGCAGCGACGAGCCCCAACCTCACCCTCAGCATGTCGTCCCAGGACTGGCTCGACATGATCGGCGGCAAGCTCTCCGGGCAGATGGCCTTCATGTCGGGCAAGCTCAAGCTCAAGGGTGACATGGGCTTGGCTATGAAGGTCGGGTCACTCTTCTCGGTGTAGACCACCCGCGCGGCGGTGAGATACCTGGTGTCGACCCCTTGGGCCGCCCGTCCGCTTGCGCTGTCGCCGCGGCGGCGTGAGCAGGCCGATTGATCTTGACGCACAGCGTCAGCGCCGGATACGATGAGGTGAGTCCAAGGGAGGACGCATGAAGGACGAACTGTTCACGATGCTGCCGGAGATGCCGGGCGTGCCTCCGGAGGTGCGGGCCCGGTGGCAGGAAGAGGCCAACCGCAACTTCCTCCGCATGAAGCACTTCTCCGAGATGGTCATGAATCCCAAGGAGCCCGAGATCGGGCCCACGCCGCGCCAGGAGATCTACCGCAAGAACAAGTCGCGGCTCTACCGCTACGAGTCGAAGCGCACGCATCGGACGCCCGTGCTCTTCGTGCCGAACCTCGGGATCAGCCGGCCCTACATCTTCGACCTCATGCCCAAGGGCTCATTCATCGAGCACATGACCCAGCAGGGCTTCGATATGTACCTCCTCGACTGGGGCGTGTTCGGCCCCGAGGACAACGACCTCACCTTCGAGGACGTGGTGACGAAGATCCTGCCGCGCATGGCCGACAAAACCCTCCAATCCTCCGGAGCGTCCGAGATCTCCGTGCTCGGCTACTGCATGGGTGCCCCGATCTCCGCGAGCTTCCTCGGGTCGCGGCCCGAGTTCCCGGTGAAGAACTACGTCGACATGGCCGGGCCCATCGATTTCTCCCAGGCCGGCCTCTTCGCCAAGTGGCTCGACGCGAAGGTCTTCGACGTGGACAAGTACGTGGACACCCTCGGCAGCATCCCCGCTGACATGGTCAAGGCGGGATTCAAGCTGCTCAAGCCGACGATGGACCTCTCGACCAACCTGAACCTCTGGTGGAATCTCTGGAACACGGAGTACGTGTCGGGCTTCAACGCGCTCAACAAGTGGGCGAACGAGTACCAGCCGTTCCCCGGCGAGTTCTTTCGCCAGTGGGTGAAGGACTTCTACCAGCAGAACCGCCTGATCCGCGGCGATTTGCGGATGGGCGGCCGGCCGGTGAGCCTGCGCAATATCCGCTGCCCCGTCCTCGCAGTGGGCGCCAAGGAAGACAACATCGCGCCGCCCGCCTGCGTGAAGCCCCTCATCGGCGCGGTCAGCAGCGTCGACCGTGAATATGTCGAGCTGGCGGGCGGTCACATCTCGCTGATCGCGGGCCGGGGCGCCTCTCTCCACTGCTGGCCCAAGGTCGCATCCTGGCTCGCCGCCAGGTCATAGGAGGCCCGTCATGGCAGACGCCAGTCAGCAGCTCATGGACATGTGGAGGAAGCAGGTGGAGGAAGGCAGTCAGGCGTGGCTCCGCATGCTGGGCGCGCCGCAGAGCCAGCCCCTCGATCCGCAGGCGTTCTGGCGTCCCTTCATGGACCAGGGGATCGCCGCATGGTCGAAGGTGATGACGCAGGGCCAGGCGTCGCCCGATCTCATGACCCAGTGGAAGCAGTTCCTCGATCAGTGGATCGCTGCGTGGTCGCGCGTGCTCGAGCAGGCGATGGGCACCGAGGCCTTCGCCAAGACGCTCGGCAAGCAGATGGAGGGCTTCCTCAACGCGGCCAGTCCCGCCAAGAAGGCCGCCGAGCAGCAGATCGAGGGCTCGCTCGCCGGCCTCGGACTACCGTCGCGCAGCCAGGTGGTGAGCCTCGCCAAGCAGGTGGTGCTGCTCGAGGAGAAGCTCGAGGGGCTCGAGGACAAGCTCGACGCGATCCTCAAGCGCCTGGAGTCTCGATGATCGGGATCACCATCGACGAGCTCGCCGTCGGCGATCACGCCGAGCTGACCCGGGTGGCCGGCGAGGGCGAGATCGCGGGCTTCGTGGACTCGGTGGGCGACTACAACCCCATCCATTCCGACCGCGGCTACGCCGCCGGCACCGCATTCAAGGAGCGGATCGCCCCCGGCATCTGGACGGCCGGGCTGATCTCGGCGGTGATCGGCACCCGGCTGCCGGGCCCCGGCACCATCTACCTCTCGCAGGACCTGCGCTTCGTGCGCCCGGTGCTCTTCGGCGACACCATCACCGCTCGGGTGGACGTGGTGGAGGCAAACCGGGAGAGGAATCGTGTGCGCCTCAAGACCTCCTGCGTGAATCAGCACGGAGAGGAGGTGCTGGTGGGCGAGGCGGTGGTGAAGCCATCGCGCACGCCGGTGCGCTACGAGCGCACGGTGGATCCCGCCGCGGCCCTGACCCTCTGGGCGCTTGCCCCGTGGGCGTGGGTCGCGCAGGGCGCGGCGGGGGCGTTCGCGTGGAGTGTGCTCGCGCTGACAGTGCCGCGGCGCTAGGGATCGCTTGTCTCGGAGCGCCGGGCGCTCCTCATCTCGCCCTGCTACATGAACAGCCCGCCGTTGATGGAGAGCTCGGCGCCGGTGATGTAGTCGCCGTCCTTGGCGCAGAGATACACGCAGGCCCGCGCGACCTCCTCCGCCTTCCCGAAGCGGCGCATCGGGATCTGCTCCAGCAGCTTCTGCCGCACCTTCTCGGGAATCGACGTCACCATGTCCGTCTCGGTAAAGCCCGGCGCCACGCAGTTCACGGTGACGCCCTTGCCGGCCAGCTCCTTGGCGAGTGACTTGGTGAACGCGGCCACCCCCGCCTTGGACGCCGCGTAGTTGGCCTGGCCGAAGTTGCCGATCTGCCCGATCACCGACGTGATGTTGACGACCCGTCCGAAGTTCTGCTTGAGCATCTGGTCGACGAACACCTTGGTGCAGTTGAAGACGCCGTCGAGGTTGATGGCGAGGACCTTGCGCCACGAGGCGTGGTCCATCTTGACGAAGCTCTTGTCCGACGTCACCCCTGCGTTGTTGATCAGGATGTCGACGTGCCCGAACTCCTTCAGGACGTCCTGCGCCATCCGATAGGTGTCGGGATAGTCCGCGACGTCGGCCTGGGCGAGCATGGTGCGACGGCCGAGCGCGCCGATCGCCTCCGCGACCTCGCGCGCCGTCGCCTCGTTCGACACGTAGTTGATGGCGACGTCGGCGCCCTCCTGGGCGAGGGCGAGCGAGATGGCGCGACCGATGCCGCGGGAGCCTCCGGTGACGAGAGCGGTGCGGCCGGCGAGCTGCATGACGATCCTCCTGAGGGCCGGTCGAGGGAAGAATCGAGGAAGCGTGCGCCAGTATAGCAGGGCGGGGGCGCGTCGGCTTGTGGCCCCTGACGCGCGGTGTTAGACTCGCGCCATGGCGTACGTGATCAAGCGATACTCCAATCGCAAGCTCTACGATACGCAGGAGAGCCGCTACGTCACGCTGGAAGAGCTCGAGGAGCTCATTCGCGCGGGCAAGGAGATCTCGGTGGTGGACGTCTCCACCGGCGAGGATCTGACCTCGGTGACGCTCGCCCAGATCATCCTCGAGAACGAGCGCAACCACCGCGCCGCGCTGCCCACCGCCTTCCTCCACCAGCTCATCAAGCACGGAGAGGCCTGGCAGGAGTTCTTCCAGTCCTCGATGAAGTCGAGCCTCGACGCGATCATGACGAGCCAGCGGGAAGCCGACCGCGTGTTCCGCGAGTGGGCGGCGCGCTCGGGCTGGACGCTGCCCGGCGCCAAGCCGGCGGCGGCGCCCGCGCCCGAGCGCAAGGCCGAGGCCGCCGGCGAGGCGGATGCGCTCCGCGGCGAGGTGGCGGCCCTGCGGGAGCAGCTCCGCGCCCTCGAGGAGCGCCTGGAAAAGCGCCGCGGCGGCTAGCGGGGCGTGTAGAGCGCCGGCAGGCGGCGGGCGAGCTGCGCGACGGTGGCCTGGATCTCCTGGCTCGCCTGCTCGGCGCTGACCTGCAGCCGCTCGGCCGAGCGCGTCAGGGCCTGGGCGTTGCTCTCGGCGAGCCGGAAGGCCCGCTGCGCGCCCTCGACCGACTCCAGCATGCCACGCTGATAGACGGCTGCAGGCTCGGTCGCGCCCTGCAGATCGATCTGCCGGCGGAGGAGGTAGGTCTGGCCGTCCTTGAGCGCTTCCACTGCCGAGGACTGGAGCTCGGCGTAGAGCCGCACGCCCTCCTTTGCGGCGGTCGCGGAGAGATCCACGAGCTCACGGAGGATTTTCTGATTGGCGTCGGCAAAGAGGGTGAAGATCTCGACCGCGGCGCCGGTCATCTGGCCCAGCGGTTCGCCGGTCTCGGCTGTCGTCGTCATGCGGTGACTCCTTCGTCACGAAAATGTCCGCGAGACCCAGTATAACGCGACGCGCTAAGAGGGGTCAATGGTGGTTTCGCATTGCGTTAGGTTTGCTGGGGGTCCTCGGCGCGGGGGGCTTCGGTGGATGCACGGGCGCGCCGCCGAAGCCCCCGCCGGCCGCGCCGGCCGTCGCGCCGCGAGAGGCGACCGCGGACGAGCGCTTCAAGGTCTCGGCGGCGCTGGCCCCGCTGCTCCGGACCTCCGAGATGTGGCGGGGCCCGGAGGACGGCTGCGCGGTGGCGCTCGGTGTGCTGCCGAGGAAGAACATCAACATGGGCGTCGGGCCGCACCCGAGCTGCCGCTTCAGCCTGCTCGTCACCGAGGGCGCGCTGCAGCGCCTGCCCCCGGAGGAGATGCGCGCGGCGCTCGCGCACGAGCTGGGCCACGTCGAGCTCGAGCATTTCGGCGCGCGCCGGGCGCGCCGCCAGGTCGAGCGCGGCGCGATGATGCAGCGGGGCGCCCAGGCGGCGGCGTTTCGCGCGTACGATCGCGACGAGGAGCGCGCGGCGGATCGGTGGGCGGCCGACCTCCTGGACCGGCTTCCCGGCGACGGCACGGGATGCCGCGCGCTGGTGGCGCTGCTCCAGCGCCTCGAGCGCGAGGGGCAGCGGCCCGAGTACTTCAACTGGATGTCCACGCATCCGAGCCCCGGGGCCCGGCTCCAGGCTCTCGCGGAGGTGTGTCCATGACGACCAGACGATGGATCGCGGCGTCACTCTTCGGGCTCGCCTGCCTACTTGCCGCCGTTCCGGCGATCGCCCAGCGCGTGCCCATTCCCACGCTGTTCTCGGAGCGCGGGCGCTTCGCCGAGCGGACCATCACCGTGGAGGGGACGGTCGCGTTCGTGTCCCCGCCCGCGGGAGTCGGGCAGCGCTTCAGGCTCATCGACGGGGGCGCGACGGTGGACGTCGCGGCGGCCAGCGGCTTCCCGGTCAAGGTCGGTGATCGCGTGGAGGTCGAAGGCGTCTACAAGGTCGGTCCGAATCTCATCGAGGCATTCCGCGTCTCGGTCCGCTAAGATACTGCGCCATGAATCTGGCCCGGCTGGGCGAGGAAAGCCTGGCGAAGTTCGGCGAGTACGTCGCGCTGCGCTTCGAGGGGCGTGACGTGACGAATGTCGACCGGGATCGCGCGGCCTGCCGCCTCGCCTCCGCCCTGCGCCGACTGGGTGTGGTCCCCGGCGACCGCGTCCTCGTGATGCTGCCCAACTGCCCCGAGGTCATCGACAGCTACGGCGGCATCTGGAAGGCGGGCGGCGTGATCGTGCCGGTGATCTTCCTCCTCGGCGCCGAGGAAGTCGCCCATATCCTCGCGCATTCCGAGGCCAAGGTCGTCATCACGTCCTCGGACATGCTGTGGAAGGTGGAGGCGCAGATCGGGGTGCTGCCGACCCTCCATCACGTGATCCTCGTGGACGGGGGTGGGGACGGGCGCACGCTGGCGCTGGCCGACGAGGTGGCGGGCGAGCCCGACCGCGTCGCCATGGTGGAGCGCGCGGACGAGGACGTGGCGGTGATCCTCTACACCTCGGGGACCACCGGGCGTCCCAAGGGAGTGGCCCTGTCCCACGGCAATCTCGCCTCCAACGCCCGCTCCGCCGCCATGCTGTACGAGCTGGCCCGCGAGGATTGGGCGGTGGCGGTGCTGCCGCTCTCGCACTCCTACGGACTGACGCTGATGAACGCCAGCGCCATCCTGGGCACGCGCGCGGTGCTGCTGCGCTGGTTCAATCCGGACGAGGTGCTGCGCACCATTCAAGAGCATCGCGCCACCTCCATGTCGGGCGTCCCCACGATGTTCGTCTACCTCCTGAACCATCCCGAGGCGCGGCAGTACGACACCTCGTCGATGCGCCTCTGGGGATCGGGGGCGGCCCCGCTGCCCGTGGAGCTGGTGGAGCCGTTCGAGCGGGCTTTCGGAGGACGGATGCTCGAAGGCTACGGCCTGACCGAGGCGTCGCCCGTCGTCTCCGGCCACCGGCTGTCGGGCGTCCGCAAGCTGGGGTCCGTCGGCCAGCCGATTCCCGGCGTGGCGGTGAGCATCCAGGACGACGCGGACCGCGCCCTCCCTGCCGGCGAGCTCGGCGAGGTGTGCGTGCGGGGCGATAATGTCATGCTGGGCTACTACCGCGACCCCGGGGAGACCGCGCGCACCATTCGGGCGGGGTGGCTGCACACGGGCGACATGGGCCGCCTCGACGCGGACGGCTACCTCTACATCGTGGAGCGCAAGAAGGATCTCATCATCCGAGGCGGGTTCAACATCTATCCGCGCGAGGTCGAGGAGGTGCTGTACGCGTTCCCCGGGACCGCAGAGGCCGCGGTGATCGGGCGGTCCGACCCCCTGATGGGCGAGGACGTGCTCGCCTTCGTCGTGCTCCGCGACGGCGTGGCTGCCACCGCGGCCGAGGTCATGGCGTTCTGCGAGGGGCGGCTGGCCCGGTACAAGTGCCCCAAGGACGTGCGCTTCGTCGGCGCGCTGCCCAAGAGTCCGATCGGCAAGATCCTGCGAAAAGAGCTCCGCACACTGGCGTGAGGAGGGGCCCATGACCCAAGACACCCTGGCGAAGATGTTCTGGAACCGAGTCGAGCGCAGCGGCGATCGGCCGGCCCAGCAGGCCAAGCGCGGCGGGACCTGGACCACGACGACGTGGAAGGACGTCGGCCAGAGCGTGCGCGAGCTGGCCGCGGGCCTGCTGGCCCTGGGCCGGAAGAAGGGCGACGCCGTCGCGATTCTCTCGGCGAGCCGCGCCGAGTGGGTGCAGGCCGACTTCGCCATCTTCTCGGCGGGCTGCGTGACCATTCCCATCTACCCGAGCTACCCGCCCGATCTCATCCAGTACATCGTCAACGACGCGGGCGTCCGTACGCTCTTCGCCGAGGACGCGACCCAGCTCGCCAAGGTCCTCGAGGTACAGGGGAAGATGGAGGGCCTCGAGCAGATCATCGTGATCGATCCTGCGGCGGGCGCGGCGGCGGGGCCCCGCGTGCAGACCTGGGCGCAGCTCCGGCAGCTCGGGCGCGACAATCTCGAGCGGGTGCGCGCCGAGCTCGACGCCCGGATCGCGGGCGGCCGGCCCGACGACATCGCCACCATCGTCTACACCTCCGGCACCACCGGGCCGCCCAAGGGCGTCGTCCAGACCCACGGCAACCACATGTCCGCGCTGGATTCCGCCGCCCAGACCACACGCATCGCAGAGGGCGATACGCACCTGCTGTTCCTGCCCCTCGCGCACTCGTTCGCGCGGCTCGAATCCTTCATCGGCATCCACCGCGGCCTCATGACCGCCTTCGCCGAGAACATCGACAAGCTGCGCGACAACCTGCCCGAGACGCGCCCGCACTTCATCTGCAGCGTGCCGCGCGTGTTCGAGAAGGTGTACGCGGGCGTGCTCGCGAAGGCCGAGGCGGGCTCGCCGCTCAAGAAGAAGATCTTCCACTGGGCGGTGAAGGTGGGGAAGGAGGTCTCGCGCCTCAAGCAGGCGGGCAAGCCCGTGCCGGGCGGGCTCGCGCTCCAGGCCCGCATCGCCCACGCCCTCGTCTTCTCGAAGATGCACGCCGCCCTCGGGGGCCGGCTGCGCTTCGCCGTGTCGGGCGGGGCCCCGCTCTCCCGCGAGATCGCGGAGTTCTTCCACGCTGCGGGCATCCTCATCCTGGAGGGCTACGGCCTCACCGAGACCTGTCCGGTGCTCACCAACAACCGGGAGGACCGCTTCAAGTTCGGGTCGGTGGGTCTGCCGCTGCCATCGGTCGAGGTGAAGATCGCGCCGGACGGCGAGATCCTGGGCCGCGGCGGCAACATCGCCAAGGGCTACTTCAAGAAGCCGGAGGCCACCGCCGAGGTCTTCCTCGCCGACGGCTGGTTCGCCACCGGTGACATCGGGCGCTTCGACGAGGACGGCTTCCTCTTCATCACTGATCGAAAAAAGGATCTCATTGTCACCGCGGGCGGCATGAACATCGCGCCGCAGAACATCGAGAATCTGCTCAAGGGCGATCCGTTCATCAGCCAGGTGATGGTCTACGGCGACCGCCGGCCGTACCCCGTGGCCCTGATCACGCTGAACCCCGAGGAGCTGGCGAAGTTCGCCGCCTCGCAGGGCCTCCCCACCGTCGATCAGGCCGCCCTGTGCGCGCACCCCAAGGTCATGGAGCGCGTGTCGCGGATCGTGGAGGAGCGGAACGGGGAGCTCCAGTCCTACGCCAAGGTGAAGAAGTTCACCATTCTCGCCAGCGACTTCACGGTGGAGAACGGGCTCCTCACCCCGACCCTCAAGGTGAAGCGCAAGGTGATCCGCGAGCAGTACCAGGCCGCAATCGACCAGCTCTATCGCTGAGGCGCGATGGCCGATCCCTTCCGCCTCGACGGCAAGGTGGCGATCGTGACCGGAGCCAGCCGGGGCCTGGGCCGGGCCATGGCCCTGGCCCTCGCCGAGGCCGGCGCCGACGTGGCGGTGGCCGCGCGCGCCACCACCGAGATCGAGGAGACCGCCCATCAGGTCGAGCAGCGTGGGCGGCGGTCGATCGCGGTGCGAACGGACGTGGCCGAGTACGCGCAGGTGGAGGCGCTGGTGGCGCGCGCGATCGACGAGCTCGGCGGCCTCCACATCGTCGTCAACAACTCCGGGATCGCGAGCGTGCGTCCCGTGCTCGAGATGCCGCCGGAGGAGTTCGCCCGCGTCGTCCAGGTCAACCTCGTCGGCGTGTTCCACGGCTGCCGCGCCGCCGGCGCGCGTCTCACCGGGCAAAAGTCGGGAAAGGTCATCAACATGGCCTCGGTCATGGCGGTGTCGGGGCTGGCCGGCTACACGCCCTATGCCGCGTCCAAGGGCGGCGTGATCGCGCTGACCAAGTGCCTCGCCGTCGAATGGGCGCGCTACAACGTGCAGGTCAACGCGATCGCGCCCGGCTGGTTCGTCACCGACATGAACGCGCAGGCCTTCGCCGATCCCAAGATCAGCGAGCGTCTGCTGCGCGACGTGCCCATGCGGCGGACGGGCGAGCTGTCGGAGATCGGGCCGCTCGCCGTCTATCTCGCCTCACCCGCCTCGTCCTACATGACGGGCCAGACCGTCTTTCTCGACGGCGGCCACACCGCCGCCTAGCCGTCGGCGTCCCAGACCGCGCGCTCGGGCTCGCGCGGCGCGGACTCTACCCGGCACTCGCGGTCGAGGATCATGGTGGCCCGCGCGGCCGCGTCATAGGCCGGCCATACCCCGATTCCCCCGTGGGAGGGGTCGCCCGCGCGCGCGAAGGCGATCCAGGCGTCCTGGATGCGCGCGGCGAGCGCTTCCGCGGCGGGACCCTTGCCCGCGAAGGGGCGCAGCATCGGATGCCCCAGCGTGCCGAAGACGAAGGGCAGCTCGAGCGCGTGGCAGGCCCCGAGCGCGCCGCCCATGAACGGCGACGGCCAGGTGAAGAGATAGGCGTAGGTGCGGGGCTGGTGGGCGCGCTGACGTTCCGCGAGGCGCATGGCAGGATGCCGCATGGTGCGGTCCGACTCGATCGCCGACCAGATCTCCGCCGGCGCGACGGCCTCGCCGCGGGCCCGCCGCGCGTCGCGGTAGGTCGTGATGACCCGAGGCGCGCGTGGACCCAGGAGCTCCGCTGCGCGCGCCTCGAGCCCCGCCTCGTCGAGGGCGCCGCCCTCCGGGTCGAGAAAGAGGAAGAGCTTCGACTCGTCGCGGTTCGTGCCCACGAGCACGGGCACCCGGCGGGCCAGGCCGTCGCCTATGGCGTCCAGCGGCGGGCGCGGCAGGACGCGGCCGTCCGTCACGGGTTGGAAGGGCAGGCCGCGGCCGTGGAGCGCGGCGAGCCCCCGAGGCGCCCCGCCGGGCGCGCGCTCCTCCCGCCGCCGACGCAGAAAGCCCGCGAGCCCGCGCGTGAGCGCGGCCCCCGCCGCCCCCAGCGGACGGCGCGCGAGCGCGAGGCCGAGGAAGGCGGCGCCGGCAAGGCGCCGCCCGGAGGGGGAGAGGTCGTGGAGGACGTGATCGGTGCCCAGGACCGCGGCGAGGAACACGTGTCGCTGGACCGCGAGCAGACGATCCACCGGGAGGGCGCGAAGGGCCGCGGCGCCGTCGATCCCGAGCGCGCCGAGCACGGCATCGGCGACGCCGGCCGCGACCTCGCGCGGCCACACGTAGTTGGCGGCGCCCGACTGAAGGATGGCGCGGTGGAACAGGCCCTCGGCGCCCGGGCTGCCCAGGAGCGTGGCCACGCTCATCGAGCCGGCGGACTCGCCGAAGATCGTGACGTTGCCGGGATCGCCGCCGAAGGCCGCGATCTCGTCGCGCACCCACTCGAGCGCGGCGATCTGGTCGAGCAGGCCCTCGTTGCCGGTGGCGGGGAGCTCGGCTCCGAGACGCGCGGCCAGGTGCAGGAACCCGAGCGCGCCCAGCCGGTAGTTGATGGTGACCACCACGACGTCGCCGCGGCGGGCGAGCGCCGCGCCGTCGTAGAGGAATTGTGAGCCGGCGCCCAGCACGAAGGCGCCGCCGTGTATCCACACCATGACCGGGCGCCGCGCGCCGTCGAGAGCGGGCGTCCACACGTTGAGGACGAGGCAATCCTCGCCGGTGGCGCCGAGCCCGAGCCGGAACAGCGGACCCATTTCCGCCGCGTTCTGCGGTGCGGCAAGGCCGAAGGCGTAGGCCGGCCGCACCACCGGCCACGGTCCGGCCGGTTCGGGTGGGGCGAAGCGGCGCATCCCCACGGGCGCCGCCGCGTAGGGGATGCCGCGGAACACGAGCAGTCCGCCCTCGTCCCGCCCGTCCAGCCGGCCCCGGCTCGTCGTGACGATGGTGCGCATGCTCATGCCACTGTACCGCGCCCGCCCGCGTGCGCCGGCCGGTGGCTTCGCCGGGGGCGGTCGTTTATACTGGCGGCCCATGCGCAATCTCGAGGCTCGTCGATGACGCCGCCGCGCGCGACCGCGCGGCCCTATCCGCACACGGTGACGCTGCGCGACGGCATGCCGGTGACGTTCCGTCTGATGACCGCGGCGGACGCCGGCCGGATCGGCGCCTTCGCCCGGAGCCTGCCCGAGGACGACCTCCTGTTTTTGAGAATGGACATCACCGATCCCGGCGCCGTCGCGCTGTGGGTGCGGAACCTCGAGGCCGGTCTCGCCACCACCGTGATCGCCGAGGTCAACGGCGAGACCGCCGGCTATGCCTCGCTCGTGCAGAACCGCGTCGCCTGGCAGCGCCATCTGGGTGAGATCCGCACCCAGGTGGGGCCGGCGCATCGCTCGCGCGGGCTCGGCCGGGCGCTCGCCGGCGAGATCTTCTCCATCGGGCGCGAGCGGGGGCTGCGCAAGATCGTGGCCCAGATGACGACGGATCAGAAGGGCGCCATCGCCACCTTCGAGCGCCTAGGCTTCAAGCCCGAGGCGCTGCTCCAGGATTTCGTGGTGGATCATGCGGGACGCACGCGCGACCTTGTCGTGATGGCCTATGACGTCACCGGGTTGACCGAGTTCGTCGAGTAGCAAAGGAGGCCCCCATGGCGAACCCCGGCACACCTTCCGGCATGAATCCGTCCGGCATGAGCCCCGACGAGCTGCGGCAGATGTGGGAGACCGGCTCGCGCTCCCTCCTCGAAGGCTTCCGCCAGGCCCAGGAGTTCTGGAACAACGCGGCGCGGAGCTGGGGGGAAGTGTCGGGCGCATGGACCGCGCAGCTCCCCCGTCCGGCGCCCGGCCTTGCCGACGGCGCGGCGGCCCTGCGCGAGCTCCACGAGGCAGCGCTCGCCGCCGGCGTCGCGTGGATGCGCCTGCCGCTGACGCTCGCCAGCGGCGCCTCGCCCAGCGAGCTGTCCGAGGCCATCGCGCGCCTCACCCAGGCCCAGGGCAAGGCGTACAAGCTCTGGATGGAGGCCCTCGCGCGCGCGGGCGAGACCATGCGCCCAGGCGCCGGCCCGCGGGCCTGATCGCGCGGCCATGGCCCCGCGTCAGGTCCGCGGCAGCACGGTGGTGATCACCGGCGCCACCAGCGGCATCGGCCGCGAGACCGCGCGCGAGTTCGCCCGCGCGGGCGCGCGTGTGGTCGCGGCGGGGCGCCGCGAGGACCGCCTGCGCGAGCTGGTGACGGAGATCGAGGGTCAGGGCGGCGCCGCGCTCGCGGTGCGCACCGACGTGGCCGATCCCGTCCAGGTCACCCGCCTCATCGAGGGGGCCGTCGAGCACTTCGGCGCCGTGGACACGCTCGTGAACAACGCCGGCATCGGCATGGCGGCGCGCTTCGAGGAGCAGTCGATCGAGGAGTTCCGGCGGGTGATGGACGTCAACTTCTGGGGCGCGGTCTACGCGTGCAAGGCGGCGGTGCCGCGCATGCGCGCGCAGGCGAGCGGCGGGCTCATCATCAACATCGCGTCGATCATGGGCAAGCGTGGGCTCCCGTACGAGACCGCCTACTGCGCCAGCAAGTTCGCCATGGCCGGCTTCTCTGAGGCGCTGCGCACGGAGGTGATGGCGCACGGCATCGACGTGAGCACGATCTTCCCCGGCGCGGTCGAGTCGGAGATCTGGGAGACCACCGACAACCGCACCGGCCTCGATCTCGCGAGCCTCCTGCCGAAGTTCCCCGCGCGCGAGCTCGCCCGGATCATCGTGGACGACGCGCGGCTGCCGCAGCCCGAGATCGTGATGGCGCTCGACGCGCAGGTGGTGGGGCTGCTCAATACGGTGGCCCCCGGCCTGATGGACTTCGTGCTGGGCCAGAGCGTGCCCTTCCTCGAGGGCTTCCAGAAGGGCGCGGCGGCCGGGGCGTCCCCCGCCGGGCCGGCGCCGGACGCTCGGAGCGCGTGAGCCGGATGGCCAAGAAGAATCTCCTCGACCCGATCCCGCACCCGCCGCGCACGTTCATGCTGGGCAACCTGCTGTCGCTCACCACCACCACGCCCGTGCAGGACATGATGAAGCTCGCGCGTGAATACGGGCCCATCTACTGGCTCGACATGCTGGGCAAGCCGGTGGTGATCGTCTCCGGCTTCGACCTCGTCGACGAGCTCTGCGACGAGTCCCGCTTCGACAAGAGCGTGCGGGGAGCCCTCCGCCGGCTCCGCGACTTCGCGGGCGACGGTCTCTTCACCGCGTACACCCAGGAGCCCAACTGGGCCAAGGCCCACAACATCCTGCTGCCGAGCTTCGCCCAGCGCGCGATGCAGGGCTACCACCCGATGATGCTCGACATCGCCGAGCAGCTCGTCCTCAAGTGGGACCGCCTCAACGCCGACGACGAGATCGACGTCACCCACGACATGACGTCGCTGACCCTGGACACCATCGGGCTCTGCGGCTTCGGCTACCGCTTCAACTCGTTCTACCGGGAGTCCCCCCATCCCTTCGTGGGGGCGATGATCGGCGCCCTCGGCACTTCCATGGAAACGCGGGGGCTGCCCCTGGAGCGCGTGATCAAGAAGGATCGCGAGAAGAAGCTGCGGGTCGACATCCGCTACATGACCGAGATGGTGGACCGCATCGTGCGCGAGCGCCGGGAGAGCGGCGACGACGTGCACGACAAACCCGATCTCCTGAGCCACATGCTCTCCGGCGTCGACCGGAAGTCGGGCGAGCGCCTCGACGACCTCAACATCCGGTACCAGGTCATCACGTTCCTCATCGCGGGTCACGAGACGACGAGCGGCCTCCTGTCTTTTGCCGTTTACTACCTCCTCAACAATCCCGAGGTGCTCGCCCGCGCCTACGCCGAGGTGGACCGAGTGCTGGGGCCGGATCCCGCCGCGCTGCCCACGTATCAGCAGGTCAACCAGCTCACGTACATCGAGCAGGTGCTCAAGGAGGCGCTCCGCCTCTGGCCCACCGCTCCGGTGTTCGCGCTGTCGCCATACAAGGACGAGCTGATCGGCGGCACGTACCGCATGCGGAAGAACTACCAGATCGTCGTGCTGAGCCCCATGCTCCATCGCGACCGCAAGATCTGGGGCGACCAGGCCGACGTGTTCAACCCGGAGAACTTTAGCCGCGAGGCGGAGCGCGGCCGCCCCGCCAACGCCTACAAGCCCTTCGGGAACGGGCAGCGCGCCTGCATCGGGCGCCAGTTCGCCCTCCAGGAGGCAACGCTCGTCCTCGGCATGGTCTTGCAGCGCTTCAAGCTCATCGATCATACGCGCTACCGGCTCGCGCTCAAGGAGACGCTCACCGTCAAGCCGGACGGGTTCCGCATCAAGGTGCGTCGGCGCACCGACCACGACCGCGCCGCGGCGGGACGGGCGGTGGCGACGGCCGCCGTCTCGACCCGGGCCGTCGCCGCCGCGCCCGCTCGCGCGTCGCGGCCGCGCCACGGCGCCCCGCTGCTCGTGCTCTACGGCTCCAACCTCGGCACCGCCGAGGAGGTGGCACGACGGCTGGGCGAGGCTGGCGAGGGGCACGGGTTCGCGGTCACGGTGGGGACGCTCGACGAGTACGCGGGTCGCCTGCCCTCCGAGGGCGCGGTGCTGATCACCAGCGCCTCCTACAACGGGACCCCGCCGGACAACGCCGGCCGCTTCTGCGACTGGCTGCGCGCGGGCGCGCTCACTCCGGGCGCGCTCGCCGGCGTGCGTTACGCGGTGTTCGGCTGTGGCAATCGCGACTGGGCAGCGACGTTCCAGGCGATACCGCGTCTGATCGATGGCCGCCTGGAGGCGGTCGGCGCCTCCCGCATCGCGCCGCGTGGAGAAGGCGACGCGCGCGACGACTTCGACGCGCAGCTCGCGACATGGGAGCGCGCGATGTGGGGCAATGTCGCGGCCGCCCTCGGCGTCGAGCTGGCGCCCGCGGAGGCCGCGGCGGAGGCGACGCATCTCACCGTCGAGGTGGTCCCGGGCCCGGACGCGGGCGCGCGCGAGGACGGCCACGGCGCCCGGCCGATGCGCGTGGCGGTCAACCGCGAGCTGCACACCAAGACGGGCCGCTTCGCCTCCGAGCGCTCGACCCGGCACATCGAGCTCGAGCTGCCGGCGGGGGTCACGTACCGGGCCGGTGATCACCTGGGGGTGGCGCCGCGCAATCCCGACGCGCTGGTGGGCCGGGTGGCCACCCGCTTCGGGCTCGACCGCGCGAGCCACGTCCTGCTCCGTCGGGAGGGCGGCCGCGCCGGGTTCCTCCCCGTCGGGGTGCCCATTGCGCTGGCCCGGCTGCTCGGCGAGTACGTCGAGCTCCAGGACGTGGCGTCGCGCCGGCACATCGAGACGATGGTCGAGCACACGGAATGCCCCTGGACGCGGCCCCGCCTCGCCGCGCTCGCCGCCGACGAGACGCGTTACCGGGACGATGTGGCGGCCCGGCGCAAATCGGTGCTCGATCTGCTCGAGGAGTACCCGGCGTGTCAGCTCCCGTTCAACGTCTACCTCGACCTGCTCCCGCCGCTCCGGCCGCGCTACTACTCGATCTCCTCGTCGCCGCTCCAGGACGCGCGCCGTTGCAGCATCACCGTCGCAGTGCTGGCGGGGGAGGCGCGCTCGGGCCGTGGACCGTTCGAAGGCGTGTGCTCCAATCATCTGGCGCGGCACGGCGAGGGCAGCGTGGTGCAGTCGTTCGTCAAGGACACGCGCTCGGCATTCCGCCTCCCGGACGATCCCGCCACGCCCATCATCATGGTCGGCCCCGGCACGGGCCTCGCCCCATTCCGCGGCTTCCTGCAGGAGCGCGCGGCTCTCGCCGCGCAGGGACGCGCCGTCGGCCCCGCGGTGCTCTTCTCGGGGTGTCGCCATCCCGAGCAGGATTTCATCTACGAGGGCGAGCTCCGCGCCTTCGCCGAGCGCGGGGTGGCGACGCTGCACCCGTGCTTCTCGCGCGTGCCCGACCGGCCGCGCGTCTACGTGCAGGACGAGATCCTCGCGCGGCGGGACGCGGTATGGGGTCTGCTCGAGGCGGGCGCGGTCGTCTACGTGTGCGGCGATGCCGCCCGCATGGCGCCGGACGTGCGGCGGGCGTTCGCGGCCATCCACCGCGCGAAGACGGGCGGGACCGAGGCGCAGGCCGAGGGCTGGCTCGAGAGGCTCACCGCGGCCAACCGGTATCTCGTGGACGTGTGGGCGTCGAGCTAGACGGCGGGCGTGGCGGCTACTGCTTGGCCTTGCTGCTGCTGCGGCGCGTGTACTCCTCGAGCGAGAAGTCGGTGCGGTAGATCACCGAGGACGCGTCGAGGCTTCGGCCGTACGTCTGCGCCTCGAGGGTGGCGGCGCCCCGCCGCCACGAGTAGATCTTGTTCTCGAAGGCGGCCCCGCTGACGTTGCGCACGGTCTCGGTCTCCATGCTCCCGGTCCCGTACTTCTTGGTGAACGCGGCCACGACGTCGGGGAAGTCCTTCGGCTCGAGGGTGACCGTGATCATCTCGAGCTTGCCGCCGTAGTAGTAGAGAAACATCCCCTTCACGGGCGCGTCGGCGAGCGTCTCCTTCTCGCCCGGCTTGAGCCGACAGAGCTGATCCGCCACCGCGCTGCGCGGCTCCGAGCAGGCGAACCGCGACGTGCGCTCCACTGCGGCCAGCTGCGATCCCAGCGCGATGCCGTTCAGGTCGAACGGACGCTCCTGGGCGAAGGCGGCCGGCGTCAGCAGGAGGACAAGGGCCAACGCGAGCGTTCTCATGACTCCACCTGAGCTCGATTGTAGCCCAAGGCCCCGTCCGGGCTGCCGGTCTCACCGCCGCCTTCACAGCAGGCGCAGGAGCAGGTGAATGGCGTAGAGCGCGCCGCCGGCCAGCCCGCCGACCACCGTGCCGTTCACCCGGATGTACTGGAGGTCGTCTCCCGCGTGCTCCTCGATGAGTCGCACCGCGCCCTCCGGGCCCAGAGCATGGACGCCGCGCTCGATGAAGGTGGCGATGCGGTCGTGATAACGCTCGACCAGCTCGATGGCGCGGGACTTGATCCAGCGGTCGAGGGTCTGCCGCAGCCCTTCGTCGGTGGCGAGCTGCCGCCGTAGCTCGTCGAGGCGCGCCCCGATCCACGCCACCGCCTCCGAGCGCTCGCTGGAGAGATCGGCTACGAGCGCGCGCCGCAACGCCTCCGCCGCGTCCTCGATCAGGCGGGTTACCTCCACGCTGGCGATCAGCTCGGTCTTGGCCGCCTCGACCCGCGCGGCCAGGCCCGGATCGGCGCGGAGCCGCTCGGGCAGCGCGGCGATGACGTCCCCGAGCTGGCGCCGCAAGGGGTCGTCGGGATCGACGGCGATCTTGCGCACGGCGCCGTGGAGCGCGCCCACCAGCCGGCTGCGATCGATGAGGCCGAAGGCGTCCGCGAGGCCGAGGAGCAGGCGGGGGTAGGTGCCCATCTTCTCCCGGTAGCTCGCGAGCACCTCGTCGACCAGCTCGGCCACGGTGGCACGGACGTCGGGCCGGTCCAGGGCGTCGGCGAGCGCGGTAGCCAGGGCCTCGATCGCGCGCTGATCCCAGCCCTGGCCCCGCGCGATCTCGATGGCGCGCGCGAGGAGTGGGGCGACGGGCTGGCCCTGCAGCAGGCGCCGCGTCCAGGCGACGACGTCGGCGGTGGCGGCGGGCGAGAGCTGCTCGGCGAGCCAGCGAGCCACGCGACGGAGGCCGGCCTCGAGATCGGCCGGCTTCACCCGCTCGGCTCCGCGCGCGAGCAGCTCCGCGAGATCGAAGCGCGCCACCTCCTGGGTCACGTACTCCTTGGTGAGCACGCGATCGCCGACCATGCTCCCGACCCGCGCCGCCATCAGCTCCCAGTTGGCGGGGATGAGCGCGGTATGGGGAATGGGCAGGCCCATCGGGCGCCGGAAGATCGCGGTCACCGCGAACCAGTCGGCGAGGCCGCCCACGATGCCCGCCTCGGCGATCGCGAGGATCCAGCCGCCCCACCAGGCCGCGCGGAACGGGAAGGCGGCGATCGCGAGGGCGACTGCGGCGAGCAGGACGATGAGCGCCAGCCGGCGCTGGCGCGGAGGTCGGGGGGCGAGTGGCCTAGGGGCGTTCTGACTCACGTTATCAAGAGTATACGAGAATATTACGCTATGCGTTAAAATTCGCTTGACGTCATAACGCAGTGTGTTAATGTGGGCGGTGACGAGAGGGACCGACCGGGTCCACACCATTCAAGCCGGCGAGGCCGGAGAAGAGAAGGAGACGCACCATGCAGACCAGCCCCCTGAAGGAGAAGATCCTGGACGCCGTGTCCGCCTATGCCCAGGCCAACGAGCGAGTGATCGGCGAGCTCGTCGAGTTCGGGTCCTCGACGGCGCGCGAGGGCATCAAGACGTACATCGAGCTCCAGGCCGCCGCCCTCGAGGCCGCCCGCGAGTTCACCCTCCCCGCCGTGCCCCCCGCCGAGATGGTGGAGGACGCGCGCCGCGACCCGATGGCGTGGTACCGCAAGGGCCTGCAGGCCATGGCCGACGGCGCCCAGCGGGCCACCAAGCTCGCGGAGACCAACGCTCAGATCATCGCGCGCAACGCCGAGCGGTTCCAGGCGTCCACGGAGCGCACGGTGAAGGAGATCGAGGGCGCCGGCACCGTCTACGTCAACAAGATGCGGGAGATCTACGCCCGCTAAGCCGGCCGCCGACAACGGGCCGGTGGCTTCGTTACCGCTCGCGACCGCGCGCTCAACGTAGAGAGACGACGTTTGGCGCGCGGCCCGCGGGCGGCGCCTCGCCACTGGCCCCTTCTCGCCGCCCGGCGGCTTCAAGGAGCTCCGCGAAGGACGCCTTGAGGCATTCCACGTACAGCCAGACGTCCGGCACGAGCTTGGGATCGGTGGTCACCCCGATGGTGAGCCGCTGATCGTAGGTCAGGATCGCGTTGCAAAGCCCCACGTCGCCCGCGAGCGGAAGCAGGGGATACCAGCCGATGAGCCGTCGGCCCGCGAGGAAGAGCGGGATCTGCGGTCCGGGCACATTGGTCGATACGGTATTGAGCAGGGTGTTCGGCACCGTGAGCTGTCCCGCGATCGCCGCCAGCGCGGGGGGCACCTGCTGGAGCAGGGTGGTCATCTCGTAGAGCCCACCCGCCTGGTCCTGGTCTTTCAACCGCTCCATCGACTCGCGCTCGGCGGTGAGCCGCGCCACCGGATCCAGAATGCCCACGTGAAGCGGGGCGAAGATCATCGAGACGAGGTTCCCCAGCGCGCCGCGCTGATCCGGGCGCCGCATGCTCACCGGACACATCGCGCGGAGCTCCACACCCTCGGTGGGGACGCCCAGCGCCCGGAGGTAGCGTCCGAGCCCTCCCGCGATCACCGCGAGCACCACGTCGTTCACGGTACCGCCCAGCACGGACTTGACGTGACGGAAGTCCCCGAACGAGAACTCCACCCAGCCGAAGCGGCGCTCGCCGCCGATCGGCCCGTTGAACGGCGCCTTGGGCGCGGCCCGCAGCACATTCGGCGCGGAGGAGGTCAGGGCACTCGCGAGCTGGCGCACACGGGCCTCGACGTCGGTGGGACGGAGCAGACGGAACGCCTCGTCGGTGGCGACCCGGGCCATCTCCGTGAGGCGGTCGCGCACCGAGTCCTGCAGCAGGGTGAGGGGATCGGGCACGGGCTGGGCCCGCCACGCCGCGGCGGGCGGCTCGGGCGGCGCCGCGTCCGGCTTGAGGTCGTGAAGCACCATCGTGAGGTCCACCCCGGACACGCCGTCGATCATCGCGTGGTGCACTTTCCAGATCACCGCCGTGTTCCCGTCGGCGCGGCCGTTCACGACGATGAGCTTCCACAGCGGGTGATCCCGGTCCAGCATCCCGGCGAAGGCGCGGCCGCCCGCCTCCGACAGCGCGCGGTCGTCACCGGGCGCCGGAAGCGTGATCTCGGCGGCGTGATGGCGGATGTCGAAGGCCGCGTCGTCCTCCCAGGTGGGGTGCGCGATGCCGAACGGTGGGAACACGACCTTCTGTCGGTAGCGCGGGAGCAGATGGAGCCGGGCCTCGAGCGAGTCGATCAGCGTTGCGAGCGTCAGGCGCCCCTCGTACACCATGCAGCCGCCCACGTGCATGGGCAAGGTGGGCTTCTCGGTGTAGAGGAAGGTGGCGTCGACGGAAGTGAGACGGCGATTGAGCTCGCGCGCCGACACGGCCCGGACCCCTAGCCGCGGGACCCGGAGGCCGAGACGCCCTGGCCGAGGTCTGCGGGATGCGCGGCCAGGTGCGCCGCGAGGATCCGGTACACGGCGGGATTCACCACGAGCCCGATGTGGGTGCCCGTCACCTCAAAATCGGTGGCAGGGTCGCCGTTGACGCAGTAGCGCCAGTCCACGATGCCGTCGGTCCGGCTGTACACCGCGATCTGCGGCACCGCGTGGGGAAACGTCGTCATGAGCCCGTTCACCGCGGGGCACCCGCAGAAGCCCGTGTAGCACTGAGGCCGGTCCCCGCGGCCGCGCCGCACGCGGTCCCGCACGCGATCCGACGCGAACAGCACGAGGGGATGGCCGCGCACACCCCGGAAGGGCGAGCCCAGCGTGGTGACGGAGGCGATCAGGTCGGGCCGGCGCGTCGCCGCCGAGCGCGCGAGCATTCCGCCGAGGCTGTGGCCGACCAGGTGCACCGGCCGGCCGGTCGCCGCGCGCGCCGCGTCGATCGTGGTGAAGAGGCGCTCCGCGACCACGTCGAGGCACTCCGCGTTGCGGCCAATGCGCGAGAGCTCGGCGCGGTAGCCGATGCGGGTCAGCCATCCCGCGATCTCGAAGAGGTACCAGTCGCTCGCGAGGAAGCCGGGGATCAGCACCACCGCGGCGCCGTCGCCGCGCGGGACGCCGCAGCCGTAGAAGACGGGTGAGGCGCGAAGCGAGAGCCAGTCGACGCCGGCCAGGGCCTCCCGCCAGATCGGCACCGGCGCCGGCTGCTGGTCCTTCACGAACGGCGAGGACGCGGACGTCATCATGCGCACGAATGCGATCGCATCCAGTGGCCAATGTAGCACGAAGTCTTCTGCTACGATACGCGCCATGCGCGCCGCCGTGCTCCATGGACCCCGCGATCTCCGCGTGGAGGCCCTGGGGGACCTCGTTCCGGGGCCCGGCGAGGCCGTGGTGCGCGTGGTCGCGGTGGGCCTCTGCGGCACCGACTATCGGATCTGGACCGGCGAGCGGCCCGTGGCGTACCCGCTCGTGATGGGCCACGAGTTCATCGGCCACGTCCTCGCGGTGGGTGCGGGTGTGGACAACGTCCGCGTGGGCGAGAAGGTCGCGGTGGAGCCAAACTACTCCTGTGGCGCCTGTGCGCTCTGTCGCGAGGGCAACCGGAACCTCTGCCTCTCGCGCACCGCGGTGGGGATCGACGTGGACGGGGGGCTCGCCGAGCAGGCGCGCCTGCCCGCGCGCGTGTGCTGGCCGGCGCCGCGCGAGCTGTCCGACGATCAACTCCTCCTCGCGGAGCCGCTCGCGGTGGTAACCCGCGCGGTGGGGCGGAGCGAGCCGCGGGCGGGCGAGACGGCCGCGGTGCTGGGCGTGGGGACGCTCGGCCTCCTCGCCGTGCAGGTGCTGAAGGCGCGGGGGCTCTCCGTGCTCGCGGTGGGCCGGACGGAGGCGCGCCTCGACGTGGCCCGCGCGCTCGGCGCCGACGCGGTGGCCGCAGCGAACGCCGCCGCGCCGGAGGCCACGCCGCGCGCTTCGGCGCGCGCGCTCTCCGGCCGCGAGGGCGTCGACGTCGTCATCGAGACGGCGGGCACGCCGGAGGCGGTGGGGCAGGCCATCGAGCTCGCGCGGCCCGGCGGGCGCGTCGTCCTCACCGGGCTGCCGCACGCGCCCTCGTCGGTGGAGTTCTTCTGGGTGGTGCGCCGCGAGCTGAGCCTGCTCGGCTCGATGATCTATCAGACCGAGTTTCCCGAGGCGATACGGCTCCTCGCGGACGGGAAGGTCCGCACGGAGCGGCTCCTCACCCATCGCTTCCCGCTCGAGGCCGCCCTGGAGGCCTTCCGGGCCCATCGCGCGCCCGAGTCCATCAAGGTCGCCGTCCTTCCCTGACCGCGCGACGCGGAGACCATCGCCATGCCCCATGCCACGCTCAACGGCGTCCGCCTCCACTACGAGGTTTACGGGCAGGGTGATCCGGTCCTGCTCGTCAGCGGACTGGGAGGTGCCGCGGTGGGCTGGCTGCTCCAGGTGAAGGACCTCTCCTCGCGCTACCAGGTCATCACGCTGGACAACCGCGGCGTCGGGGAGTCGGAGCTGCCCGATCTCCCCGCGTATCCCACCGCGCTGCTCGCGGACGACGCGGCCGCGCTGCTCGACCACCTCGGCGCGCCTCGCGCCCACGTGGTGGGCGCGTCGATGGGCGGTACCATCTCGATGGAGCTCGCCATCCGGCATCCGAAGAAGGTGCGGAGCCTGTCCATCTGCTGCAGCTGGGCGCGCGGGGACGGCCGCTTCATCCAGACCATCCGCTCGTGGATGGCCCTGGCCCCGCATCTCTCCATCGAGGACCGCTTCCGATACGTCCTGTTCCCGTGGATCTACTCGCCCGCGTTCCTTGCCGACGAGGCCGCGGTGGCGGAGGCGCTCAAGCGGGCCCTGGCCTATCCGCATCCCACGCGTCCGGAGGGGCTCATCCGCCAGGGTGAGGGGCTCATCGCCTGGAATGGGACGCGCATCAAGGAGATCAAGCGCATCAAGGCGCCGACCCAGGTGCTGGTCGGGAAGGAGGACATCCTCACGCCGCCGGCTTTCTCGCGGGAGGTGGCCGAGCTGATCCCGAACGCGCGCCTGCGCCTGCTGCCGGGGGGCCACGGCTTCTTCCTCGAGGAGGCGCCGCGCGTCAATGGCGCGCTGCTGGAGTTCCTCAAGAGCGTGAAGCGCTGAATGGCGGGCCGGCTCGACGGCAAGACCGCCCTCGTCACCGGCTCGACCAAGGGGATCGGGCTCGAGATCGCCCGCGCGTTCGTGCGCGAGGGCGCCCGCGTGATCGTGAACTCGCGCAGCGCCGCGGACTGCGCCCGGCAGGCCGGCGCGCTGGGCCCGGCCGCGCATCCCGTCGCCGCCGATCTCACGCGCTCCGACGAGACGCGCCGTCTCGCCCGGGAGAGCGCCGAGCACTTCGGGGGCGTCCCCGACGTGCTCGTGAACAATGCCGGACAGCCGCGCGTGGCGCCGTCGGAGTCGTTGGCCGAGGCGGACTATCGCCAGACGCTCGAGCTCAACCTCACCGCCTACCTGATCCTGAGCCAGGAGGTCGGA
>Ga0075423_10000471_pt1 | contig 32645 bp, 26 predicted proteins | sample SoiMethybrSBSTD2_FD_80114 | JGI IMG/M metagenome (GOLD analysis project Ga0075423, IMG submission 80114) | Bulk soil microbial communities from a Populus tree surrounding site in Tennessee, USA - Soil MetaG P. TD hybrid SBSTD2 | ecosystem: Environmental > Terrestrial > Soil > Tree plantation...
GAGCCGTAGCTCTTGATGATCTCCTTGTCCGTGATCTTGATCGTCCCCGCTTTCATGTCGCCCGGGTCGGCCGCGTAGAAGAGCCCGCCGTCGTCCCCGATGGAAAGGCCCTTCGCCTTCAGCCGCGCGAGGAAGTCCTTGTCGGTGTTCGTCTCGCTGTTGTTCTGGCACTTCTGGACGTACTCGACGACGAGCTTCCAGAACGGATCGTCCTTCGGAAGCCCGGAGCGGGCGAGCCCCTCGGCCGCGAATCCGGTCGTGGAGAGATTCGGGATCATCGGTTTCTCGACGGGCTTGCCCTGGTCGATCTTCATCTCCTTGTCGCCGTAGCCGAGCGAGCCCTTGTCGGGCCCCTCCTTGAGCTGGTTCGCCTTGAGGTACCCGCGGGCGTTGCCGATCGCGTCCTTCTTGTCGGGCGCGGCGAGACTCAGGGACATCAGCGCGATCGACGTGGTGTAGACCTTGAGGAAGGCGTTCCCCGGCCCCTCGCCGAAACTGCCGTCGGAACTCTGCTTCGAGACGATGAAGGCGACCCCCTTCTGGACGGCCGGGAGGTACTTGGCGCGGAGGGCGCCGGGGGCGTCGGCCAGCGCCGCGACCATGAGGCCGGTGTAGGCGAGGCTCGGCTGCGCCTTGTCCGGGGGCCCTTGCTTCCAGGCCCCGCTCGCGTCCTGCTGGCTGACGAGCCAGTCCGCCGCGCGGCCGTAGGCTTCGGTGAGGCGCCTCGGCAGGTCGTCCTGCGGGGGCCGGCCGATCATTCCCAGCGCGGCCAAGGCGATGAGCATCGTCTTCATGGAGTCACCTCGATGAAAGATCCAACCGTTCATAGTAGCGGCGAACGAGATCATGATACCGCGGGTCGACGGGTTTCGACGCGAGCCGCCTTTCGATCTCCGCCCGGACCTCGACCGGGATGGACGCGCCCGGGGGAAGGGGGGAAACGGGCAGCGAGTCGGGCCGCCCGCCGACCGACGCGAGATCGCCCCGCGCCCGGGCCGCCGCGATCCTGGCCTCGATGTCCTCGGGGGCGGGATCGGGAACCTCGATGTGGCGTCGCGCCAGTTCCGACGAAGCCCCGGCGCCCGCCGCCTCGAGACTATCGGCCAGCGCCCGCAGCGCCTCCCGGTCGACGGAAGCCAGGCCCTTGGCGATATGGATCCTGATTTCCACGGCCAGCTTCTTCGCGGCCGCCGCCCCTTCCGCCATCCGCCGCAGGTCGTCGGACTTCAGGTCCGCGAGAATCTTGGCGACCTTCTTCGCGAGCTCGGGATCGGCGACCGCGGTCCGGTCGAGGCGATCGATGTCCCGATCGACCGCCGCGCGCAGGGCCGGATCGGCCATCGAGACGGGCCTCCCGGGGTCGGGCACGAGGGCGATGAGCGCGATGAGGGCGACCGCCGGCAGGAGAAAACCCGACTCCGGCGGCCAGCGGAAGCGACCGACCTCGCGGGGCCGGGTCTTTTCCAAGGCGAGGGCCGCGTCGGCCGCCACGGCGGCGCCGAGGGGGCCCGCGGGGCCTTCGAGGGCGGTGGCGATCCGCTCTTCAAGACCGAGGGCGCGGTCGATCGAAGCCGCGGCGTGGCGAAGTTCGAGCCGGCGGGCCGCGGCGATGACGGCCGCCAGGACCGGCAACGAGATGGCGATCCACAGGGGCGCGCGCGGCCAGCCGAAGAGCTTCGCGGCCGCCAAGCCGCCCCCGGCGAGGAGCGCGCCGTAGAGCGCCCAGCGGATCGCGGCGCCGAGCCCCGCGGTCCGGCGCATCCGCGCGCGGACTTTCCGGACTTCGATCTCGAGGCTCGTCATTTGGCCAGTTCTTTCTCGGCGTCGGCGATTGCCTTCCGCGCGCGCTCATCCGGCGCGCGGAGGATGACCCGGACTTTCGAGCCCATCTTGGGGAGGACCATGTAGTTGGCGATGTAGAGCGTGTCGTCGACGGCGTCCTCGATGGGATTGTCCAGGAGCGTCGTCGGGTCCCGGTAGGTCGTCAGGAGCGATCGGGTCCCGGTCGCCGCCAGCACGCGGAACGTCTTGCCGGCGGGCGCCCCGGGGTCGGGCAGGGCGAGCAGCGCGCCGACGTACGTCCAACCGACGCGGGGCATCGATTTCTGCCGGTGGATGTTGACGACGCAATCCTCGGCGTGGTGCGTGACCGTCCGGCCCCCGTCGTCCTCCCACTGGAGCAGCACGACGACGCGCGAGCCCTGGGTCATCGACGTGTCGTTGAGACGGGCGGGCACGGGGCCGCGCTTCAGCCCGCTCAGCTGGAGGGCGAGGTCGAGGGCCTGGATGTCGGCCTCGAGGCGGAGGACGCTCTCGTACTCCTTCCCCCCTTCGCCGCATCCGAGGAGCTCGATGAGTCCGTGCGTGAGGAGGATCCGGCCGTCGACGACCGCTCCGGATTGCGAGATCTTGCCCGCGGCGTCGCGCAGCTCGTACTGGTACCCCCCCTTGAACGGGAGGAAGCCGCGCTTGGCGATCTCCTTCTCGTCGCCGGCGCCGGGCCAGATGGGCTCCCCCTCGACGGGCTTGACGAGGTATTCGGATTTCGCGGGGAAGTGCTCTTCAACGGTCGGAGGCGGCTGGCCCGGGCCGGGATCCTGGGGAGTCGGAGAAGGCGCCTTGGGCGAGGGATCGGCCGGCCTTGATTCCTGCGCCACCGGACCGGGATTTTCTCCAATCTCCGGGACCGTCGGGACCGGGGCGGACGCGGCGGGAGGCTTGGGCGAATCGCACGCGGCGATCGCCAAGACCAATCCGGCGAGGAAACGCACCGCCCTCATGTCCGATACTCCTAGAGAATCCCGCGTTTCATGGCGCAAACCGCGGGCCACTCCCGCGCGGCGCGACACCGTTAATCGCCTTGCTTCCAACAGGTTAGACGATGAATGACCCGGCTTGGACGGGAAATCCTTCAACTGTATGGAGAATGCTCAGCGGAGAGGCTACAGGGCCGCCAGTCTCTTCCGGATGAATTCCGCTCGAACGACGTCGCGATCGACCGCTTCGAGAACTTTCCCCTGGATCTTCTGGAGGTGGCTGGGCTGGGTGAATATGAACAGGTCGTTCAGGATCGTCATCGGGACTTGGGGGATGATCCCCAGGTAGACCCCGAGGCGCAGGTAGGAAAGTTGCTCGATCGTCTCCTCCGAGCTGATCACGCGCGCGTGTTTCAGCAGGCCGTACGCGCGCCAGACCCGGTCTTCCACCTTGCGGGGCTCGTCGTCGGCCAACTTGTGACGCCAGACCCGCTCGAACTCGATCACCTTGGGGATCACGTTCTTGAGTTCCGTGATGATGTCGCGCTCCGACTTTCCGAGCGTCACCTGGTTCGAGATCTGGAAGAGGTCGCCGATGGGCGAGGTCCCTTCGCCGTACAGGCCGCGCACCGTGTAGTTGAGGCGCGCCAGCGTGCCGAGGACCTTTTCTATCTGCTTCGTGAGGACGGCCGCGGGCAGGTGGAGCATCACGGAGATCCGCAGACCGGTGCCGACGTTGGTCGGACAGCACGTCAGGTAGCCGAACCGCGAGTGGTAGGCGTACGTGAGGTGCTGTTCGAGGTCGGTGTCGATCTGGTCGATTTGCTGGTAGCTCTGCTCGAGCTGGAGGCCCGAGCGCAGGACCTGGAGGCGGAGGTGGTCCTCCTCGTTGACCATGATGCTGACGGTTTCGTCGGGCGAAATCGCGACGCCGCGCTCCCCCTCGCCGTTCGCGTGTTCGCGGCTGACGAGGTGGCGCTCGAAGAGGAGCTGTCGGTCGATGGGCGAGAGCTTGGCGAAGGGGAAGTACTGGACGCGGCGGGCGCCCAGGGCCTCCTCGAGCCGCCGCCGCACGAAGGCCTGGATCTCGCCCCGCACCTCGGGCGTCGCCATCGTCATGAAGGGGAAGCGGCTCAGGTTGCGCGCGAGGCGGATGCGGCTGGAGATGACGACGTCGCTGTCGGGGCCCGTCCCCTTGAGCCACTCGCCGGATTGCTGGATGAGGTCGTCAATTGTCATGACGGCGCGGGGTCAGGGTTTGCCCTTGTTGAGCTCGGTCTCAAGGGTCCGGATGCGGTCGCGCAATTCGGCCGCCTTCTCGAAATCTTCGGTCTTCACGACGCTGTCGAGGTCCCGCTTGAGCCGGACGAGCTCGGTCTCCTTGCGGATGACGCTCTCGACGGTGTGCGGCGTCTTACCCGCGTGCTGGGTGGAGCCGTGGACCTTCTCGAGGAGCGGGAGGAGGCCCGCCTTGAAAACCTCGTAGTCGTTGGGGCACCCGAGTCGCGCCTTCTCCTTGAACTGCGTGTAGGAGATGCCGCATTCGGGGCAGCGCGGGGCGGTCGCTTCGACGGTCTTCCCGCCCGCCTTGGGGGGCTCGATGAGGTTGGCGAGGATGTCGGTGATGGAAAAGGTGAACTTGCCCCCCGCGGCGCGCGCGCACTCCTCGCAGAGGTGCGCTTCCTTTTTGACGCCGTTCACGACCTCGGTCACGTGGACCGTGGCGTGGTTTTTCGAGCACTTTCCACAGATCATCGAACTGTCATTATAACCCACGCCCCGCCAAATTCTTCCGATTCGCGGGCCGGTCGGGAGGTTTAGGGAGCGTACCAGGCGCAGCCCCGAACCAGGATCCGGATCGGAAGCATGGAGAATTGAAGGTTGCCGCGCACTTCAACGCCGATTTTCTCGAAATCGAACCGGATCCGCCCGCATTCGGAACACGTCGCCCGGGGTTCCGCGCCCGACGGGTGATCCGGAAAGTCCGTGAAGACCGAGTCGAGGGCTTCGGTGGGACTTTTCCCGCAGTCCTCGCAAAGATGCTGTTCGCGCTCGTAGCCGTCCTTGGATTCAAACAAGTGAATGGAGGCATGACCCCTGGAGCAGCGATGACATTTCAGCGGGGCCGCGGGACGGACGGTGTACCCCGGGTCCTTTGGCCCCGACCCCAGGCGCTCCAAGAATTCCTTCACGGACGGGGTGAAATGCTCCAGGAATCCGGCCATCCGGGCGCACTCCTTGCAGAGATGAAGTTGGCGCTCGATGCCGTCAGATTCCCTGGCGCTGATGTGATAAGTGGCGGGCATTTCCGCGCACTTCCGGCAGATCATCGGACCAATTCTACTTCGTCCGTCGCGCGGGTTTCCCCGGTTTCCGGGATTCCGGGGCCGGCGCCTCGCCGTTCCCGTCGGAGATCGCCTTTTCCCACTTGATGAGTTCCGTGATCTTCGCGAGCGTCCCGCCGGAGCGGATCTCGCCGCGCAGGCGGTTCTCCTTCTCGAGGACGTCCATCGCGCGGTTGGCGATTTCGACGGCGCGCGCCTTGGGGATGCGCACGACGCCGCTCTCGTCGCCGACGATCCAATCGCCCGGCGAAATCGAGACGCCGCCGATCTTGATGGGCGCGTTGATCTCGCCGAAGCCCTTGGGCTCGCCCGCCGTCGGGGTGACGACCCGCGCGTACGCCGGGAATCCCAGGGCGCGGATCGAGTCGATGTCGCGGATCCCGCCGTCGATGACGACGCCTGCGATCTTCCGCGAGAGGCACGACTCGCTAGCGAGCTCGCCCCAGACCGCAGGGGCGCGGCCGCCGGCGTCGATGACGATGACCTCGCCGGGTTTCGCGACGTCGATCGCCTCGACGGGCTTGGCCCAGTCTCCCGCGATCGTGCGGACCGTGACGCAGGGCCCCGCCATCCGGGCCTTGGGAACCTGCGGGATCATGTCGGGAAGGTCGCCGGAGCGGTGCATCGCGTCGGAAATATTGGGGGTCGAGACGGCCTCGAATATCTTCCGGATCTCCGCCTCGCTCCCGCCGCGCTTGTAGAGCTCGGTCGCGATCGCGACGCCGCTCCGCATCGCCTTCAGGATCGTGCGCGTGGCCTTCTCGGCGTCCGCGCTCTTCGTGATCGCGCCGCCGACGATGACGATGTCCGCGCCCGCCTTGACGACGTCCGCGGCCGTCTCGCTGTTGATCCCCCCCGCGACGGCGATGGGGATCGAGACGTGCGGCCGGAGGAGGCGCAGTTCCGCGGCGGGGTCGCCTCCCCGCATCTGGTCGTCGATCGGGAGGTGGAGCCCGACGTGGTGGGCGCCCCACTCGTCGCACTTCTTCGCGAGCTCGATCTGCGCCTCGCCGTGGACGCCGAGGAGGTCGACCGCGACGTCGATGCCGTAGTTCTTCCCCGCCTCGATGCACTCGAGGATGGTGGAGTCGGAGCCGGTGCTGCAGACCGTGGCGCAATTGGCGCCCGCCTTGGCGGCCGCTTCGAACTCCGCGCGGCCCGCGTCGAGCGTCTTGAGATCGGCGATGAGATACGTCTTGGGGAACTCTTTCCGCAGGGCGCGGATGGCGGCGAGGCCCTCGCTCTTCACGAGCGGCGTGCCCGCCTCGACCCATTGCGCGCCGCCTTTGACCGCCTCGCGGGCGGCCTTCAGGGCGCGCGAGAGCTCGAGGAAGTCGAGCGCCAGCTGGAGGACGGGTTCCATGGGGGGTACATAGTAGCATCCCGGAATCAAGAATCAGGAATCAGGAATCAGGGGAGCGATCAGCTGTCAGCGTTCAGCCCGAATCCCTAAGCGTAGAGCTGGCCGCTAGATCCAACCGCGCTGATACAGAACCCACTCCGCCGCCAGGAGGGTGAGAACAAGCGCGGCGGCGACGAGGGAGTACGGCAAGTCGCGCCACCACGGGATAGCTTCGGGTAAGCCCGGACCCGACGCGGCCGGCACCTTCGCGAGATCGACCGGCGCCTCGGGCTCCACCGCCACCCACTCTGCTCCGCCCGCGCCTTCCAGTTTCAGGAGCCCCGGCCGCGACACGGGAATCCGCACCTCCCCCGACCGGACCGGCACGAACCGCCCGCGCATCTCCCCTCCCGCCACCTCCGTCACGCGCACCTCGCCCTCCGGATCGGCGAGCGGCGCGTCGTTGACGAGCACTCCTCCCGCCCGCGCCGTACGCGGGAACGCCCGCCGTCCGTCCTCCGCCAGCCAGAGGGTCGCGTTCCTCAGGAAGACCGGGAACGACGGCGTCAGCGCGAAATCTCCCTCCCCCACGCCGAACGAAAATCCGAACTGGATCCACGCGAGCCCCTGCCGCCGGCCCCACACCGCGATCGGCCCGCGATCCGACGTCACGAGCGGCGTCCCTTTCAGGATCCACGCCCGTTTCGCCTTTACGTCGGGATAATCGACCCACCGGTGGACGGCGGCGTCGCGATCCCAATCCACGATCTTCACGGCCTCGACTTCGCGCACCCGCGGCGCCGGCCCCTCGGTCCCCACGATGAGGTAGGCGCCGTCCGAGAGCGGCTGCGGAGGCGCCACCCGGTCGAAGATGTACACCGCGCCGGCGCCCCACTTCGATCGGATCTTGTCGAAGGCCGCCGCGCGCGCGGGCTCCAGGCGGATCGCCTGCGATTGCTCGAGAAGTTCGAGCGCGGAGAGCAGATGCTGATCGGGATCTCCTTCCGCGACCAGCACCACGGTCACGGGCGCCGTCGCCGGGACGACGAAGGGCATCGCGTCGTCCTGCGGCCGGGGATCGCCCGCGCGGACCCGGAATTCGAGCCAGGCCCCCTCGGCGAACTTCTCGTCGGGCCACGCCGCGGGATCGAGGACGAACGACACCTGCCGCCGCTCCCGCCGCGCCAGGCGCATCGGCTCCGTGCGAAGCAGGCGGCCGCGGTTCCGGATCTCGAGACGAGCCTCGACCTCCGTATCCGACACGTTCACCGCCATCGCCTGCGCGACGTGGCGCCCGTTCTCGAGCCCGAGCCGGCCCTCCGCCAGCGCCACGTTCGCCTTGGGCGCGCCGATCGGGAGGACCGAGACCTCGCCGGCCGGCCAGGCCCGGCTCGTGAGCACCATGACCGTCGCTCCCGGCTCGGCGGCCTTCGCGCTTTCGAGGAGCGTCGCGGGATCCACGGAACTTCCGGAGCGCGGAAGGCGATCAAGCGCCCGATCGCGCCGTTCCGGGTCGGAGGTCGACGCCTCGACGACGCCCCCGCCGTCGAGGATCGCGGCCGTGTCGCGGCGGCCGAGCCGGGCGAGGAATTCCCGCGCCTTGCCCTTCGCTTCCTGGAGGCGGTCGGACGTCATCTCCGGCGAGGTGTCGACGACGAGAACGAACCGGCGCGGCTCCCGCGTGATGCCGCGCACCGTGGGATCGGCGATCGCGGAGGCCAGGACGGCGAGCGCCAGGAGCGCGATGAGGAGGCCGGCGTAGTGGCGGAGCTTGCGCAGGCCGGAGCGGAGATCCTCGACGGGGAGGACCTGCTCCCAGAGGAAGAGCGCGGGCACCTCGAGCCGCCGGACGCGGCCCCGAAAGAGGTGCGCGGCGACGATCGGGAGGCCGAGTGCCAGCAGCCAGAGGGCTTCGGGACGGCTGAAGGTCATTTTTTCTGGAGAATCCCCCCGCGGCGCAGGATGTCGCGCACCCGGCGCTCGAGGGGCTCGTCGCTGCGGATCCGCGCGTAGTAGAGCTCGTGCTCCAGGGAGAATCGCTCGACCTCGTCGCAGAAGGCGCGGAAGCGGTCGCGGTAGCGCTCGACGGTGCCCGGCGAGAGCGGCACCGTGCGTCGCTCACCCGTCTCGAGGTCGACGAGCTGGAAGAGCCCGCGCTCGGGCGGCTCCAGCTCCTCGCGCGCCACGACGTGGATCATGTGGACCTGGTGGCCCTGGGAGAGGAGCGACCGGATGCCCGCCGAATAACCGGCGGGATCGCAGAAATCGGTGAGGAGCAGGATGAGCGACCGCCCCTTGCGTCGCTCGAGGGGCGCCGCGAAGACGGCCTTGAAGTCGGTGCGGCCCCCCGACTCGAGTCCCTCGATCGCGGTGAGGAGCGGGAAGACGGACCGCTTGCCACGCAGGTGGCGCACCGCGGTCTTCAGGGACGCCCCCGCGGCCGCGACGCTGACGCTGTCGAAATTCGCGAGCGCGATGTACCCCAGCGCCGCGGCCAGTTCGCGCGCCGCCTCGAACTTCGACGCCTTGCCGAACGCCATGGAGGCCGAGGTGTCGAGGACGATCGTGACGTGGACGTTCTCCTCGGCGGCGAATTCCTTGACGAAGAGCGCGCCGTGGCGGGCGTAGACGTTCCAGTCGATGTAGCGGATCTCGTCCCCCGGGGCGTACCGGCGGTAGTCGGCGAATTCGAGGGAGGCGCCGCGCCGGGGGGTGGGCCGGTCGGCCCGGTCCTCGCCCGAGAGGAGCCGCCGCGCCAGGAGGTTCAGCGCGTCGAGCGTCCGGATGAACTCGGGGCCGAAGGGCATGAAGCCAGTGTAGCAGAGAGCCCCTGGACGAACGCATCAGGCATCCGGCATCCGGCATCCGGCATCAGGCATCAGGCATCCGGGGAAGACCGAGCCGGCGGCGTCGTATAATCATCACCGGAGGCGCGTCCCATGCACTCGGTGCCCGATTGGCTGCCGATCTTCTTCATGGTCGGCGTCCTGCTCGTCCTCGTCGCCGTCCCCGCCCGGATCCTCTGGGACGCGTCGCGGAAATCGCGCGAGCGGGACGACCGTCTCGGCCGCCTCGCCGACCGCATGCGCGAGAAATTCGGCGAGGTCGCCCCCGAGCGGCCCTTTCTCGGCGAGCCCCGGATCCGGTTCAAGGTCGAGGGGCGGAAGGCGCTCCTCGAGATTTCCGACGCCAAGCGGCTCCGCGTTCACATGGAGGAAGACTCGAGCGTCCCCCTTCCCATCGTCATCCGCAGCCGGCGCTGGTCGATGTGGCCGGCGGGGCCGTCGCTCTCCAAGATCTCCACGGGCGATCCGATCATCGACGACGCCCTGGAAATCCTCGCCGCGCCGACCTTCGCGGGATTCCTGTCGGACCGGTTCCTGGACGGCATGGCGGGCGAGACGTCCCGGAACGACCTGACCGACAGCCTGATCGTCCTGAAGGGCCTCCCCGGCGTGAAGCGGTTCGAGTTCCGGTTCGCCCCCGACCGCGGCGTCGCGGCCGACCTGCGCCTGTCGACGGAGGACCTGATTCACCGCGTGGACGAGCTGGAGTCGCTTCTCCACCACCTGCACCAGCTGCACGAGCGATTCGTGACGTACGACCGGTGGGAACCCAAGGCCGAAGCCTCCGATGAGGAGAAGCCGGCGAAGAAAGATCGAAAGGGCTAATCGAAAGCAGTCAGCTGTCAGCAGTCAGCGGTCAGCAATCCACAATCTTCCCGTGGCTCAGGGTTTTTTCTTGGCCACCTTGAGCGCCGTCTCGCGCACCGTCATGCTCTTGTCCCCGATGGCGCGCTGGACGAGTTCCTGCGCCTCCGGGTGGTTGATGGCCGACGCCGCGGCGACGGCGGCGGCCCGCGTGTCTTCCGACAAGCCCTTAACGAATCCGAACGCTCGGTCCTTCTGTTCGAAGATGCGGCGGAGGTGGGGGATTGCCGAGGGCGTGGGCACCGCCACGAGCGTGCGGCAGACCGCCTTGACCAGCGCCTCGTCCGGCGTCCCCTGGAGAAGCCGCGCTACGTCGACCGCGACATCCGCGATCTTCATCTCCCGGACGATGTCGAGGGCCGCGGTTCGCACCTTGGGATCCTCCTTCATCAGGACCCACCGGAGCGTCGCCACCGCGACGGCGCGCTCCACGCGCTTGACGAGCTTGACCGCCTCCTTGCCCACGTTCGCGTCGGGATGGCGGAGCGCCTCGTAGACCGGCGTCGCGATATTGCCGGGGCCGGCCAGCTCGAGGAATTCCAGCGCCCGGAGAACCCGATTCGACGGGGCGTCGGCCCGGACGAGCCGCGACAGGTCCTGCTGGGCGGTCCCACCGATCTCCCGCAGCGTCGCCGCCGTGGCCTTGCGCACGTCGGAGTTGGAATGCGTGGCGACGATCTCGACCAATTGGGGAATGAGCGGCCCGCCGAGCACGGCGAGGATCTGGACCGCCATGCGCCGCAGGGGTTCGGGCGAGTTCTGAAGCATCTCGATGATGGGCCCGCCGCCGCCGTCCGCCGCCAGCGTCTGGAGTTTCGACTGCAGCCCGATCTTGAACTCGCGGGGCGTGGCCGCCGCCTCCATTTTCGGACGCACCGCCTGCGCGAGGAATCCCGCGAGGAGCGGGAGACGCCGCGCCTCGAGCGCTCCCCGGGCCCAGAGGCGCACCGTCTCGGTGAGCAGGCGCAAGGCGTCGCGATCCGTCTCCGTGATGAGGCAGGCCTGGAGCGGTTCGCGCAAAGTCGAGATGAGCTGGTCGCGGCTCTCCCCGGAGGCGTCCGCGAGAAGGCGGGTCACCATGAGGATCGCCCGGCGGCGCCACGTCACCTCGGGCTCCGCCATGCACGAGGCGAGGCGGGCGACGAGGGCGTCCGCGAGGTCCCCGAGATCGCCGAACCGGAGCGTCTCGGTCATCAGCGGGAGCTCCTTCTCCGCGCGCTCGGAGAGGAAGTACTCGAGCGGCGAGACGAGGCAGGCCCGGGCCCGGAGGTCGACGCGGATCACGAGGTACGCGGGCGCCGCCTTGACCGGCGCGATCGGGATCGGCTCCGATTCCTCCTCGAGCCCCGGATGCTCCTCCGATCCCGCACGGGGGACCGAGGGCAGGTGCATGTCCGAGATGCGCTCCCGCTTCGTCACGTCCTCCTGCGCCTTGAAGACGAGGTGGCGGGTGCGCGTCGCGGCGATGATCCCCTCCGACGTGACGACGTCCGCGACCGCGATGACGCTGATCAGGACCCGGAGCTCGTCCTGCGGCGCCCCGGCGAGGACCGAGAAACTCCGCAGCCGCTTGGCCCGGAGCTCCTCCGTGAGGAAGCCCGCGATGTCGGGCGCCTCCTCGGTGGGCGCCGCCATGCCGTTGACGAGCAGCCCTCCCTCGCCCAGGGAGACCGTGATGCGCCCCGCCTGGTCGAGGAGCTCCTCGAGCGCCTGCGCCGCGGAGGCGAAGGAGGCGTCGGACAGCTCCTGCCCCGGCGGGTAGAGGCGGAGGTTTTCCGCGGCCCCCTTGAGGAACCGCATCGCGCGCCAGAAGAGCTTGAGATCCTCGCCGCGAAGGAGGCGCTCGGGGGCGAGGCCCGTGAGCCGCAGGGCGGCGGTCTCGCTCTCGCGCGCCACGTACCGGCGCTGGACGACGTCGCCGTTGACGATCCGCTCGGCGTCGAGGATTTCGTCCCAGTGATCCGGCGGCGCGTTGGGCTTGTCCATGGGCGCCGCGAGCCCCGCGATCAGGGCCTCGAGCTCCCGCGCTTCGAGCCCCTTCTGGAGCGTCAGCGTGCCGACGAGGCGGTCCACGAGGAGCAGGCGGAGCTCGGGGAGGCCCGGGGCGGAGTCCACGGCGTGGGCCTGCCCGTTCACGCGCAGCTCCCGGGGCGCCGTGGAGAACGTGACGCGCGGAGACTTCGCGATGAACGCGTTCCACGCCGCCAAGGCCTTGTCCCGATGGGATTCGGCGATCAGCTTCCATTGGGGATAGATGCGGCGGATCCGGACGCACGACTTCAGGGCGTCCATGAAGGTGAAGGCGGCCTCGATCGCCTCGGGCGAGAGCGGGTCGGTGACTTCCGGGAGGCGCGCGGTCCGCGCCGGGCGCGAGGGCTCCGTGCTCTCCTCGACCTCGGCCAGCTCGTAGGCGCCGCGCGCGACCTGGGCGTGGAAGACCATTTCCGCCCGGACGCTCGCCTGGTCGACGGCGCGAAGCCGGAGAACGGCCGAGGCCCGGCGGTGGATGCGCAGCTTCGAATCCTCGGTGAGCATCCGGTAGCGGACGTCGCGGACGTAGCCGGAGGCGAACTCCCAGTCGTCGGGGGCGCCGTCGTGGACGGGCCGGATCATGCCGGCCGCCGCCGCCAGGTCCACGCCGTCGAGCACCGCCGCCTCGTGCTGCCCCATCGTTTCCTGGAGCGTCTGGAGGTCGAATTGGGTGCCGAGGACGGCGGCCCGGCCGAGCAGCTCCCGCGTCTCCGCGGCGAGGGCCTCGACGACCGAACGGATCACCTCCTCGACCGACACGGGAAGGTCGGAGCGCTCGATGCCCGACACTTTCCAGCCCTGCGCGCCCTTCTGGATGCGGCCCCGCAGGATCATCGAGCGGATCGACTCGGTCAGGTAGAGCGGGTTTCCCTGCGCGGCCTTCGCGAAGGTCTCGGCGAAGCTGGAGGGGAGCTTGGCCTCCGGAAGGAAGGCGTCGATCATCCGCAGGAGGCTCGCCATCGCGAGCGGCCCCAGCGCGACCGACTGCATCTTGAGCGATTTCGTGAAGTCGGCGATGAACTCGACGAGCGCGCGGTCCCGTTCGGGGCGGAGCGTGCGCGCCTCGCCCGAGAGCGCCAGCGCGGCGCCGACGACGACCTGGGGGTCGGACACGAGCGACCGGATGAGATCGAGCGTCCCCCGGTCGACGTGCTGCGCTTCGTCGACGAGGAGCAGAAAGGGGTCCCTTCCCGCGAGGGTCAGGTAGAGCTGCTTGAGGGTGTAGGCCAGGAGGACGGGATCGGAGACCGCGGCCTCCGCTTTCTCCGGCCGCCAGGAGACGAGCGCCGGCACCAGGTCGGCCAGGACCGTCCGCTGGGGGGGCGTGAACTTGCGCTGGAGGGATTCCACCGCCTCCGGCCGCGTCGAGAAGTGGCGATGGATGGCCGCGAGGAACGCGCCCCCGGGGATCTGCTTGCGCGCCGCAGAGCCGACGAGGTAGAGGTTCTGGATTCCGGCCGGCCGGGCCTTGCGGGCGATTTCCCGGAGGAACCGGCTCTTGCCCGCGCCGGGCTCGCCCTCGACGAGCAGGAGGGCGGACTTCATCCGGCGGAGCTCCTCGAGGAGCTTCTCGGCCGACTCGAATTCCACGACGCGCCCCTCGAACGCCTGGCACGGGAGCCCGTCCATCGTCTGGCGCTCGGCGAGGACGCCCTCGTCGAGCCGGCCCGCGACGGCGATCCGCTTGCCCCCCGCGCGGCGGGCGACGAAGAGCGCGCGGACGGCGGCGTCGACGATCGCCTCCGGGGTGGAGCCGTCCGCGGGGTAGGAGGCCACGCCGGCGACGGGGGGCGGGTTGGCCTTCAGTTTCTCGGCCTCCGTCAGGAGCGGCGGCTCCGCGCAGGCCTGGAGGATCTGCTCGACGAAGGCGCCCGCCTCGTAGCCGGACCGGCCGGGCAGGACGAGGGCGAAGGCGTCGCCGCCGAAGCGGGCGATCGCCTCCCCGGCGCCGGTGGCGGTGCGGAGGCGCTCGGCGAAATCGCGGAGGAACTGGTCGCCGCGGACGCGGCCGAGCTGGTCGTTGAGCGTCCGGAAGGATTCAAAATCGAACAGGACGAGGGAGAAGGGCTCGGCGTCGCGGCCGGTGCGCGCCCGGAGGATCTGGAGGAGGGACCTCCGGTTGTGCAGCCCCGTCAGGTCGTCCTGGACGCTGAGCGGAGCGTAGTCCTCCCGACGCATCCCCATGGTTCACTCCCTACACCCCCTCTCCGGGCCCCCATGTTATTCCATGAAAGTCCCGCCGGAGCAACCTCTGGCAACCGGCCCCGCGATACTTTAACATTAAAGCATCATGGGAACGCGGGATCGGGGGACCCCCCGGGAGGCGGAGGCGCTCGACGCCTACCTCGCCCTCCTGCGCGCCGCGGGGTCCGTGGCCGCACGCGTCCAGCGCCACCTCGTGCGGCACGGCCTGACGACGAGCCAGTTCGGCGTCCTGGAGGCGCTCCACCGCCTCGGCCCGCTCTGCCAGCGCGACATCGCCCGCCGGCTCGTCCAGACCGGCGGCAACGTGACCCTGGTCGTCCGCGGCCTCGAGCGGCGCGGCCTGATCGAGCGCGGCCGGGACCCGGCAAACCGCCGGTTCGTCACGGTCCAGCTCAGCGCGCGGGGCCGGCGGCTGATCACGTCCCTCCTCCCCCGCCACGCCCGGGCCGTCTCCGGCGAAATGGAGACCCTCGGCGGAAAGCAATTTCGGGTGCTGACAAGGCTCTGCGACCGCCTCGGCCGCACAAAGTCCTGAGTCCTGCGTCCCGAGTCCAAGGCCCGTCCTGAGGCCAACGTCCAACGTTCGTCCAAAGTCCGGAGACTTCGATTCTCGCGCGCAATCCCGGAATAATGGAAACGCTTGAGAGTTTAATACTAAAGCGTTGAAGGAGAGGGCCATGATCGCCGTGCGGAAGTCGGGGGAGCGGGGCCGGGCGGACCACGGGTGGCTCGACACGCGCCACACCTTCTCGTTCGCGGATTACCACGACCCCGGCCACATGGAGTTCCGGAGCCTCCGCGTCCTGAACGAGGACCGCGTCGCCCCGGCCTCGGGGTTCCCGCCCCACGGCCACTCGGACATGGAGATCCTCACGATCGTCCTCGAGGGTGGGCTGCGCCACCGGGACAGCCTGGGAACGACCTCGGTGATCCGCCCCGGCGAGGTGCAGCGGATGACGGCGGGGACCGGGGTGGTCCACAGCGAGATGAACGCGTCGCGCACGGAGGCGGTCCATTTCCTCCAGATCTGGATTCATCCGGAGCGGGAGGGCCTCGAGCCCGGGTACGAGCAGAAGGCGTTCATCGACGGGGTCCCCGGCGACCGGTTCCGCCTCGTGGCGTCCCGCGACGGCCGCGAGGGGTCGGTGACGATCCACCAGGATGTCTCGGTGTATCTCGCGCGCCTCCCGGCCGGCGAAGAGGCGATCCGCGCGGTGAACCCCGGCCGCCACGCGTGGGTGCAGGCGATTCGCGGGAAAATCGATCTGAACGGCGCTAATTTCGAGGCGGGTGACGGGGCCGCGGTGAGCGGCGAGAAGTCGCTCCGGTTCCGGGCCCGCGAAGAGGCGGAAATCCTCCTCTTCGATCTCGCGTAAGGGAGGGTCCCATGGACGACCCGAAACTCTTGGATGCTTATTCGCAGGCGGTGACTTCCGCGGTCCGCAAGGCCGCGCCTTCGGTGGTGAACATCGACGTGGCGACGGCGGGCCGCCGCTCCGGCATGGGCTCGGGCTTCATCTTCACGCCGGACGGATTCATCATCACCAACAGCCACGTGGTGCACGAATCGGTCATGATCGGGGTGACCCTGCCCGACGGCCGCAGCTTCCAGGCGGACCTGGTCGGGGATGATCCCGCGACCGACCTGGCGCTCGTCCGGATCACCGCACCGCCGCTCACCGCGATCGCGGCGGGCGACTCCGCGGCGCTCCAGGTCGGCCAGCTGGCGATCGCGATCGGGAATCCGTTCGGATTCGAGACCTCCGTCACGGCGGGCGTCATCAGCGCCACCGGGCGGTCGCTCCGGTCCATGTCGGGACGGCTGATCGACAACATCATCCAGACGGACGCGGCGCTCAACCCGGGGAACTCCGGCGGGCCGCTGGTCACGTCGGCGGGCGAGGCGGTTGGGATCAACACCGCGATCTTCCCCGCCGGGCAGGGGATCTGCTTCGCGATCCCGATGAACACGGCGAAGTGGGTGACGGCGAGCCTGATGCGCGACGGCCGCGTGCACCGGAGCTGGCTCGGCGTGGCGGCGGGCGTGATCACGCTGCCGCGGCGGCTGACCCACGCACTGGGCCTGGACCTGGAACGCGGCGTGATCGTGACGGGCGTCGAAGCGGGAAGCCCCGCCGAGAAGTCGGGCCTGCGGCCGCGCGACGTCATCGTGGCGTTCGGCGAGGCGCCGACGCCGGACGTGGACGCGCTCCACCGGCTCCTGACCGGCGACGTGAGCGGCAAGCCCGCGGCGCTGACGGTCCTCCGCGCCGGCGCGAAGCTCACCCTCGAGGTGGTCCCGACCGAGGCTCCGGCCCGGGTGTAAGAAGCGCGGCGTATCCCCCGCCGGCGCCGTTCGCGGGGTCGCTCCGCGTCTCGGCGCCGATCTTGAACTCCGGGCGCCGCTTCACGAAAGCCGCGCTTCGGTCTTCGTTCTCCTGGGGCTCCAGCGAGCACGTGCTGTAGGCGAGCCGGCCCCCCGGCTTCACGAGCGACGCGGCCGCGTCCAGCAACGCATCCTGGAGAGGACGAAGCTTCTCGAAGTCCTTCGGCGTCAGGCGCCACCGCGCGTCGGCGCGACGGCCCAGCACCGCCGTGTTCGAGCACGGGACATCGGCGAGGACCGCGTCAAACACGGCCCGGAGCGGCGGACGGCGGCCATCGGCGCAGACGATCCGGACATTCGCGAAGGCCTTCACCGAATCCCGCACCAGGCGAATCCGCTCCGGCGAGACGTCGAGCGCGACGACCAGGCCATTCGTCAGCGAGGCGAGGTGCGCCGACTTTCCCCCCGGCGCGGCGCACAGGTCGAGGATCGTCTCGCTCGGCTTCGGGTCCAGGAGCGGCGCCACCCGCGCGGCCGTCTCGTCCTGCACCCGGACTTTGCCCTCCTTGAACCCCTCGACGTTTCGCGGATCGCCCGCCACCGCCACGCCCGCCACCGTCACGACCGGAGGAATGTTGTCGGCGGCGCAGATCGCCTCGACGCGCTCGAGGCCCCACCCGTGGCCGAGCCACCGGCGCACGAGCCACTCCGGATGGGAGTACGCGACGGAGAGCCGTTCCGCGGGATCGGATCCCCACAACGCGGTCTTCAGGCCGAGCGTCGGAAGCCCCGGCCGCGGGAGCGGGTGCGGACCGCCTTCGAGGCGCTGCGCCCCGCGCAGGACGGCGTTGACGAAGGGCGCGGCTTTCGGCGCCGCGCGGCGCGCCTCCTCCACCGCCTCGTTCACCGCGGCGTGCGGAGGAATCTTCGTCAGGAAGAAGAGCTGGTAGAGCGCCACGCGCAGGATCGGGAGCAGGCCGGAGTCGATCGTCTTCCGACCGGAGGCCGCCCTGGCGAGGGCGTCGAGGGTCAGCCGGTGACGCGTCGCTCCGTAGACCAATGCCGTGAGAAGCGCGCGGTCGCGGGCGTCCGGCACCGTTTCCCGGACGGGCGCGAGGGCATCATCCACAAACCCGTGGGTTTTGAGGACACTGACGGCCAGTGATCGAACGTTCATCCGGGCCCGGGGCTCCGGGGCGGGCCCTGATTCTTGATTCCTGATTCCTGATTCCGGGATCGAATCACCACACAACGTCCCGTTCCCGAACCGTGTGCGGGCTGAAGATCCAGAATTTCCGGAGCGAAGCCTGGCGCTTCAGGGCGGAGCGGTCGGACGCGGTCAGGAGGTGGGGAAAGAACCGCGCCTTGAACTTGAGGAGGCCGCCGCGGTCGACGGCCTTCAGGTTGCCGCCGAGGATTCCAAGGGCGCCGTCGACGCGCGCCGCGTTCGCGAAGTCGATGATGTGGGGCCGACGGTCACGATCCGCGACGAGGATGTTCTTCTTCTGCCGGAGGTCGAGGTGGACCACCCCGCGGCGGTGAATCGCGTCCAGCGTTTCCTCGAGGGCCGCGTAAAACGAGTCCGGCAATTCCCCCGGCCGGAACTTGCCGAGCGTGCGCCCGGGGACGTATTCGAGGAGGAGCGCCCGGCCGTCGACGATCCCGTACGCCTTCGGGACGCCCGGGATCCCCTCGAGGCGGCGGAGGATCGCGAACTCGCGCCGCACGAGGATCGGCCCGAGCACGGCGCGGGTCAGCGGGTTCCGGGAGCGGAAATCCTTGAGGACCGCCTGGCCGCCGTCGCGAGGGACGAGACGGATGACGGGCGACAGGAACCCGCCCTTGTCCCGAAGAACGGTCATGGGGTCAGAAGCGAGTTCTGAGTTCGGAGTTCTTTGTTCGTTCTTAGTTCGTCGTTCGGCGTCCCGCCCCCATCGCGGGACTCGGAACGAACCTCGAACCCAGAACGAACTCCGAACGCAGAAGCCAGAACTCTACTCCTCATCCCGTTATCTTACCGACCGCGGACATCACGAAGTCGATGAGCACTTTGTTGAAGAGGAGGGCGAGGGTGCCGGCGGCGATCGCGAAGGGGGTCCACTGCTCGCTGTTCTCGCACGCCGCCTTCCAGCTCCATGGGGCGTTCGAGGCGCGCTCGTACCGCGTGAGCTTCGGGAAATAGTCGGGCACCGCGCGGTCGTAGTGGTCCCACGCCTCGCCGAAGATGTCGTGGAGGCGGTCGCCCTCGCGCTTCTTCTTGTACGGGACGTAATACGCGACGAACCCGAGGATGCCGATCCCCAGGAGGATCCAGTTCATGTTCGCCTGCCACCAGACCCCCGCGGGATCGCCGAGGGCCATGATCGAGAACCCGACCATGCAGAGAAACGTGCCGATGTAGAGAGGGTTCTTGACGTACGCGTACGGCCCCGTGAAGGTGAGGACCTTGTTCTTGACGAGGTGGCCCGCCGCCCACATCCGGACCCACTCCCCGAGCGCGACGAGGGCGAAGCCGCCCCAGAACCAGGGGCGGACGTACTTGAGAGGATCCTGCCGCGCGCAGACGACGAGGATGACGATGAGGGCGTAGACGAAGACCAGTCGCCAGGTGATTTTTCTCAGGCGCGATAGCTTCATGTGGATGCGCGTGACCGTTTTGAGACCTCAGACATCCGACTTCAGGCGGACCGGAAACCCGATCCTACCCCTCGGGGCGGGCCCCCGGCAAGGTCGGCCCTTTTGTAAGTTATAATTTGTAAGTTATAACTTGATTCGGCCCGATCGTGGCTTATACTTGGTTCCGGCGGACCCCATGCTTGTGCTCGGCATCGAATCCTCGGGGCCCCGCGGCGGCGTCGCCCTCCTCGCGGAGGAGCGCCCCCTCGGGGAGGCTCTTTTCGAAGCGGGAATGGTCCATGGACGGGAGATCGCTCCCGCCGCGGACCGGCTCCTTCGCGAGGCGGGGAAACGCCCCGCCGATCTCGACCTGATCGCGGTCGACATCGGGCCCGGGTCGTACACGGGCCTGCGCGTCGGGCTCGCCGCGGCCAAGGGGCTTTCGTTCGCCCTCGGCCGGCCGCTGGTCGGGGTCGCGTCGCTCGACGCCCTCGCCGAGTCGGCCGCCGCGAAGGGAACGATCCTGGCGGCCGCGCTCGACGCCAAGTGGGACCAGGTGTACGGCGCGCTCTACGAGATTCGAAACGGACGGCCCGTCCGGACGACGGAGATGTTCGCGGAGGGACCCGAAGCCTTCGCGGGGCGCGTGCCCGCCGGAGCGATCGTCGTGGGCGACGCGCTGGAGCGCCACGCGGCGCTCTTCGCCGCCCGGGGAGCGGTCGCCGCCCCGCGCGAGACCTGGTCGCCGAAGCCCGCGCTCATCGCGGCCCTCGGGCGACGCCGCCACGCGGAAGGCGGACGGGACGACGTCGCGACGCTGGTGCCGCTCTACTTGAGAAAGACCGAGGCCGAAGAAAAGTTCGGCCCGAAGACGTAGGCCGTCAGCCGTTCGCCGTCCGACGTTGAACGGCAGACGGCAAACGTAACGGCCAACGGCAGACGGCAGACGGAGAGAGAGGCATGCGCGGTCACAGGGTTTGGGCGGAGATCGATCTACCCGCGCTTCGCCGCAACATCGCCACCGTTCGCCGCGAGGTGGGTCCCTCGACGCGCATCATGGCCGTCGTCAAGGCGGACGCCTACGGACACGGCGCGGTTCCCATCGCGTGGCACGCCCTCCAATCGGGCTGCGACGCGCTCGGCGTCGGCGACTCCACCGAGGCGCTCCAGCTTCGCGAGAGCGGCATCGCCGGCCCCATCCTCATCCTAGGCGCCATCATCGAGGAAGAGGTCCCCAAGGTCGTCGAGGCCGACGTCGCCGTCAGCGTCCACTCGCCCGACCTGCTCGACCTGCTCGACCAGGAGGCGCGCCGCCAGCACCGGCTTCTCCGCGTCCATCTGAAGATCGACACCGGCATGGGCCGCCTCGGCGCCTCGCCCCAGCGCGCGGCGGAAATCGCGCGCGAGATCGCGGCGCGCCCCAACCTCGACCTCGAGGGACTCTGCACCCACCTCTCGAGCGTCGTCTCGGGGAACGGCGCCCACACGCGGGAGCAGCTCGACCGCTTCCACGAGGTGATCGCCGACCTGGCCGCGCTCGGGATCCGCCCGCCCGTCATCCACGCCGCGAACAGCGCCGGCATGCTCATGTTCCGCGAGGCGCACTTCGACATGGTCCGGACGGGGATCACGGTGTACGGGCTCGATCCCGGGATCTTCGCGAAGCTCAACCTGGATCTCACGCCCATCCTCTCGCTCAAGACCCGGATCGCGTTCCTCAAGGGCGTCCCCGCCGGCACGCCCATCAGCTACGACCAGGTCTACCGGACCGAACGCGCGACCCGGATTGCGACGTGCCCCGTCGGGTACAACGACGGCTATCCCCGCCTCCTCACAAACCGCGCCTCGGCCCTTCTCCGCGGCCGGCGCGTGCCCGTTGTCGGAACGATCACGATGGACTACATCATGCTCGACGTCGGGGACCTCCCCGAGGCGGCGGTGGGCGACGAGGTGACGCTGATCGGGCGGGACGGGCTGGAGGAGATCCGCTGCGAGGAGCTGGCGAGGACGATCGGCACGATCCCGTACGAGCTGACGTGCGGACTCGGCCGGAGGGTGAAGCGGATTTACGTCGAGGAACCGGCGGCGGCGCAGCTGGCTAGCGGAATTCGACCTTCACTTCGAGTTTCCGGCTCTTCACCGCCACCTGCCCTACCTTCTCGTCGACCTGCCTGAGTTCGTTGGCCTTGGCGACCTTCTGGTTGATTTCCTTCGTCGCCTCGAGCGAACCCGCGACGGTGAACGAGACGGGGCGTCCCTTCGCGATGTCGAACACCAGGCGCCCGTCGGCGATCGTGACTTTCGTGTCGAACCCCTTCACCGTCTTGCCCTCGAGCGTCCCCGTGAAGACGAGGAGCGCCTGGCCCTCGGCCATCTTCTCGATCTTCACGTCGAACGAGCCCGTCGGGGTCGGCAGGTCCGGCACGGAGATGAGCCCGGCGAGCCCCGCCGCGTCCACCTTCCAAGTCGCCCCTTCCTTCGCCTCGCCCGTCGGGAGGAGTTTCGCGACCTCTTCCCACGCGCCCAAGCCGTCGGCGTCGACCGGCGCGGAATCCCCGTTGTCGAGGCGGACCGAGCGGCCTTTCTCGCCCCGCGTCACGACGAAAATCTGCCCTTCAATTTCGGAGGTCTCGGTGACGGGCGCGAGGTTGGTGCCGGAGCGCTGGAGCTTCGCGGTGGAGCAAGTGATGCGGTGGGACTTCACGGCGCCGTTCTGGAGCTCCTGCACGACCTGGGAGAATTCCTGGGTGCGGACGAAGGAGAGCTGCTTCGAGATCTTGGCGTCCGGCTCCTGGATGCTCGTCGATTCGACGTCCAGTTCGAAGGTGGACTCGATCCGGATCTCGGCGCGGTCGCCCAGCGCGGGAGCTTTGAACTCGAGCTTGGGGGCGGCGGGGGCGGCGCCGGGGGCCATGTCCTGCGGGAAGCCCATCGCGGATAGAGCCAGAGCGAGGATCAGGCGCGACATTCAGCCTCCGTGGCGGATTGCAGGAGTACAAAACGAGTTTATAATGCCCGGACCCGGAGTCAAATGAAATTACGGGACTTCGACTATTCCCTGCCTCCGGAGCTGATCGCGCAGTCCCCCGCCCCCCTCCGGGATGCCTCCAAGTTGATGGTCGTGCCCAAATCCGGCGGACCCATTGAGCACCGCACTTTTACAGACCTTCCCCAGCGGCTCCGGCCCGGCGATCTGCTCGTCCTGAACGACACGCGCGTGGTGCCGGCCCGGCTGATCCTCGCGCGCGACTCGGGCGGTCGCGTCGAGGCGCTGCTCCTGCGGAGACTTGAGGCGCGACGCTGGGAAGGGCTGCTCGACCCCGGGCGGCGGCTGCGACCGGGGGAAAAGTTGAAACTCGAGGACGGTTCATCGTGCCGCATCGGGGAGCGGAGCCCCGCGGGCGTCTGGTCGCTGGAGTTCGAGATCGAGGACGGAGCGCTCGACCGGCTCGGCCGCGCCCCCCTGCCGCCTTACATCAAGCGTCCCGGCGGGCCGACGGCGGTGGACCTCGAGCGCTACCAGACGGTGTACGCGGAGCGCCCGGGATCGGTCGCCGCGCCCACGGCCGGGCTCCATTTCACCCGGGAAATCCTCGACCGGATCGCCTCGGCGGGAGCGGCGGTCGCGCGCGTGACGCTTCACGTGGGGACCGGGACATTCAAGCCGGTGCGGTCGGAGGAAATCGAGGACCACGTCATGGAACCCGAGAGATACGAGATTCCGGATGCGACGATTCAGGCGATCGACCGGGCCGATCGGGTCGTCGCGGTGGGAACGACGTCGTGCCGGACGCTCGAAGCCTGGGCGCGGACGGGTCGCGCGAGCGGCGCGACCGATCTCTTCATCCATCCGCCCTTCGAGTTCCGCGTCGTGGACGCGTTGCTGACAAACTTCCATTTGCCGAAGAGCACCCTGCTGATGCTGGTCTGCGCGTTCGCCGGGCGCGAGCGGACGCTCGAGGCGTACGCGGAGGCGGTCCGGAACAAATATCGATTCTTCAGTTATGGGGATGCGAGTCTCTGGATTTGAGTCGCGGGTCTCGCGTCGAGGGTCGAGAGTCCAAGAAAAGAAGTCGCGAGTCGGCCGTCGCGGGTCGCGCCCTGCCGTTCCTCAAGATCCGCGATATGGGCCGCAGCCAGCAGTACCCTTCCCTGACGGCGCTGGCGGCTGACGCTATTGCGGGGAGCCGGGACCAGAACCGGCTCGCCGAATTGCTAACTGCGCACTGAACCCTTGCGACTGCGCATGTCCGTTGCGTCAATGAAGTTGGTGTTCGATGCGCATATCCCAGTCTCTATCAACTCGGTGTCTGCCGGTAGTGTTCAGACTTAACCTTCGAACGAATTGCTCAGCATAGAGGACAAACCTCGCATCACCGCACCGAAGCGCTAACAGATACGAAGAGCAACGGATCGCCGTCGGACGACGCGATGATCCCATAGGGGTCGTCGGGGTCTGCCGCGAGGACCCACACACGCATGGAGGCGGCCCGAGGAACCTCCTCCAATACAATCAACTTGCCAGCATGGAAGAGACATAGACCCTCGCCGCCCATCCAGATCCGGCCCGAGCCGTCGCGCGCCAAAGTCCACACCTTGCGCGGCGGTAGGGGTACCGCCGGCGGCGCAAATGTCTCGGCCCCGCCCTGCCATGATTTCAGTCCCCCGTCCGTGGCAAGAAGGAAGTGTCCAGGCTCCAATTCGAGGATGTCTCGAACGCGGTCCTTCTCATTCTCCAGAAGGCGTTCGATTCGAGCTTCGTTCGGACCAGGCCCAATGGCCAAGCGGAAAAGCTGATGACGATCCGAATTACAATGCAGGATCCAAGGGGGCCCTCCGCTCGACACCACGCGGGGGCGAGAGGGCGTCGGATTTTCCTGATTGCACCGCACCCAATCCTTGCTCTCAAATCGCGAGAGACCTTGGTCGTCCGCGGACCAAAGCGTTCCATCCGGGGTGGCAAAGCAGCTAGAACCCCATGGCTTGACCGGCGGTCTCAGAGTCTCTTTCAGCCACTGGCCGTCCCGTAGGGCCCAACACCCCTCCCCGATGAAGAGGAGGCCCTTGTCGTCGCTCTGGATCTTCTCGAGGTCGACCATCTCGGGCTGGTTTGGAATTGTATGCCGATTCTCAGTTTCGCCTGAGTAACTGATCAGGCCGTCGCGCCGCGTCGCCAGAATCACTTTGAGGGCATCCGATTTTGGACGCAGAACTTTCCTGATTGCAGGGTAGCTACCCATGGCGTCAGGACGGCCCGCGACATATCGCGGCCTGAAACGATGCAAGAATTCCCAGCGCTTGTCCTTCGGATGGAATCGGAAGAGCTCGTGGAACGAGAGGACGATCAAGGAGTCCTCCGTCCCTCCAGAAAAGATACTCGTGATCGGCAATTCAGGCGTCCCAGGCTGATGCTCAACGGCATTCCCCCGGGCATCCCGGGACATCGCAACCATTTCCGCCTTCCCACGGTCGACGCGAGCGATGAACCAGTTCGCGCTAAAATGGATGAGCCCGCCGTACGCCCACACTTCTCCGGGGGATGGTTCGAAAAAGCCAAAAACGTTGTCGGCGGCCCACGCCTCTTCAACCTCGCCCATCGTGCCGATCGCCAGGTCTACGAATACCGCGCCTCCACCCCATTCACCCCAGTCAAATCCGATCCACAGTCGCCGGTTCGAGTCCAGGAATATGGCACGCGCCATCGACCAACTCATGACCATTTTCTTTCGCGGGCGATACAACTTGCCCGTCGAAATATCATGAACCCGGCATACCACCTGGTCTGAACCAAAGTGCTTTCCCAGATCTTCCTCGGTCGGGCTACTCACCGCCAAGAGCCCCCCGGAAACGGCGTCGACGCCGATCCAAGCAATCCTCTCATCGATCCGAGCGAGGGGAATCGGCTCAAGAGTGCCGGAATCCAACTTGGAGATCGTGCCGTTGTCGTCCGCCGCAAGAATGGCTCCATCCAATCCCGAACCCAGGCAGACAACGCTTCGCTGGCCCACTCGTTCGGCGGTCAAGGCCATCGTGTCCACGTCGAACCGAAGGAGATCACCCGATTCCGTTAGGGCAACGAGCGACTTGCCCGAGATCAGGGCGTCTCGGATCGAATTCCGATTGAAGTGATAGCTCCAGCGGGCGCGAAGGCCGCCCCCGACCTCTACCTCACCTGACCCGCCTTCGAGGCGGCGATGATTCGCGCAACCGGTGGCGAAGGCAAGAAGTACCAAGCTGACCAAGCGCCAAGTACCGGGATTTGGCATCGGGATACTCCGACCTCCTGAGAGTATGACGCGCGGGAGAGCGATTTCGCTTTGAGATAGTGCCCACTCACCCTATCGAACTTACTACCTCACCCGTCCTCCGGGCATACCTCATCGTCGTCTTCACCAACGCGTGATCCGGCGCCCGCTGCACCAGGAGCAGGTCCTTCGTCTCGGCGTAGAGGCAGGTGACGTACGTCCTCCCCGGGGTATTTGGTACAGTTGGTCCCATGAGAGTTGGCGCCAAGGACTTGTGCCGATGGTCCCTCGCGATCGGGATCGTCTTCGCCATCGGGTGCAAACCGAGGGTGCCCGATTTCAAGACCGGCGACGTGTATACAGGTAGGGCGGGCGACGCGTACCCGGGTCAGTATCTGGCCCTGAAGATCGTTGAGGTCAGCGATGGCCGGACTTGGTGTTGCCTCTACAGGAGTCGCTTCGACCATCGACCGACCGTAGAGGAGATGTCGAGTTTGACGGAACGCATCCCGGGGCTTCTTACCCAGGACCAAGTCGCGAATATGGATTTGCAGCGCGCGGGGTTCCTCAAGCCTACTCCCGAGGAAATCTCTTCCATATCTGAAAACAGGGACGCGATTCTTCGCGGCCACGAGCGCATGAGGCGATAGAGCCCCCTCTGATCCCTACGGAACTCGCATACCTCAAGATCGTCCCCACGCTTCTGTAATCGCCCGGCGCTAATCCTTCCTCATCCGCCTCTTCAGGGTTTCAAGCACTTCCTTCACCGTCGGAATCTCCTGGTTGTAATCCTGGAGTTCGATGTCGTAGGCGATGTCGCGCGCCGCCACAAGCTTCATCTTCTCGCCCTGGCGCTCGATCTTGTACAGGCACAAGGTCATCTGCTCGGGCTTCAGGATGCCGCCCTCTTCGTCGGATCCCCGTACCTTCAGCTTCGGATGCGGAGGGTGCTTGTGAAGGATCCACAGCATGTCGTAGCGGTTGGGTTCCGAACTTCCGGTGGCCACGATGAACTGGCCCTGGTTGTCGACGTCCTGCGGGGCGGCGAGGGCCTTCGGCTCGCGGCCTTGCATGAGACTGGTGCATCCGAACATGAGGACCATTCCCGCCGTGATTCCCATCCAGAGGTTGTTGCCCTTCATGAGTGGCTCCTTTCGAAGATGAGAGCCCGGACGGCCCCTGATGGTTGCATGGTATTTCCTGTGGAAAGTACCAAGGACCTTCCGATGGCCTTGCTCGTCTGGTCGTACTTCGGCGGCAATTCCGTCCTCAATCCGTACACGGTGATCCGCCGTGTCCCGCGCGCGGGCGGGTCCTACTTACTCCTGGTTGGAGTCATCGCGGCCCTCCTGGTCGGCTGGTGGCTGGGGGTCGGTCTGCTGGCGATGCTTCCTTTGGATTGGCTCCGATCAGCTCTTTCGGTCTTTTCGCTTTTCTACGTCTTGTGCGTCGCGATGAGAATGATCGGCTTGCATTACTTCTCAAACCGCGACCGGATGGGGTGGGAGGCACCTCGATAGTCCACGGTGGCGGCCCTGGGGACGGCCGTGAGTTTCCCGTGGTTAACGAACTCCTTGCGGCGTCGGTTAATTAAGGGTACGGTTCGGAAAGAACGGGGGTTTCCGAGCTGAAAGTGATATCCTCCGCGTAGCGCCGCCGGGACCGGCCGCAAAGTTGGGTGCGGCCACTTGGGTGCATCCCGCGGCCTCCACCGTCTGGGGGGCCTATGAACAAACTCTCGCATTTCGGCCGCTTGGCGTTCATCTCCGCGATGGCCGCGGGATTCGCCGTGCTCGTCCCCGCGGGCGCCCCGTCCGCCACCGGCGAGCCCCGCAAGCCGACGCCCTTCGCGACCGGCGGACCCGATTCGTTCGGCTACCGCTTCATCGACAGCCAGGAAGCCGGCGGCCCCGTCTTCAACTCGGTCTGGGAGGACATCAGCGCCAGCGGCACGACGGTCTTCGGGCCCAACGTCGACGACTCCGTCAGCAGCGCCGTCAGCATCGGGTTCACCTTCCCCTTCTACGGCAACAACTACACGAGCCTCTACGTCTCCTCGAACGGCAACATCCATTTCTCCAACCCGAGCGCGACCTACCCGGGGACGAACATGCCCGGCAGCGGGTCGCCCAACGACATGATCGCGGGGTTCTGGGCCGACTGCCACACCGGCCCCGACGGATACATCCGCTCCAGCAGCAACGCCACCCGGTGCATCATCCAGTGGTCCAGCTGCGAGTACTACCCCTCGAACAATGGCGAGGATTTCAACTACGAGATCAAGCTCTATCCCTCGGGCGTGATTTACATCGCCTACCAGTCGATGAGCAACAACGGCAGCACCAACTCGACCGCGATCGGCATCGAGAACTCCTCCGGCTCGGTCGGACTGCAGTACTGCTTCAACGGAAGCCCCAACGTGATCGCCAACAACCGGGTAATCCTCTTCGCGAACAACCAGCCGCCCGCCCCCCCGACCAACCTGGTCCAGGCGGCCACCGCGGGCGGGTCGCCCGAGGCGCTGGGATTCGTCTCCGATCCGACGGTCTACTTCCGCGGCAATGTCACCGACCCCGACTCGGGCAACACCGTCGGCCTTCAGGTCGAGGTCCTGCCCAACGCGACCCCCTTCTCGTCCAACATCACGGGGCAGACGGCGGTGACGCCCTCGGCCTCGATGGTCGCCTCGGGACAGGCGCCGGAATGCGTCTACACGTTCGGCAATCCGTACGGCTCCGGGGACTACCACTGGAGGGCGCGATCCGTCGACAGTTCGGGATCGTTCTCCGCGTGGGTCGAATTCAACGCGGCCGCCTCGAATTTCTACGTCGATCTGACGCCGCCCTCGGCGCCGAGCGGACCCTTCTTCCCGAACGCGATCCAAACGATCGGCACGGAGGCGGTTCCCACGGTCACCTTCACCTGGGGTCCGGCCACGGACGGCGGGCCTCCCGGGCCGATCAGTTACAACGTGGAAGTCTCCGTGACCTCCGCTTTCCTGACGACCATTACCGCGGGCAGCTCGCCCACCACCTCGTTCTCCGCGGGCGTGCCGGCCTCGGACGTCGACTACTATTGGCGCGTCCGGGCGGTCGACCAGGCGGGCAACATCGGGGCGTGGGCCGGGCCGATGGCGTTCCAGGTGGGATTCATCGAGCAATTCCCCAAGCCGCCCGACAAGTACGCGTACTGCGGCGCGGACGCTCCCGCCAATCCGTGGGGGCTGGTGGCGGCGATGGCGGCCCTGGCGTTCCTCGCGGCCTCCTACTGCTTCTGGCGGCGCTCGATCAGCTGACCTCCGCGGCTCACCGCGTAGTTCCAGAGATCGGCCTCCGCCAGCCGCCGCTGCTGATCGGCCGTGAGGCTGTGGCGGAACGTCTCCAGCGCTTCCAGCTGCGCCTTCAGCGCCAGGATCTGGTATTCCAGCCGCCGCTCCGGCGTGTAGGCGAAGGGAACCTTCCGGTCCACGAGGTTCTTGACGAATTCATCCTCGTCGTAGCTCACCCCGTACCGCGTCCGGAAATCCCCGGTGAGGCGCTCAAGGGCCGCGACCAGCTTCCCGGCCGCCGACTCCAGGAGCGTCCGATAGGCAGGGTCGGGTTCGATGATCTTCTCCCAGTCGTCGACGATCGAGTTCACGAGCATCTCCGCGGGCTGGCTCTTGCGGCTTCCGCGCTTCGTGATCCGGTCGATGTCCACGAGGACCAGGGGATCGGCCACGTTTTCCCGGAGGATGTCCGCCATCCCCTTCCGGTAGATGAGATCTGCCTCGAGCTCCCGCAGCCTCCGCTCGAACGCGGGCGCCGTGGAGGCGGCGCGGCAGGCTTCGATCAGCTTCTCCCCGAGCCGGCCCGCGGTCTCCTGCTGCGCTTCGGTGAGGGGAACCTCGTACTCGTCGGCCGCCACCTGATAGAGGGCCTGCAGGAATTCGGCGTACGCCTCGGGCCGCGCCGACGGGCCGGTGAGGATCGGGGCCAGGGTCACCATGAAGGCTTCGAGATCGATCGAGGGATCCAGGGGGGCCGGCTTGCCGCCGACGCGCTGACGCCGGATCGAGCGCAGGAGCATGCGGACTTTGTCCAAGGAACCCGCCTGGACGTTCGCAACTTTGGCCGGGATGGGATCTGGAATCCTGGCGCTCGAGGTTTCCGCCGGCGGCGCAACGTGGGTTCCTCCCGACGGCCTTACGGAATTCAAGGACCCGGCGGCGCGTCTCGAACCATTCGCGGCTTCTGAATCCCCGCCCGTGATGGCCTCGCCCGGCCTCGCCTTCAATCCGGTCGCGAGTCCCGCGAAGAAGAGGAGCGATCCGACCACCAGGATCGAGCCCGAGGCGGCGGCCTTCAGCGAGACCCACGCGCCGCCGGGCGCGGAGGAGATCGCGCCCGGGAGATTCCCGACGCGCGCGAGGACGGCCGGGCCGAGACCCGTGGGTCGCGGAGCCGGGGTCGGCCGCGCCAGGAGGAGTTCGAAGAGCGGCACGGCCCCCGCCAGGCCGATGCCGTTCAGCGATTCCTTGAGCCGGTGGCGGATGCGCTCGAGTTTCTTCCAGATGGCCACCTTGGAGCACGCGTGGCGGAGCGCGAGCGCGCTGAGCGGCGTCGCCTCGAAATAGTGCTGGAGGAGAAGCGTCCGGTCGGAGTCCGCCAGCTTCTCGATCGCGCGGAGGAGAAGCAGGCGGCGCTCCTCGTCGCCCGGATCGTGGTCGCCGTTCGTTTCGCCGGAGCCGGCCGGGAGTTTCGATTCATGGCCGTGGCGGCGCAGCTGTTTCCGGCGGAGGTCGAGGGATCGCGACAGGCAGACGCGAAAGAGCCAGCTCCGGAACGCGGCGGCGCTCGGCATCCGCCCGACGTACTCCACCGCCTCGAGCAGCACGTGCTGGGCGGCGTCCTCCGCGTCCTGGAGATGGCCGAGGACCTGGTGGCAGAGGTCAAAGATCCTCGGATGGAACGACTCCAGGAGCCGGACGAGCGACGCCTTGGATTCGCACTGGCGGAACGCCTGGAACGCGCGGTCTTCCTGGGAATTCACGACACCCTCGCTCTCCCCGACCCCGGCTCGCGAACCGGGGCCGTGGGAAAATGACGACACGACGACCCCGGTGACCGCACGTCTCCGATCCCGCTCCAATCGCCGGATCGCCCGCCAGTCCTCCAAGGTCTCCAGAGAGATTACGTCCGAGGCCCGCTTCGCAATCACTGAATACGGCAAAAGAAGCGCGGAAGGCCCCGGGACGGTTTTCGCTATTTGAGCGTGCCGGAGCGAATTCAGGTTAACGGGCGGCGTGGCGCGGAGTAGCGACCGGCCGAATCTGGTCGCGACCGCCGTTAACGCCCGCCGTCGAGACGCGGTTTAAAGGAGTCCGTGATCCGGCTTCGCGCCGGAAAACGTGGTGGATTCCGAAACGGTGGAATGGTGGGAGGAATGGCCATGAAGTCCAAGCTGATTTCGACGGCGGTGTTCGTCGCGGCGACGATCCTGGGCGGAGCCGGAGCCTTCGCCCAATCGCAGCCCACGGGGTCGTGGGGCGCCGAGGCGAGCGGCTACCAGTTCACGGGGGGCGCCTCCGCCACCGACGGCACGTACCTCTACCTCTTCGGCGGGAACCAGTACGGCGTGTCGTACTACTGGCCCGAGTACTACGAGTCCACGGTCCGGTACGACCCCGTGACCAATTCCTGGGCCATCCTGTCGTTCATGCCCGACCCGTGCACGCAGAACACCGGCGCCTACTACAACGGGCGCATCTATTCGTTTGGAAACGAGTACTACGCCAGCGGCTCGATCTACTCCTATGACATCGCGGCCAACCAGTGGACCCCGGTGGCCGCCAGCCTGACCGCCAACCGGTTCTATGCCGCGGCCGCCACGCTGGGGGACCGGATCTACATCGCGGGCGGAGGCTACTACGGGGCGGGCAACCGGACCGACGAATTCAATCCGACGACGGGGTCGATCACCACGCGCGCCAACCTGCCGGCGAGCCTGTACCTCCACACGATGGCCGCGGTCCCCTCGCTGAACAAGGTGTACGTCATCGGCGGATACAACAACGGCAACCTCGCGACGTGCTACGAGTACTCGCCGACCGACAACGCCTGGACGACCAAGTCGCCCATTTCGGTCAACAGCCAGCTGCGCCCGCGCCAGGCTCCCCGGGCCTTCACGATCAACACCCGGATCTATGTCACGGGCGGGTACGACAACAACGGCTACACGCTGACGAACTTCGAGTACAACGCGGCGACCGACTCGTGGGCCCAGCGTGCGAACATGGCCTACCTCCGGTTCTTCCACGCGGCCGCCGCCATCAACGGCAAGGGGTACGTGTACGGGGGAGAGCCGTACTACTACTACGGCGAGGAATTCTCGCCCCCCAATTTCGGCTCCAGCCCGAATCCTCCGGCGAATGTCGCGCAGGCCGGGAGCAAGGCCGATTCGTCGCTCCAGTCCCAGGCCGACGCCTCCATCCCCGACGGGTGGACCAACAGCCAGGTGAGCTTCTCCGCCAGCGTGACCGATCCGGACGCCGGCCAGCAGGTCCGCTTCCGCGTCCGGGTGAAGGACGTGACCGCGTCGACGTGGACCAACCTCGACAGCGGCTTCCAGTTCCAGGGATTGATCACGATCCCCTGGACCGCCCCGGCCAACGGGGCGTACGACTGGCAGTACCGGGTCGAAGACACCTACGGCAACTCGTTCCCGGCGGCCCCCAACGCCTGGGCCGAGGCGTTCGACAACGCGGCAAGCCCCGACTTCCGCAGCGACCAGGTCCCGCCGGCCGATCCGCTCGCGATCTCGCCGAGCAATGTCGACGTGGTGGTCGACCATCCCGTCAGCGGGAAGGCGATCCTGCGTTGGACCGAGTCGACCGACAACGGCCCCGTGACGGGCATCACGTACGAAATCCAAGTCGCGCGCGACGGCGCGTTCATCGACGTCGAGTCCCAGATCTTCTCGTCGGCGGGCACGAGCAGTTTCCCGGTCGAACTCACCGTGGCGCGGACGAACAAGTTCTGGCGCCTGCGCGCCCGCGATGTCGGCGGCAACTACAGCGCGTGGAGCAACC
>Ga0075423_10000472_pt1 | contig 32638 bp, 30 predicted proteins | sample SoiMethybrSBSTD2_FD_80114 | JGI IMG/M metagenome (GOLD analysis project Ga0075423, IMG submission 80114) | Bulk soil microbial communities from a Populus tree surrounding site in Tennessee, USA - Soil MetaG P. TD hybrid SBSTD2 | ecosystem: Environmental > Terrestrial > Soil > Tree plantation...
AACTTCCATGACGTTCGAGTCATGCGAATCAACGAGGCGCCGGCCATCGAGGTGCACCTGGTGCGCAACCTGGAAGCGCCAGGCGGAATCGGCGAACCAGGCACGGCCGTCACCGCTGCCGCGGTGTCGAACGCGGTCTTCGCCGTCACCGGCAAGCGCGTCCGGAAGCTACCGCTCGAGAATCAACTGCGCTCGGCTTGAGGAGACGACGATGCGGATTAATTTGCCGATGATCGTGGGCTTGCTCGCGATTGCCGGAAGTGTCGTCGACGCACCGCACGCCGCTCCCTCCGGAACGTTCGAACCGATCGCGAGCGTCGTCATACACCCGAGATGCATCAACTGCCATCAGGACCAATCCCCCCGGCAAGGCGATGCCCGGACCGTGCATCTGCCGCTCGTTGTCCGCGGAAAGGACGGCCACGGCGCCCCCACGCAGCCGTGCCAGACCTGCCATCAGACGACGAACACGGCCGACGGGTTCGTGCCGGGCGTCGCGGACTGGCACCTCGCGCCCCTGTCCATGCTGTGGGAAGGCCGCAGCGAGGAGCAGATTTGCGAACAGATGAAAGATCCGGCGCGCAACGGCGGGCGTCGGACGGGAGAGCAAGTCATCGAGCACATGAAGACGGACCCGCTCGTCCTCTGGGCCTGGGCTCCGGGCCGGCGCACGACTCCCCCGCTCTCGCACGAGAAGTTCGTCGAAGCGCTGGAGGCCTGGGTCCGGGCGGGGATGCCCTGCCAGTGAGCTGAGAACTAATCCGTCGAGTCCGTAGCGCGTTCACTCCACCGCCGTGATGAGCAGCTTCCCTTTCTCGACGATATACGCCGCGAGCTCCGCGGCCCGGCCGTTGCCGACATTCCTCGCCGAGTGGATCGCTCCGGCCGGGATGAACAGAACCCCACCGGGCTTGAGGCTCACCGGCGGCTTGCCCTCCACCGTGTATTCCCACACGCCTTCGAGGACATAGATGATCTCTTCGCCCGGATGCGTGTGCCTGGGGGCCGTCGCTCCGGGCGCGAGCTCGACGATCGTCTGGGTGACCCCGCGTCCGGTGACGCTCAGGTCGTGCCGCTGGAGATCGATGCGCCGGCCTCCCACCTGCTGCCCCTGCGTCACGTTGAGCGCCAGGCCGGTTGTGGCGATCAACGCCGCGATTGTGATGATCCAGGTCGTTTTCATGAACATTCCTTTCGTTCTTCCATGTGATCCGCGCAGCGATCGAGCTGGATCTGTCCTTCCGCGACACATCCATTTCGATATCGAGTTCGTGAATGCGAACGTTGGCCGCCTATTCTAGGCTTCGGCTCGAGGATCGCGCCTGGGTGGCGGCAGGCCTCCAGGCCGCGGGCCGGTCGGCAAGCCCCGCGGCGCCGACGTGGGCCTTGACGGAGTGGCGCGCTTCGATCGAGCGGGAATGATACGGCTGCTCGCCGGCGTGCCCCGTGGAAAGCACGTGCTGACGCTGGTCGCGAACGATCCCGGGCTGCAAGCGTATGTATTCACCTTCGGCCCGCGATGAAATGATGCGTGCCGCCGTACAATGCGAAATATCGTGATCAGTTTCGGCAGTCCTTGGAGCGTGGCGGGAGCGCTGGCCCTGGTCGTCTGGGTCTATGCAATGGCGCTTCCGGCGGGATCGGCCGCCGGGCCTCCCGACCTACGCGTCGCTACCCGGGATGGAGCGCCAATCAAGCTCGAGACCGAAGAGCTCCGCGGGCCGTCCGCTCTCCCCCTACTCGCGACACGCGACCGCTTGCACGAGCAGTTCAGGAAAGCGTTCATTTGGTTCTACAAGGCGAGGATCGCCGACGGTACGGCGGTGGTTGGGCGATGGGTAGTCGACCGCGGACCGCTCCGTCTGACCATGTACGAGATCACCAAGAACGCCACCACTCCCCGATGGCTCCGGGTGATCGGCACGCGAGTCTACCGGGAGGGCGAGACCGCAGAGTTCAGGAGCGACCTTAGAAAGTTCGCCGAGCACGTCTACCTGGTGACCGCCGAAGCGGTCACCGCTCCCGATCAGCTCAACGCCCACCTCCGCTTCATGAGCACGCAGGGCGACGCGATCCTACTGCAGGGATACAGCACCAACTGGAACATGAGCACGCTCAGGCTCCGGATGGTCGAGAAGGGTGCGGGAGGCGAAAAGGACGCCGAGTTCGCCAAGGACGCTGACTGGCTCGTGAGCCATCTGATCGACCCGCAATGGGTCGTTTCGATTCGGCTCGAGTGAGCCTGTTCGAGTAGACTGTGGGCCAGTGACACAACCCCGAATCGCTACGTACGCTCTCACCATTGTCGTAAGCATCGGCATTCCACCACCACGGGAGATATGATGCGCGCAGCGATCACTGCAACGGGTCACTACCTACCGCCAGACATCTATCCCAACGCGTACTTCGAACGGCAGCTGGACACGACGGACGCGTGGATCCAATCGCGCACCGGTATTGCGGAGCGCCGCTTCGCGTCAGATGGCGGCACGTCAGACCTGATCGTGCCGGCGGCTCGTCGCTGCCTCGACGCCCGTGGCATCTCGCCGGCGGCTGTCGATTGCATCATCGTCGCCACGATGACGCCGGATCGACTGTGCCCGTCAACGGCTGCGGTGGTCCAGCGAAAGCTCGGGGCGATCCACGCATGGGGTTTCGACCTGGCCGCGGCCTGCTCCGGTTTCGTCTATGGGCTCATCGTGGCGGCGAAGCTCGTTGAGTCGGGTGCCGCTCGCCGCGTGTTGCTCTGTGGTGGGGATCGCATGAGCAGCGTCGTCAATCCAGAGGATCGCGCCACTGCCGTGCTATTCGGTGACGGTGCCGGGACGGTCCTGATCGAACCTGTCGAGGACGAGTCGGTCGGGATGGTCGACTACGTCTGTCACATGAACGGTGAGGGCGAATCATCTCTCTACATCCCGGCCGGGGGGAGCGTCGAGCCAGCCGCCGCCGCGTCAGTCGAGGCGAGACGGCACTACGTCGTGCAGGACGGGCCGGCCGTGTACAAGGCCGCCGTCATCGGCATGGCCGAAGTGACCGAGGAAATCCTGAAGCGCAATGACATGACGGCCGCCGACGTCGCCTGGTTGGTCCCGCATCAAGCCAACCGGCGCATCATCGAGGCGGTGGCCAAGCGGCTGGGCCTCGATCTCGATCGCGTCGTCATCAATCTCGATCGCTACGGCAATACGGTCGCCGGGACGATTCCTATCGCGCTCTCGGAGTGGAACGAGCGCGGGCGCTTCGCGCACGGCGACCGCGTCGTCCTGTCGGCCTTTGGTGCGGGGTTCACCGCCGGCAGCGTCTTTCTGCGCTGGGCGACCATCTAGAACATTCGACGTTCGCCCGACGGCACGGCAAGCCTGATCGATTGACCGGAGGTGCCGAGCGTGCGAGACTGACCTTGGTTCTGGTTGGCTCAAGGTTTGGTAGCTCGTCCTCAGAAACAAGAGCGAGACACACGCCGCGCGAGGATCCAGTTCGCGCGGCGTTTTTCTTTGCCCTCGAGTTTCGCGGGGTAACGCCTTCGGTGACCGGAATACGACAACCGGGGTTTGCCCCGAAGGAAAGGTCCGAGTCATGGCACAGGGTCGAGTCAAGTGGTTCAACGATGCGAAGGGCTTCGGCTTCATCACGCAGGAGAGCGGCGAGGACGTCTTCGTCCACTTCAGCGCCGTCGCCGCGCAGGGCTTCAAGAGTCTGGCAGAAGGTGACCAGGTGGAGTTCGATGTGACACGCGGCCCCAAGGGTCTCCAGGCCGCGAACGTTCGCAAGGCCTAGTTCGAGAATCCCCGGCGGCGGACAGGGCGAGAACCCTGCGCCGACGCCGGGGCCGACAATCCGGACTTTCCGGTACCATCGAGGCGGAATGTCAGACCCGACATTGCTCGACTCGCTCAACGAGCGCTTCGCCATCGCCGGCGTGCTCAAGTTCGAAGCGGGATCCGGCGGGCTGATGCGTGCCGCCGTCGGAGGACCCTTGGCCGAGGGACATGTCTACCTCCACGGCGCACACGTCACACACTATCGCCCCGCGGGCCAGCGGCCGCTGTTGTTCCTCAGCGAGCGAAGCCAGTTCGCCCCTGGCAAGGCAATCCGAGGCGGCGTGCCCGTGATCTTTCCGTGGTTCGGCGCGCGCGCCGGTCACCCGGAAGCGCCTGACCACGGCTTTGCGCGCACCCGGGAGTGGGCCCTGGAATCCGTCGATCCAGGGAGCGACGGCTCGGTCGCCGTGACGCTCAGCCTCGAGGCCGACGACGTCACGCGATCGACGTGGCCTCACGAATTCAGAGTCCGCCATCGCGTGGTCTTCGGTGCGCGGCTCGAGATGACGCTCGAGGTGGAGAACCGATCAGGCCATCCGCTCGATTTCGAGGAGGCCCTCCACACCTACCTCCTCGTCGGCGACGTGGGGCAGGCGTCGATCGCCGGACTCGGCGGCGGCGGCTACATCGACAAGACGGACGACATGCGGCGCAAGACGCTCGCGGCCGGCCCGCTTCGGTTGAATGGAACAACGGACCGAGTGTTCCTCAACACCCGGGAGACGTGCACCGTCGCCGATCCGGTTCTTGCGCGGCGGATCGTCGTCGAGAAGGCGGGCTCGACCACGACGGTCGTGTGGAATCCCTGGCACGAGAAGGCCAGCACGATGGCCGATCTGGGAGACGACCAGTGGCGCTCGATGCTCTGTGTCGAGACCGCGAACGCGGCGGACAACGCAGTCCATCTCGCGGGCGGGAAGCGTCACACGATGCGTGTCGTCATCGGAGCCGAGGCCGCCTGAGGCATTCCTCAGCGGCGGAGCGCGCGGCCGGCTGAGCCGAACATTTCCATCTTGTGCTCGACAACCGCCTGGACCGCATCGATAACGGGGCCGATCAGTTTCATGATCGCGTACTCGCGTACTCGTCCGGCCGCGCCGCCAGCTGTTGTTCCAGCGTCGTACGGTACGCTCTCCGGATCTCGCTGTTGATGTTGATCTTCGAGATGCCGCGCGCGACGGCCCCTCGAAACTCGTCGTCGGGTGTGCCGGACCCTCCGTGCAAGCTCAGGTAGCACGGCACAGCTTCGCGAATACGTTCGAGCAGGCTCAGGTCGAGATGTTTGGGCACCGGGTACAGACCATGCAGGTTGCCAATGGCCACGGCGAAGGTGTCGATACCAGTCGCCGCCACGAAGGCTCGCGCGCCGTCCGGGGTCGTAAACGTCTGGCGAATCTCGGCGTAGTCGATGGCCTCGGCATGGACGTTGGAGCTGCCACCGAAGTAATGCGGTTCGCTCTCCACGCATGCGCCTGTGGTCTTCGCATATTCGACGACCTCGCGACTGGCTTCGATGATCTCGTCGTCGGTCGCATGCGGCTTGGCCTGGCTCAGGTCGATATGAATGAACTCGAACCCGGCATCGATCGCCGATTTCGCGGCTTTCACGCTCGGCGAATGATCCAGGTTGATGTACATCTCGATGCCGAATTCGGCCTTGTAGTTGTCAACCATCGCACGGAGGTTGCGCAGGCCGATCATCTCGACCTCACCATGGCTCGCCTCCACGAGAACCGGGCTCTTCCTCGCCGCGGCAGCCCTGGCGATCGCGATGAGCGTTTCCTGGTTGTCGACGTTGAAGGCGCCGATGGCAAAGCGTTCCTCCCTCGTCCGGGCGTAGAGGGCGCGAGCGGATTCAGTATTGGTCATGAGAAGACTCCTCCATGTCGACGTTACGAGGGCGCGCGAGTGGCCACCAGGACGACCCGCAACGATTCCAGCAAGAATTGACAAAGGGCTGATGAGAGACGAATCGACCGGATCGACGCGACAAGTCAATTCCTGGGTGAAGTCTGGGTCTATGAAGTACGGTCCCGACGTTTCGCTCGCCTGGATCAGGTCTTGGCAATGGCGATTTTCGGCGCGTTCCTCGTTGACATGCAGCACATCGCGAGTGTAACGCGCCTCGCAGCAAGCATCTTACGGCCTCGACCGCGTTCGCTGTTTTCGTCATGTGGGATTTGTGGCGGCAACGCGATCGCGCGATTCGGTAGTCCTGCACAGGCGGGGACTTCATGAGTCTGGGTGACATACGCAATCTCGATTACACGATCCTGCTGTGCTCACACATGCAGGAGACCAAGGAGTTCTATCTCGATGTCATGGGCTTTCCGCTCGCCCATGACAGTGAACGCTGGGTGAGCTTCCAGGTCGGCTCGGCGCTGCTCACGCTGAGGCCGCGTGGCCCCGCGTTAGCCTGGGATGATGGTCCGATCGCTCCTGGCTCGGCGGCCGTCCAGCTCGCATTCCGGGTCCCGCCACATAGGCTCGATGCTTGTCATGAGACGTTACAATCCAAGGGGGTCGCGATCTTGAGCCCGCCCCGGGATATCGCGAACTGGCGGCATCGCGCGCTCTTCTTCCGCGACCCCGAAGGAAATGTCATAGAACTCTACGCAGAGATGTAAGCCAGGCAGGAGGAACAGGCTCCATGAACGCTCACTTCAGAATCGGCGTCGGACTGGGAATGCTGGCAAGCGCCGCGTGGGGCGGACTCGCGGTCGAGCAACTACACGCTCAAGTGAAGCCGCCGGTCTACTTCGTCGGAGAGATCGATGTGAGCAATCCGGATGGTTACGCCAAGGAGTATCTCCCCAAGGCGAGAGAGATCATCAAGGCGCACGGCGGCCATTTGATAGCGGCGGGAGGAGCGGCGGGAAGCGGCGCTCAGGTAATCGCTGTCGACGGTGAGGCCCCGAAGCGAGTCGTCATCTATGAGTACCCGAGCGTGGACGCAGTCCGCGCATGGCGGAATGATCCCGCGTACGAGCAGGTGCGGAAGATCGGCGAGAAGTACGCCAAGTACCGTACCTTCGCGATCGAGGGCATAGCGCAATAGCGCATGACCGAGGCCAGGGGCCGTCGCGTGCGTCAATCCGGTTTTATGTCGGCCGACTCGCGTCCACCGTGTGCGCTCCTGGTCAGGACCGCCAGGCGCACTCCCATGATGCCTGCAGCGGCGGCAGCCGAGATGAAGACTGCCGGCACCCAGAAGGCTGCCTGAATAGTCCCCGTCGTATCACCGGCAATGGAGAAGCCGGCCGTGTTCGCGACGAGCCCGGCTAGGGCAGCGCCGAGTGCGAGCCCAGTCTGTTGCACTGTAGCCACCGCCGAGGCGGCGATCTCCTCCTCGCCACGCCGCGCCCCTCTCATGATGCGCTGGGCAGTAAAGGGCCAACAGACGCCGATACCCCCACCGACGAGGATGATCATCGGAACGACGGCCAGAACCGGGCCCGTTGGCATCGCGATCGCGACGCCAAGCAGCCCCAGTCCCATCGCCACCGGCCCGGCGATGATCATCCGATCCGGCCAACGATTCAAGAGCCCGGCGACCGTGATCGCTGCGACCGTCCACGCCATCGATGCGGTGGCGACGGTGTATCCCGCCGCGAGTGGATCGAGCCCATGTAGGCGCTGTAGGAACACGGGCACGAAGATCTGGAGAGGAACGAATGTGATCGACAGGAGCAGCGCGACCCAGAGACCGACTCCCGTCGACGAATGCAGCGAGAAGGCATCCGCCGGCAGGATCCGCGTGGCGGCAGAGCGATCGAGCCAAAGCATGGCAACCAGCCCGGCCAGCGCGGTCACGATCAGGCATACTTTCGCGGCCGGGATTGACGCGATTGCGGCCAGCGACATGGTGGCGATGGCGATCACGATCAGCGCGATCCGGCCGCCAGGGATGCGCGGTCGCGGGCCGCGATCGGCATCTCGATATGAGGGCAATGCCCGCAACCCCATCACTGCCAATAGCCCGGCCAGCGCGGCGACCGCAAAAAACGCAGTGCGCCAATGGCCATGCCTGGCGAAGATGCCACCCACAAGCGGACCGACTAAGACGGAAATGCTCCAGACACCGGCCAGCATAGCGAATACACGGGGCCAGAGGCTCTCCGGAAACGTGACGCGGACGACCACGTAGGCCACGGCGGACAAGATCCCCCCACCGCCACCCTGCAGGAAACGACCGGCGATGACGTGGCCCATCGCTGGTGCAAACGCGCACAGCAGTGTCCCGAGGCCGAAGACCACCGCGCCGCCGGCGAACGCGCCTCGCGGTCCTACGGCTGCGGTGACAAGGCCCGTGCAGGTCGCGGCCACGATTGAGAAGGCGAGGTACGCGGTCGTGGGCCAACTCATCAGCGTTGCACCGCCGATTTCAGCAACGATGCTCGGCAACACGGTAGCCACCAGCAGCACGTTCATGGAGTGCAGGAGCACGCCGACGAGCAGGACGGCCAGGGACGGGATCCATTCCGGCCTCAACAGCGCCAGCCAGCCGAGATGTCCTTGGGGCTGCTCGTCGCTTGCCCGAGCCAAGTTTCTCAAGGTCAACCTTGCGAAAGGAAGTTAGGACATCGGGCTTGATTTTGTAAAGCTCTTTCTTTACTTTTACGCTCGTGAGCCGCACACGACGCCGCCCGATGCAGAGGAGCCCGACTCTCCGCACGGCCAGGGCCATCGTGCACCTCCTCAAGGAGGAAGGGCCGATGGATGCGACGCAGCTCGCCGAACGGTTCGCGCTCTCGCCGATGGCCGTGCGGCTCCACCTCTATGCGTTGCAGGCCCAGCGCCTCGTCACCTACGACGCGGCGCCCCGGCCGGTCGGACGGCCAGCCAAGCTCTGGCGACTCACGCCGGCCGCCGATCATCTCTTCCCGGAGGGCTATGCGGAGCTGACGCAGAGCCTCCTCGCGTCGATCGCGACGGCCTTCGGCAAGGCTGGATTGGACCGCCTAATCGCGCTACGGACGCGCGACCAAATCGCGGCGTATACCCAGCGGATGGCTGGACAGGCTTCTCTCGCGAAGCGGCTGAAAACGTTGGCGGCGATCCGGACCGAAGAGGGTTACATGGCCGACGTCAAGCGAGCAGCCGCCGGTGAGTTCCTCTTTGTTGAGAACCACTGTCCCATATGCGCGGCGGCCGTGACTTGCACAGGGCTGTGTGCCGGAGAACGCGAGGTCTTCCAGACGGTTCTCGGCGAAGACGTTTCGGTCACCCGGACCGAGCATATTGTGGCGGGCGCCCGTCGGTGTGCGTATCGCGTATGCCGGAGCAATCGCGCAGTCACAGACGTAGCCAGTCGATGATCCATCGACTGCGGAGCACGGAACCCCCGTCAAGATCGACAACGAGCGCGTCCGCGTGACCGAGTGGCGCGTCGCGCCCGGCCGGCCTTCTCCGAACAAACTATTCGCGGAGTATCAGCGGTTCATGATGACGGTGGTCGAGGCGTGACAATGTTGAACCAGAAGGCGAAGTCGTCCAGGAGGGCCAGGAATTCGCCGACCGCTCCAGAGCGGCCGTCCACCTTGACGTGGCCCGCGGCAACCTTCTCGTCGAAGGTCGCCACGCCGCCGATGATCTGATTCAGCACGGGCCGCGACAGTCTCACGGTGGCATCGGCCTGCGGCGAAGACTTCCCCGTCCAGTGGTGGAGCACGCTATTCTCGACGACGACGAGAATAGACTCGTTCGTGTCGGACAAGACGTAGTTCAACCGGATGACCTTCCCGTGTGCCTTCGGACCGTTGAGCCGCACCGCCAGCGCGTCGAAGATCATCTCTGTCGTCATGCCCGCGATGATGTCAGGTGTTGCGAAGGGCCGCGCCGGAAGCTTCGGGACCCCCCGCCGTAGCTCCAGAGCCCCGGTGAGATAGAAGTTTCGCCAGACGCTGCTTTCTGCCTGATACCCGAGCTGTTCGAGAGCGTCGGCCTCGAGGCGCCGGGCCTCCTGGTTGCTCGGGTCGGCGAAGATGACATGATTGACCACCTCTGCTACCCACCGATAGTCGCCCGTCTTGTAAGACTCCCGCGCCTTGGCGAGAACGGCCTTGGCGCCTCCCATGAACTCGACGTACCGTTCGCTCGCATTGACCGGAGGCAGCGGGTCGAGGTGAGCGGGGTTGGCGTCGAACCAGCCGAGGTAACGTTGATAGATCGCCTTGACGTTGTGGCTGACCGTGCCGTAGTTGCCGCGGTTGTACCAGCGCTTCGCCAGGCTATCCGGCAGGGAGAGCATCTCCGCGATCTCGGCGCCGGTATAGCCGTGATTCGCGAGTCGGAGCGTCTGGTCGTGCAGGTACTTGTAGAGATCGCGCTGGCCCTTCAAGAGCTCGATCGTCTTGTCCTGCCCCCAGATCGGCCATTGATGCGAGATGAACATCACGTCGGTCTTCTCGCCGAAAAGCGTGATCGATTCGTCGAGATGGCGCGCCCACGCCTTGGCGTCGCGCACCTGCGCGCCACGTGGCGTGTACAGGTTGTGCATCGTGTGCGTGACGTTTTCCGCCATGCATAACGCCCTCGACCGTGGCAGGTAGAAGTTCATCTCCGCGAGCGCCTCAGTGTCCGGCGTGTATTGAAAGACGAACTCGACACCGTCGATGGCCAGCGTGTGGCCGGTCCGGCTGACGCTCTCGGTCGGGGGAAGCAAGCCGAAGATGCCGAGGGACACCGCCTTGCCATTGCCGGCGTCGACCTGTCCCGTCGGTGTCTTGGGAAGGAGGGGACCGAACATGTAGACCGAGCGCCGAGTCATGGCCGTGCCCGCGAAGACATTCTCTTGAACCGCGTGCTCCATGAAGCCTTGAGGCGCGATGACTCTGACCCTGCCTGCCCTGACGTCGGCGTCTGAGACGATGCCCTTTGCGCCGCCGTAGTGATCCCCGTGGCTATGCGTATAAATCAGCGCGACCACGGGCTTCTTCGCCAGGTGCTGGTAGACGAGATCGAGCGCGGCCCTCGCCGTTTCGATGGAGCCCAGCGGGTCCACGACAATCCACCCGGTGTCCCCCTCGATGAAGGTGACGTTCGAAATGTCGAGCCCGCGTACCTGGTAAACGCGGTCGGTGACCTTGAAGAGGCCGCTGTGCATGTGGAGCTGAGCGAGCCGCCAGAGACTCGGGTTCACCGTATCCGGCGCCGGAGCGTCCGCGGCGATGAACGCGTACCCCGCAAGGTTCCAGGCGGGCGGCCCGCCCGGGCGGCGACCGGCGACACTGGCCGGTCCGGGCGCGATGAAGCCCCGCCGGGCGAGCTCGAAATCCTCGCGGTCAGTGAACGGCAGGTCTCGCAAGACCGCGGCGTGGACCCTTCGGGTCGCCTCGGTCGCATCTCGAGGGTCTACCGCTTCCTCGGCGCCGGTGCCAACAGCGAATACCCCGAAGAGTACCGACACCGCAATCAACGCCGCCCGAACCGTCGTCGTCATGGCGCAGCTCCTTGGCGAGTCGAGATTCGGCCGCCGCGGTACCATGCGCACGCCGGCACCCGGCACCATCGGGGCGGGAAAAGGACCCACAAGCTAACGCATGGAGATTTGCGTTAACGAACATGCGACACGGATCGTATATCGCCGTTTTCCTAAACGCAAGTACGCTTGCGTTATAGATCCCGCATGACGCGCCGCCGGCGACGGGCCCGCGAGCGCGCCGCGCTCACCGCCGGGAAATCGGCGGCAAAGCCCCAGCGTCGACCGGGAGGTCGCAGTGCGCGTGTCCGCGACTCGGTGCTGCGGTCGGCCTTTCGGTTGTTAGTGGAAAAAGGGATCGACGCCTTTACGATCGCCGAGGTGGCGGCTCGGGCCGGAGTCCACGAAACCTCGATCTATCGGCGGTGGGGCACGAAACAGGCGCTGGCCCGAGACGCGTGCCTTCACTACGCGGAGAGCGCGCTGGCGATCCCCGACACGGGGTCGTTGCGATCGGACCTGGTCGCACTGCTCGAGAGTCTGGTGGCCATTCTGGTGTCTCCGGCGGGCCGCGCGTTACTCGCGCTCAGCTCGTCGCAACATCCCCATGTCGTTGCCGCCCGATACGCGTTCTGGCAACGCCGGTTCAATGCACTACGGACCATCTTCGACAAGGCGATATCGCGGGGCGATTTCCCCCGCCACGCTGATCCGATGCAACTTCTCGAGACCCTCATCGCGCCGCTCTATTTGCGTGCGCTTGTCACGGGAGAATCGCTCGAAGACTGGCCGAGAAACGAGATGGTCGACCGCATGCTTACCGCCTACGCTCGGCCCGCAAGGAGGTCTCAAGCTTCGAGGTCGCGACGCTGATCAGTCGGTCAGCGGCCGGCGGCGATGCGATCGGCGAGATAGCGCGAGAAGTAACCCGCGTACCGCCGCTGCAACTCGGGCCGAAGCCAGTCGCTGCCCGTGACGATGTGCCGGCAATCGCGTGTGCCGCACCCGCACTCCATGCGTTCGGCGGGATTTCCGTCGATCATGGCATAGTCGATCGTGAGCTCGGCCCCGGCCGGAATCATGCGGATCGCGACGAACGTGATCTGGCCGCGCACCCCGACGTTCGGGTCGCACGAGTGATTGAGGCACAAGATGTTGGCTTCGACCTCAGCGGCCGTCTGGGGCGCGATGTACAAGCCATCTTCGATCTGGATCTCGGCCGGCGTCACCTGATCGTGGACGAGCGCGAACGCGTCCGCGTCCATCACCGCGCCGCCCTTGACTGCGACGATCTCGCCGGCCGCGATCGCCTCGCGCGCAAACAGACCGCGGCCCTGGATCGCGCTCTGGCGCTTTTCCGTCTTGGGACTGAACCAACTGCTCATTCAAACGATCACGCCGAGAAGGTCACTATCATACCCGGCCACATGATCGCCATGGTAGCCGCCGCGTGCCCTTCCGCAAGTCCAAGGTAAGCAGAGCGGCTCCCGTGCTCGTCAACAACCCGCCGACGATCTGCGTTGGCCGCAGAGTTTCTCCAACCACGCTGGCCTCGGCCGATTCGAGTGCGGCGAGATACGGAATGTAGGAGGCGACGAGGAAAGCGCCGGTGTCGAGGTGATTCAGAAACGCCCAGATTGCCGGTCCGACGGCCGCATAGACGAACCACATAGTCGAAAGTCCGTACCAACAGTAGCCAACGCTGTGGCGATCTCCGAGTACCAGATTTCGTCTATTCGATGGAGCCAGCGTCGCGACCGGGCGTCATGGGCACGAGCGCATCGCGATCGCGCTCGAGCCATCGTTGGGCGCCGTGCATCGGGTCATGCCCTGCCCCGTCGCCGGATCGACCATGAAGTATTGCCAGTACGCGGCGTGCTTGACGCGGGTCCACCACGTCCAGGACTTCTTGGGCACATTCGTCCTCACCATCTCGTACTCGGAGTCGATCGGGCCGACGCCGAACAGCCACTTGCGGTTGTCCTGATTGGAGAGCCAGAAGTACACCCGATCGGTGCGGTGATTCTTGAGTCGAAATTCGCCGCAGATGCTGTGCGTGGTGGTGGTACGTACGACATGATCGCCTGACGGAGTTTCCATCGTGTTGCTCGACACGATCCGACAGCTCTCGTCCCATTCGAACGTCATGTACTCCTCGAAGTACCCGGAGGGAAACTGACGTAGGAATGCGCGAAGCGCCGCGTCCGCTGACGGCAGCTTGCGGTCGTCGATCACGATGGGAATCACCTGCCGCGGTCCCCGCAATCGCTCCGGCGGCGAGAAATCGAGCACGGCCTGACCGTCGGCCCGCCATCCCAGATGCGCTTCCAGATCGTCCCACATCCAGGACGGCGTCTCTCGCGCAAACCGGATGTGTGCCATCCAGAGATAGCCGCCGCTCGGCGCTCGCTGGTACTCACCGAGCTGCGTCACCAGCGTCACCGCGTACGGCCGATAGCGCGGATCCTGCTTGCGGACGGCGTCGTTCACGGCCGGCCACAGCGAGTCGAACGTTCTTCCGACCGGCAACAGCACGCGCGTGAACCGCTCGGATTTCTGATCGAGTTCCGTGAACGACGAGTGGGGCGCGTCGCGGGCGAACACCCGGCCCGTCTTGGCGCCCACGTCCCGCTGGACCGAGGCCAGCGTGCGCGAATGCTGGCCGAAGGTGATTCTCCACACGGGGCCCGCCGCATCGGCGCGCTCGTTCCAGTGCATGTGCAGTTCGGCCGTCTGCACGAGCCGGCAGGACGACATTCGCGGGTCTTCGCCCGCGCAATCCGCGGCGGCGGCGTTCTTCGCGGCGTCGATCGCCTTGCCGAGATCGAGAAACGTCTCGGGCAACGACAAGGTGAACGGGCTGTGCGGCTCGTTCAGCGTCTCGACCTCGACGTCCTTGGCCAGGACGCCGCGCTCCCGAAAGGTCTTCAAGACGTCCGGCGGATATTGAGCGTCGCGATTCATGCGAATGAGGATGCGGAGCGCGCTGCGGGGCGCCAGGAAATAGAAGACGGCGCCCTTCGGCGGCCCTTCCCGCGTCATGTCGGGAATTCCGTTCTTACCCGTGGCGAAGCCGAAGCCCAGGAATTGCAGCTGGACGAGCCGAAGGTCGGAAGCGACCTTCTTCGCCTCGTCGAGCGCGCGCTTCACGACGTCGGCCGGGGTGTCAGCAGCCTCGACGACGTTTGTGGCGCCGAGTATGAACAATGCGGCCAGGAACGATCGCGCGCGCACGAGCCTCCACCAACCGAATGCATTGGAACGGGCCCTTGGAGCCCCTCGAGGCGTCACGCGACGGCACCGCCGACGATCGCGCGCGCGATCCGGTGGATATCGCCCCCAGGCACGTGCATTAGGCAAACGCCGGGCGGGGCGGTCAGACCAACGTAGATCGCCCGCCCCGCTGCGCGGAGCATCGGGGCGTCGAGCCACGAGTCGCCGATGGCTACAACCTCCTCACGGAGGATGCCCATCCGCCTCATCAGCGCCTCGAGCCACGTCGCCTTGTCTTCCGGCCAGAAGTGATCGACCGAACCGTCAGCGAGCAGGCGCGTCCCGACGTGGTAGTCGGCGCCGAGCTCCTGGGCGATCCATTCCGCGGCGAAGGCCCACGTGATGGTGACGATCGCGGTGGCGATGTGGAATTGACGGAACAAGGCGAACGCCTCCCGGGCACCGGGAGCCAGCGTGAGCGAGCCCAGATGCGATCGCAGCGTTGTGATCGTCACGTCACGGTAGTACTTGGCCGTCTCGTCTCTGAGCAGCCGGATCGACGCTCGATCCTGACGCTCAGCTACCGTGGCTTCGAGCGCCCGCATGCGCTCGACGTGTCCGAGCTTCTGCGCGAGTACCTCAACGACCGTGTCCCCGCGAGTAAGGGTACCGTCGAGATCGAATGCCACGAGCCGCACGCGGGACCCGCCCGTTGCCACTACGTCGCCGCCCATCCGCCATCAATGACAGGACTGGTGCCGGTGACGAGGAACGCAGTGTCGGAGATGGCAAACACCACCACTAACGGCGGACCAGCAGCGCGCGAAGCGCCTCGACGGCGCGCGAGCGGTCGGTAGCGCGCCAGACGAGGTGCGTCGTGATTCGCCACGGGCGCGGGCCGAGGCGGTGCGCCCGCACGGCGCGGCGGGCGCTGGAGGCCAGCAGCACCGAGCGCGGGGCTACCGCGTAGCCAACGTTGGCAGCTACGCAGGCCAGCATGGTGTGATAGGAAGCCACCTCGAACACGCGCGGCGGCCGCAGTCCCTGGCCCGCCAGCCAGGTCTGGACGCACGCGCGGTAGGTGCAACCGGCCCCAAACGTCACCAGCGTGCGCTCACGGAGCTCGAGGGCGGCCGGCCGGCGCACCGACGGATGCATGATGAGCACCAGCTCCTCGACGAACGCCGGATCGACGGCCAGCGCTGGCTCCCGCACGTCGCCGCCCACGAACGCCGCGCTGAGCTCGCCGGAGCGAACCTGGCTGACCAGCACGCCGGACGTCGCGGTGACCAGGTGGACCTCGAGGGCCGGGTGACGCGCGTGCAGCGTCGACAGCAGGCGGGGCAGATGGACGGCCGCCGTCGACTCCATGGCCCCGATACGCAGCCGCCCACGCGGTGAGCCGTCGCCGATGTCGGCCTCGGCTTCGTCGGCCAGCGCCAGCAGCCGATCGGCGTAGTCGAGCAGCCGCCGGCCCTCAGGCGTGAGCGACATGCCGCGCCGCCCGCGCACGAAGAGGTCGACGCCCAGGTGCGACTCCAGCCGCTTGACCCGCGCGGTCACGTTGGACTGCACGCGATGTAGCCGATGCGCCGCCCGGGTGATACCGCCCACCTCGGCCACCGTCTTGAAGAGCGCCAGGTCGGACAGCTCCAGGCTGCGTTCTCTAACCGAGATCGATCCGTTCACGAGCAATCATTTTACGCGCACGCGCGCTCGCGGCAAGCTGGGTCGCGGAGGTGGATCATGTCACTGGACACCGTGCTTACCCGTCGCCTGGGGCTCGTTCATCCTATCGTGCAGGCGCCCCTGGCCGGCGGCGGCGACACGCCGGCGCTGGTCGCCGCCGTCGCCGAGGCCGGCGCGCTGGGCTTCATCGGCGCCGCCTATCTCACACCGGAGCAGCTCGCCGAGGCCGCACGCACCGTACGCTCGCGCACGCGCCGGCCGTTCGGGGTCAACCTGTTCGCGCCGGTGCCGGCGCCGCGGCCGGTGGCGACAGACGCCGCGCTGGATCGCGTGGCGCCGTTCTTCGCGGAGCTTGGTCTGCCGCGCCCGTCGCCGCCGGCGCCGCCATCTGACCGCTTCGCCGCCCAGCTCGACGCCGCGCTGGAGACCGGCGCGTCGGTCTTCAGCTTCACGCTGGGCCTGCTGCCGCCCGGCGCGCTCGACGCCGTGAAGGCGCGCGGGATGTTCGCGATCGGCACGGCGACCACGGTGGACGAAGCCGTTGCGCTCGAGCGGGCCGGGGTGGATGCGGTCGTCGTGCAGGGCGCCGAGGCCGGTGGCCATCGCGCGACATTTGCGACGGGCTTCGAGGAAGGCCTCGTGGGCACCATCGCGCTGGTGCCGCAGGTCGTCGACGCCGTGCGGGTGGCGGTGATCGCCTCGGGCGGTATCATGGACGGACGCGGCCTCGCCGCCGCCCTCGTGCTGGGCGCCGCCGCCGTGCAGTTTGGTACTGCGTTCCTGACGTGCGAGGAATCCGGCGTGCCGCCGGCCTATCGCGAGGCGATCCTCGGCGCCCACGAGGACGGCACCCGCGTGACGCGCGCGTTCTCGGGGCGGCCCGCGCGGGGCATCGTCAACCGTTTCATGCGCGAGGTGGACGACGGCGACGTGCTGCCGTTCCCGCTGCAGAACACGCTGACACGGCCGCTGCGGACTGCCGCCGCCCAGGCGAATCGCGCGGAGTTCCTCTCGCTGTGGGCCGGTCAGGGCGTGCGCATGGCGCGCCGCCAGAAGGCAGGCGATTTGGTGGCGCGGCTAGCGGCCGAGGCCGAGGCCGTCTTGCGCCCGGCGGAGAGACAGAGACGGCAGTAAGGACTAGCGACTACACACGCGCTCGGACACTGTAGAGACGGAGCGCCTCTGCCCGACCGCGCAGCTCCCGCTCTCCCATATCCTCGAGCTCGAGCTCTTCGGGCACCTGACACTGGCTCAGCAACGCCCCCGACACCAGCATGCGACGCTCCAGCGGTCGACACTGCGCCTCGACTCTGGCCGCCGTGTTGACGGTGTCGCCGCTGTGGACGATGTCCTTCTTGATATCGCCGATCTCCGCGGTGACGACGGGACCGCCGTGGAGGCCAGCTTTGAACTCGGGGACAATCCCGTACCGGGCGAGGTACCGATCCTTCTGCTCGTGGATGCGCTCGCTCACGAGGAAGACGCAGCGGAGGCAGTTGCCTTGCCGGAGTCCATGCTCGACAGTCCACGTCACTACCGCCTCATCGCCGGCGTACTGGTAGATCTGACCCCGCGTTTCAAGCACAGGTTCCGCGAGGTCGTGAAAGAAGTCGTTCTTGAAATCGTTGAAGCGCAGAGGGCCCAACGTCTCCGCGATCGCGGTGGAGTTGTTGAGATCCAGGAACATGAAGATGCGCTCTTCGGCGACGGGCCGATGATAACGACCCAGCAAGAGATTCGTCAGCGTCCCGGGACCGAGCATCCGATTGAGCTGTCGGATAAAGTTGAGGAGGAAGCTTACGAGGGTAAGAATCGCCAGTGCCGCCACGAAGCGGCCGCCCAGTACGAAGTCCCGGTATTGCTCCGACTTGTAGTACGCCAACAGGCCCCCGTGCTCGGATAACCCCAGCAGGCTCATGGTCACGGTGTGGATCGCGAGGCCGCACAGGGTGACGTAGAAGAAGGTCCGGATGAGAAGGAGGCCGCCCACCGTCAGAGATCGGATCATTCTCGGGATGAGCGCTAGCTCGAACCACGCACTCCCGACTCCGATGACCGCGCCGGTCGCCGCCGCGGCAAGCTCGCGCGCGGGATGGGTCGGCACCCGCCGTACGATCCAATGCACGAGCACGGCCGCTCCGATCCAGCCGCCCGTGGTCCAGAGCGTGGCCCTTACAGTGCGAAGAGTTCGCCGCGAGACCGGCATCAGTTCCCCGCCGCGACTGTATCACTATGGCGCCGACCCCCTTCTTTTGGTGCCGAACAATCACTGTTCTGGTCTGAATTTGTTTGATCTGTAGCTGTTCTGATCCGCCACCACTCGCTAGAGTGGAGGCGGAGGAGGCCCCATGGCGAAATTCCCGTTGAGACGCCCGTTCACACAGGTCAATGTCTTCTCGACCGATTCAGTCGGAGGGAATCCGCTCGCGGTGGTCCATTCGGCCGAGGGACTGAGCGACGCCCGGATGGCCGCCCTCGCGCGATGGACCAATCTCTCCGAGACGACGTTCCTTCTGCCGCCGACGGACCGCGCCGCCGACTACCACGTGCGCATCTTCACGCCGGGCGGCGAGTTGCCGTTCGCCGGCCATCCAACGCTCGGCTCGTGTCACGCGTGGCTCGAGGCGGGCGGCAAGCCGCGCAACCCGGCCGTGGTCGTGCAGCAATGCGGAGTCGGGCTCGTGCGCGTGCGCCGCGGGCATCCACGTCTGGAGTTCGCCGCGCCACCGCTGCGGCGGACGGGTCCGCTCGAGCCCGACGTGCTCGCCAAGATCGCCACCGCGCTCGCCCTCGCGCCATCGGACATCGTCCACCATCAATGGGTCGACAACGGCCCGGGCTGGTGCGCGATCATGCTCGGCTCGGCGCGCCAGGTGCTGTCGCTCACGCCGGATTGGTCGGCGCTCGCGCCGTTGAAGCTGGGCGTGGTGGGTCCCCACGAGGCTCCTCACGACGCCGCGTTCGAGGTCCGAGCCTTCACCGGGCGCGGGACCGAAGATCCAGTCACCGGCAGCCTCAACGCGAGCCTCGCGCAGTGGCTAATCGGCGCCGGCCTCGCCGCCTCTTCCTATGTCGCCGCCCAGGGCACGGCGATCCAGCGCGCGGGCCGCGTCCACGTGCGGAAGGACGGCGACGACATCTGGGTGGGCGGCGACGTCGTCTCCGTTGTCAGCGGCGAGCTGCGCCTCTAACGGCTGCCTCCGGCAACGGGGAGGCGCGGCGCTTCCTCATCGGCCAGTAGCGCCCGCGGGTCGGACGCGAGAGAACAGGCCTCGACGGTGCTCCTCCAGGTTCACACCGCCGGGCGGCCCAGAACGTCGCCCGAGACCCGGCGCTCCACCCAGCGGCCGTCGGACGAGTTGCCCGCGAGCTTGCCGTGCTCCACGATGACCTTGCCGCGCAGGATTGTCATCACCGGGTAGCCCTGGCAGGCGAAGCCCTCCCAGATGCTGTAGTCCGCGTCGGCGTGCAGATCCGCGAGCGCGATCGTTTTCCTGACCGCGGGATCGATCAGCACGAGGTCCGCGTCGCTGCCCGGCTGGACCGCACCCTTCTGCGGATAGAGGCCGAGGATGCGCGCAGCGTTGGCGGACGTAATGTCAACAAACCGCGTCAGCGGCATGTTCCGTTCGGCGACGAACTTCGTGAACGCCACAGGCATTCGCGTCTCGATCCCGTTGTGCCCGCCGCAGACGGTCTCGATCGTCGTGCCGGCCAACTTGTACGCCTTGTGCACCGTGTACTCGTCCGTCGCGGTCGTCGCCAGCCTCCCATCGAGCAAGCCGGCGATCAGCGCGTCCCGGTCGTCCGCGAACTTGATGGCGGGATAGGTATGGATCGCGGTGCCGCCGGGCTTCCGGTAGTCGTCGCAAGTGAAGTGCAGGTAGTTGTGCAGGGCCTCGGCGTACACGGGTTGGCCCAGGCGCCGCGCTTCGGCGACGGCCGCGACGCCCTCTTTGGCGGTCGTGTGCACGAAATACACAGCGGTCTCCGTGTGCTGCGCGAGCCGGATGATGTGCCGGAACGCCAGGTCCTCGGAGAGGTTGTTGTGCACGAGGTGGAGGTTGTAGCCTTGCGCCCGCCCTTCGCGCTTAAGCTTCTCGGTCATGTAGGTCACGACGTCGTCCTCCTCCGCGTGTACGGCCATGATGCCGCCATGCTTCGCCACCTCCGCGAAGATGCTCCAGAGGTGCCCGTACGGCACGCGGATCGGGCGGAAGGTCGTGAAGATCTTAAAGCTCGCGACGCCGGACTGGATCGCCTCACCGATCTCGCCGATCGTCTGTGGCGCGACCTCGCCCGCCAGGATGTAGTGGAACGCGAAGTCGGTGTAGGAGTGGCCGCGGAAGACGGCGCGCCGCCGCTCGATGTGCTCGGCGATGGGCACGCGCGGAGCGTTGCGCGAGGGCGTCGGGTCGAGATCGCCCGCGAAGTCGATGACCGTCGTCACGCCGCCGAAGGCGGCGGCGCGGGTGGCCGCCTCGGGCGGCTGGGTCATGACGTCGGGCTTTCCGGCCCACATCTCGGGCACAGGGATGTTGATGTGCGCGTGCGGCTCGATGCCGCCGGGGACGACGATCTTGCCGCGCGCGTCAATGGTGCGACCACTGCCGGACAGCGTGCCCGGCCAGCCGAGCGCGGCGATCTTCTCGCCCTGCACGCCGACGTCCATGTCCGCGACGCCCTGCGGCGTCACAACCTGCCCACCTGTGATCACGAGATCGAGCACGGCTACCTCCTGGGATGCCCAGATCCGCGGCACGGCACGGCGCCGCGATACGCGTGAAGTCTCACAATCCCGGGCGGCGCGCAAGGCACCCCGGAGGGCCGCGACGGCCGCCAGGCCAGCAGCCGACGGTCGAGGCCCAAGGGCTGTGAGCTGTTGGTGTCTTGCGCAATCCCAGGATTACCGAGCGGTCTGACCTCGGGATTGACGAGCGGCAATGACGTGCTAACGTGGTGCGCTGCCAGGCGGTACCGAATGAGTGATTCGACGTGTCCGCGATGCCTTCAAGCAGTGCCGGCTGCCTTTGTCTCCCGAGGTTGTACTCACTCGTGAAGGTCGCAGTGCGTGGCCTGCGATCAGCCCATCTTCACGCAGCATTTGATGGTGATGATCTCAAACAGATTCGGCAGGAATAGACCGCGAAACAACTCCGGACGCAGAGGGAAATGAAATGAAGAAGCTGGTTCTTGTGGGTGTGATCTTGGCGTTCTGTTGGGCATCGCCATTTGTCTTGGCTCAGACGACCGGCAGTGGTGCTACTGGCAGAGAGACGACGGGCGGCGGCACAAAGGGCGGCCCGAACGGCAGTGACGTGAGGGGCACTGAGACACAGCCCCCCTCCCCAGGTAGCGCACCGTACGGCCAATCTGCCCCGTCTACACCCTCGATGTCAGACAAGCCGATCACCAAAGCTGACTGCCAGCGTTTGGGCGGCACGTGGAGCGAAGAACGGATGAGTTGCATCGTCATGTTTCGTTAATGCCGGATGAAGGTCGAGCAAACGAGCAAGGCTGTGTGGGCTCAGCGCGATGGGCTTCTATTCCTCAGGCGGCGGACGAGGCCACGTGCGCGGTCGGCGAGCCACACGCCTGCGCGCCACTGCACGTGCATGACTCCAGGCAGCGGATCGCGGAGGCTCACGTGCGCGAGCGACTTCACGCGGTACGCATTGCGCACGAGGGTCAGTAGCTCGCGGCGTACCGCTCGGTTGTCGCGGTTGTCCCAGAAATTCTCCAGGTACATCGTCGCCCACAACCACGCGACGCCCTCCCGGTACGCCGGGCAGGCCGGGGCGGTGCTCGCGCTCTCGCTCTCGGCTCCGGCGTCGACGCGCTCGACGAAGAGCCGGTAGAGGGCGGTGGGGAGGTCCAGACCGAGCGCCGTCGACAGGCTGGTGGCCCGAACGAAGCGTGGGTCGGCCTTCAGCAGCATCAGACGGCCGGTCCTCGAATCGCGTCGAAACTCGACCGTGATGACGCCGACGTAGCCGGTCGCTCGGACGAGGCGCGTGGCGGCGTCAATGGCCTCGTTGTCGTGAACGCTCTCACAGTAGACGTTGGCCCCGAGCTCGTATGGATGCACGAAGCCGCCACGCGAGTAGGTGAAGAGCTGGAGCCGCTTCATCGCATACGCAATGACCGGCGTATGATCGTGATCAACCAGCATGCAAACGCCGATGCAGTGCGTAGCGTCACCGGGCACGATCTCCGCAATGAGTGGGAACTCACCCAGGCGCGCCGCGATCTCTCGGCATTCGGCCTCGAAGCGGCCAGCGTCGCCGCTGGCGATTTTCGTATAGCGCCCGTTGCGCGCTTCGGCCGGGACCGTGCCCGGCACAGTCTTCAACAGATACTCGCGGCGGCCGAGATCCAGCGTGGGCACTAGCGCACGCAGCGCGGCCTCGTCGTCAGGTTTGAAGAACGCGGGAGTGTCGATACCGATCTCCCGCGCGATGCGGTAGAGCATCGCATGATCAATCACTCGCGTCAGGTGCTCCCAACGCGGCATCGTCGGCACGCCCCACCGCGCGAGGGAGTCGACGTGCTTCGACGCCGTGATCAAGTAGTCGTCGTCGAGCGCCATGACGATAGGGCGGCCTGATTGCCTCTCGAGAAACGCCAGCAGCGCCTCCGCCGTGGGGTTCGCACGGACACGGTTGTGCAGGTAGCGCGAGAACGCTCGCTGAAGGACGTCCTCCCGCTCGACCCCGATCACGCGAATGCCGGCGCGCCCGAGTGAGCGGATGGCGGCGATGGCGCGAGGGTGACCGCTCACGCCGAGCAGGACTACGGCGGGCCGCTCGATTGAATCAGGCATGCCGACGATCGGGGCGTGATTGTAGCAGAGCACGCGGCGTAGACCGGGCGCCAGGAGCCTCGTCGAAGGTCGGCCGGAGTACGGCGAGGGCGCACTTGCGGGCAGTTGACGATCGGACTGGCGTCAGTCTAGTCTCGCCTCACGGTTCTGACTTTCGCGGCTCGGATTCGGAGGCTGTATGCAGTGTCCCCGGTGCCAGCAGGACAACCCCATCGGCCAAAACTTCTGCGGGGAATGCGGCAATCCGCTTCAGCACTCATCCGTCGATCGAACACCGGACAGAACCCCGTCCTCCTCGCTCCTTACCGCAGTGCCCCCCATCGAGCCAATCGAGCAACTTTCTCCGGATGTTGACGAGGACGAGGCGCTCGAGAGCGCCCCCGGTGTCGAGGGCCAACGGTCAGGCACCCTGATCCCGAAACTCGTCGGCGTATTGAGCGGCGTAACCCTGGCGGCGCTCGTACTGTCACTGCTGGGACCGCTCATTGGGCGAAGTCTCGCGAGTCGGCCATTCACCGGTTCACAGTCGAGTGGCCCGAGCCAGCCGTCCGGGCAGACCAACGAGACGTTCACCCCGGCCCAATTGCCGGCGCTCGGCGAAAATCCGGAAATTGTCGAGACTCGGCCGGCGCACCCCGGTACCCCTGCCCCGGCTCGCACCCAGAGTGAGGCATCCTCGGTCGATGGCCCCACGAGAACCAAATCGACGTCCTCGCGCGCCGTCGAGCGGCGGACTCTCCGGGAGCGCGAGAGGCGCCCTTCTACCGAGGTGACCGGCGCCGCGTCCCAACAGCCGGGCACTCCGTCCAAAGGGGCCAGCATCTCGCCCGAACAGACCAGCACCCCGGCATACGGCGCTCCGCCAAACGACGGAACCGCCCACGGCGCGAGTGGCGACGGATCTCGACTCAGCGCGACGGTCCGACCGAGTGCGAATCCTCTGGCACCATCCAACCCAGTCGCCAGCGCGCCACCACCTGAGGCGGCGACGCCAAAAGCCACGCCGCGGTTCGGAGGCTCATACGCGGAGCTCGTGGGCGAGCCGATATCGCGGGGATGGGGCTATTCTTATGCGCTGCGTCTCGTGGACTCTTCGGGCCAGCCTTTGGTGGCCGCCGACGTCTTGCTCGTCGCGCACATGGCCGACGGCACCGTCGAGAACATTGCGATGGGCTCCCTCCCGGAGCCGGGAACCTACCGTGCAACGGTGCCAGCCGGCCTCTCGACTCCGGTCGATCTTCGAGTCCGCGTGAATACGGGCGAGAAATTCGTCGAAGTCCCCTTGAGGCGGTAGGATTCTCACGCTTCAGCAAAAAGGCTCATGGCGGCGTTTGTCGACCGCGCGGGGATTTCCTGTGCGGGACCGAACGGATGACGGCTAACGCAGCGTCATCGTAGTTCAACTCCTCGATACGATCGTACGCATCCGAATCACGCACACCCTGCGTCGGGTACCGCCTCCAGAGTTGGTAGCCGTCGGATCACGGTGCCGCCCGTCAGCGAGGCGCGACCCGCTCTATCCAAGAACGTTTCACGCCTCTAAATGAGGCCAAGAAGGGATGAAGCAAGCGCAGTCGGACCGCTCGAACCGGGTCGGTCTAACAGTCGGTCGGCATGGAGTCGCGATGTGGGCCAGGCGGACGATGATGGTCTCCGGATAGCGTCGCGGGATTCACAAGCGGAAGATCGCGCTCGACAGAGCCGAACGAGGCGGACGAGGCGGCGTCACGAAATCAGTTCTTGTGAAGAACCACAACACGATGAGGCCGATGAGAACGGCCAGAAACAACAACAGGACGAGCCTGATTTCAAACGGCGTCATTTCGGCAACCTGTTCTCCCTACCGTTCGCGCGACGGGTCGGCAAGAGAACGGGCTCGGCATTCCCTGACTCTCTCTCATGCCTCTGATCCCAACAAAATATTGCCACGGCTGTTGCCATTGGGTGGGGCAGAAGCGGGCTTTTGTGGGACCTGTTACTGACCAGGCTCGAGGCGCGCAAGCGCCTTCGGTGGTGGCCCCATACGGCATGCGATCGGACTCGTAGAACTCAAGTGCGTGATGGCATTGTACGCTCACCGCGAAGCCAGCTCGTTTCACTTGCGTCGCTCCGAGACTCAGCTACCATACGTTCGTCATGCGGTTCCGCTGGCTCGCGCTGCTGGTGGTTGTCTACATCGCCCTGGACTGTGTTACCCCGATGCAACCGGGGGCGGTTCACCTCACCGACGGCTCGCTCGAGAGTGACACCGGGCTTTGTGGGCGGCGCGCCACTGACCTAGCGCCGCCAGTCGCGCCGCTCCAGTGCTACCTCTCGACCGTCGTGCCCACGCGGCAACGCACGCTTCAGGCCGGACGGGTCGACCGCACACCTTCGCCCACACCAGTCTTACTCCGAGCGCCGCTCCAGATATACAGCGCCCCCGCGTCGTCGCTCGACGACGACTGACCCGCGCGCCGTTTACCCGTTCTCGTCTGGCCACGACCGAACTGCGTGTCCGTCCTGGCCTCGGTGTGCAACGTCTTGGTGAATCGGAGAGCTGGCGGCATGGTCCCCGCAAACGTTGGAAGGACCACAGCCGCATGAGGGTGTTGATGATGCCATGGGTCTGCCCGAGCTGCGCGTCCGCGCTCTTGTCTGACGAGACCCTTGTGTTCGAGCAAGGTCGGCCCGCACATCTCGACTGCAAACGACCTCGAGCCCTGACTCCCGAGGAACGCATCCTTCTCTTTGCCTACTGTCGCGAGCACGCGGTCGCCGAGTGCAATGACTGCGTCACACGCTTCGGCCTGCGCGAACTCGCCGGCGTTGCAGGCGTCCGCCTGCGAGAACTCGCCTTAGAGCCGATGAGCAACCGCATACACCGGTGCCCGACGTGCTGCGAGGATTTGACCGACAGTGTCCGCGCTCATATCTATGGATGCGCGCTAGTCCCAGAAGATATTCGACGCAGGGCGCAGGCGGCCCGCGGACTGATGCAACGCCTTGTGGAGAGCCGCGAACACACGACACCACAGAGCCTCGGGCGACTAGCACTGTGATTGGCACCTGGTCCCAGGGGGCCGTAAGCCGCTCGGTTCGGTACCGACCTTGATCCTCTCGGCGAACGCTGGCTTTTACCGCCCTCGCATCAGCAACCAGTCGATAACAGCTCCCGGATCCGTGGCATCGTGTGACGGCCGCTCTCCAGCGGCACCTGGCGATCGCGGCCTCTCTTGAGGCTGGCCCGTCGGCTCTGAGGCCGGCGTCGCGGCCGGCACCAGCTTAGACGTCGGATGCTTGGCTTCTGCCGCAGCCCGTCGTCGGGACGTTTCCTCCGACAGCGGCGGTGACGCATTCGAGGTTGTCGTGCCAATGCCGGTCACGAGCCTCGACCAGGTTTGGCCGTTGCTCGCGAAGATGACGCTCGCGCTCGCGGCCGCAGTGGTTGTCGGAGTGAATCGCACAGTGACGGTCGCGATCGCGTCTGGCCCGCCCAGGGTGAACGGACTGCCGGAGTCGATCCTGAAGGGAGCCGGAACGGAGGCCGTTCCTGTGGAGGTTCCGCTGCTCATACTCAGGACGGTGAAGGTCCGGGTTGCCGAGCTTCCGATGGTGACCTTGCCGAAGCTCACGGTGCCCGTGGGAGTAATGCCAGTACCGCCTTGCGCGAGGGCGGCGACATCGGCTTTCGCGACAGCGCTGGCGACGGCGGAACACGCACTCTCATTACCGTCGGCATCCACGGCGGTGACCGAGATGCTATAGGTCAACCCTGTCGTCAGACCCGTGATCTGAAAGCTGACCGTCTGATTCGATGGTGAAGTCGGGGTCGCGGCCACAACCTTGGCGAAAGTGCTGCCCGGGCACGGCGGGCCGGATGGGCTGTAGTACAGGCGATAGAAGGCGAGGTTTGTTAGCGTGTTTCCGTCCGTGGTGGTGGCTGGCGCCGTCCAGGAGGCGTCGATTGCGCCGGCGTGGCTCGACGCGACCACTAAGAGGATTCCGCCGAGCGTCAGTCCGATGACGCGAAACCAGCTTACACCGCAAGAACGAAGCCCTTCCGTAGTCTGTCTCTGCATGAGCTGATATCCCTGACTCGAAGGGTGAAGTTCCGAAGGGGAGAGCAGCGCGCACGAACGGTTATCGTTCGGCCACCGCGCCGAGATCCCCGTGGTTCTGCCCGCGATGCGGGCTGTTAGTCGAGCGAACTAGCAGATCGAGTCGGTGGTCAGAAGACGCCCCGCCCGCGGAGACGGAAGGCGGACACGCTGAATCGTGGGCCAGCAAACCGGCGCGCGTGATCCTCGTGGACTTGGCGACCGGCCGCCGTCATAACTACTGCCATATACCAAAGGGCGCGTGGGTCAGACAAGGTCAGGATATCAGGCGCCTGTGATGTTGGTTCGTTCCAATTCCCACGCGGCGAAGCACCGAACGTGAAGATAGTGGCCCGCCTCTGGAACTGCAAATTGGACCTCGAACTCCGTCTCGCCGCGCGGCACCGGCTCCCCACATATCGCGCACACCGCACCGCTACTAGGGCCGCCAAATGTCCGGCCAGGTTTGGCCGTTGGCAGTCGGCCACTATGGATCGCTTCGCGGGCCTTCTCTCGCAGGATTGGCTCATCGGGCTGGCAGCAAACCTCGGAGTCGAGCGGAGCGACCGACGCTCTCGTCCCAGAGCGAGAAGCAGTCGCTGGCGTGAAATGCAGTGCCTGTCGCGCCCGACACGAGTATCACCATCAGATGCTGCTGAGAGATGGGCTGCTCGCATGCTGCACACTTCGACCCGTCGCCTGCGCACGCTCGAGTCGGTCCCGGCACATCCACCTGCGGCAGGCCACCCGCGTGAAGCTTTACCTTGATGGTGCGACGCACGGTTTCCGACGCTGACTGCTTCCTCGCGCCGAGTAACTCACCAGCCGCTACGTCAGCCTGTCTCGTCAGCTCGCGGACCTGCTTCACGAGCCTTCGCATGTTCTCGCGTGCCTCGTGTGCCTGCCGGCGTAAGACTTCAGGAGACAGCGGGCACGCGTAGAGGTGTTCACGAACACTTGCGATCAAGTCGATCCGACAACGCGGGCAACAGGTCGGGTTGCATCGCTCGAAACGGTTCGGGCTCAACTCGAACAGACGAAACTCATGGCCGCACGCCGGACATGCCATCTGATGCCCCCAGCAATGACCAAACAGGAGCACGCGCTCCTGTCGACTCAGATCGCGGGGCCGGCCACAATCAAAATGCATGAGCAGACTGCCTTCAAACGCGAGGGTGTCGTCGGGGAAGACGGGTTGGAAGCAACGCGGGCACTTCGTCTCAGTCATCTCAATCGTCACAGCGGCTGCAACGGTGCGCGACCGCTGCAAGGTCGACGCCATTCCGCAAGCTCCCGACACTTATGCCAAAACTGTGAGAGCAACGACACATCGTGTGTCAGAAGACCGAAGACCGCTGTCACCGAGTCAACAGTGTGTCGCCTCGGACGGAGTGACTCATCCGTGTGGCGGCTTGCGGTGGGGCATCCGCTATCTGCTGGCGTTGCGGCCGATGTCTGCCGGCGCGGTGCTGGTCGTCTTAGTGCTGACTCTACTTCACAGATCTTCCGACAGTCGGCGATCCTACGCCGATGCCGGTGCGACGCGCGTATTGAGCAGCGTATGGGTGCTGTGCCGTGACGGGATTCACTGAGGCAGGCGGCCGGGCGGCTGCGGGTAGAGGCCCGGGGCCCAGAGAATCGGAATTTCCCGCGGATTGTTACGGATTCGCTTCGCGACGTGGGCGTCGCGCACATGCAGAGACCAGCCGGCGACCGTCACGAGGGTGACGATCGCCGCAACGAGCGCATACACCGCCGCAAGCCACGCCCGGCTTCTGGGCGCCCGCGAGGGCGTTGGCCGCTTATGGCGAGGGTTACGAGGCCGCAGTAGCCACAGCAGTCCGACGTCGGTGCGAACGCCTGCGGGCGCGCGGTGCCGCTTTGCGGAATTCACGAGCCGCAGTATCGTGACGCGAAGTATTGGTGTCGATCCGGTGATTACCTGCAATATCGGGTGCACCGACTGTCGGCGGCTTTATTGCGTTGAGCGAACGGATCTCGGAAGCGCTTTTATGTTGACGCTTGCCCGAGCGCTGATTAATTTATCTCTCGCACCTTCGGCTGGAGAAGTGATCATGTGGCTCGCGGGGCGTCGTCGACGAGGATTACCGGTTGCCGTCACCACATCAGACCGTTGCTAACCGCCCGCCCCATCCGCGCGCAAGCTATTCCGTCCCGCACGATACAGGAGAACCATCATCATTCGGGGTCTGTCATCTCCTCGCGTTCGTAGGTGTAGCGGCCCCAGTCTTCGCGATGGTTCAGAAAGGGAGGGCAAGCGCTGAGCTATCAGTAACGAGCAAGCAGCGCATTCCGGTGTGAGGCCTGCTTCGCCGCTCCGGCAGCGCCTCTTCGAGGAAGGAAGGCCGGCATGAGGCTCAGACCGTTGCTCGACCGACATGGAAGGTGTTCCTGGGTCACGCGGCGCCCGTCTCATCAAGGTCGGCGCCTGCGACACGCCCTGAACCTCTGGATGATCGTTCTCAGTGCCCTCGTCATCAGCGGCGGCCTGGTGGTCCGGACGGATCCGACCGACGCCCAACCCGTCAAAGCCCACAAGATGTCACGTGTCCGCGAGTCGGGACCGCGGCACGATCCTCCGGGTCGTTCGACGACCATCGCCCTAACCGCTGACGAGACACGCCTGGTCGTCGTCAACCGGGAAGCGAACAGTATTTCAATCATTCGAGTGAAAGACGCAAACGGTAATGATGTGGCCGTAAAGTTGAATGAGATTGGCGTCGACCAAGAACCTCGCTGCGTCGCTATCCACCCGAGCGATCGGGCGGCGTACGTCACGAATGGCATCAGTGGCACCGTCTCTGTCGTTGATCTCGTGCGGGGCAGGGTAGCGAAGACGATCAAGGTCGGTACCGAACCGCGCGGCTGCGCCCTAACGTCGGACGGTTCCCTGCTCTATGTGGCCAACCATACCGCGGGCACCGTATCCATCATCGTCATCCCGGCTGGCAATCCGCTGAACCCGAGCCTCGCTGGAGCCGTACAAGTGGGCGGCAACCCGACCGCCATCGCCATCACGGACAGGGGTACCGGCAAAATCGCCGACGACACGGTTTTCGTCACCCAGATCTTCGCGGAGCTGAACCCGAAGTTCACCGATCCCGTTTTCGACGGGAACGGCGAGGCGCGCGATCTCGGCAAACGCGGCGTCGTCCACGCCTTCCCGGCGGGCACTGCGAATCCTCCCATCACCAAGATTACGCTCTCGCCGCTACCCGACTCGGGCTTTAGCGCTAACCGTGTGAGCCCGAATAACTTCTGCAACCCGACCGCCCACTCCCTCATTTTCTGCCCGGACTCGGCCTTGCCCGCCACTGATCCGGCAAACACGAACAACGTGCAGGGTGTCTATCCCAATCAGCTCCTGTCGGCCGTCATTCGCGGAAAGCTTCTGTATGTGACGGCCATCGGCCCACAACCTGAACCTCCCGAGATCTTCAACGCGAACGTACAGGCTCTCGTTTACGTGGTGGACACCGAGACTCTGGCTGAGGTCGCGGTCGGTGAGAAGAACAAGAACCTGAATGTGCAGATTGCGGTAGAGACCGCCGCCCCTCCGCCCAGTCTCGATAAGACGTTCGCCAATGACATCGTGGCCATCGACGCCAACCTCGCCGGGGACACGTTCCTGATCGTGAGCCGAGGCGGCAATCAGGTGTTCCGCGCCAAACTCGCCAGTCCGGCGACCGGCCAGCTCAACATCCTGGACGCAGCCGGCACGAGAGTCGACTGCCGTGTGCAGACAGGCAATCTGCCGAGCGGCGTGGCCTTCCGCCAGGACGGAACTCGCGCCTACGCCAACAACGAAGCCAATTTCTCGGTCACGTCGATGAACGTCGAGGATGGGTTTTGCCTCACCCTTCAACTCGACATCGCCTCAAGCGAGCCCCCGGCCCCGGGCAGTCTCGACCACGCTGTCCTGGTCGGGAAGCTCGCCTTCTTCACCGCACTCGGGGTTCCAGACAACGATCTCTTCAGCATCCCCATCCGCGACTTTGTGCCTCGGAACTTCAAGGGAAAGATGTCGAAGGACGCCTGGAGTAGCTGCGGGTCCTGCCATCCGGACGGGCTCGCCGACGGCGTCACGTGGATCTTCGGGACCGGGCCCCGTCAGACGAAACCACTGGACGGGATGTTCAACAAGTTCACGAACATGGAAGATCAGGGTCTGCTCAACTGGAGCGCCATCCGCGGCAGCAACACGGACTTCAACAACAACTCCCGCGGCGTCCAGGGGGGCTGCGGCTTCGCCAGCGACGATTTTGATCCGGGGCAGTGCTTCATCAAGGGGGCCACGACGCTAGCGAACCCGGCCGTCTATGACCACGGCATCACCCAAGGGGCGAGCGAGGCTCTCGACGCGCAGACTCTGTGGATCTTTGCCGCCGTGCGGGCGCTCAATCAACCAAAGCCTAGCAATGTGGCGGCCGGAGCCGCAGTCTTCCAGGCCAATTGTGCCTCCTGCCACGGCGGAGCCAAATGGACGAAGAGTCAGATCTTCCACCGCGACAACCCCGCGGCTATCGGCCAGAACATGGCGACCTTGGACCCTGGCGTCACCAGGCTCGCGCCGGCGCCGCCGGTGGCCGCCGTGCCGGCGAACGAGTTCTTCTCGTTCACCTGCGGAGGCCCCCTGAAAACTCTCACCATCAAGTATCTCGAGGATGTGGGGACGTTCGATGTCTCCAATCCGTTGGAGATCCGTGACAACGCCGCCGCCAGCACGGCGTTTGGGGCGAATGGATTCAACGTGCCGTCTTTGCTCAGCATCAACTATCACGCGCCGTATCTGCATCGCGGCCAAGCCCAGACTCTGGAGGACGTCTTCCCACTCCACGGGTTGGGGCCAAGTGCGTCGGGGTTCCCACCCGCAACCACGATTCAGACGCAGTTGAGCGCGGCAGATCGGGCGGATCTGCTCGTCTTCCTTAAGTCGATCGATGGCACCACCCCCCACTTCCGCTCCGAGGCGGACGACTTTAGGGACGCCTTGAGGACGGTCGGCGGCTCCTGTCCGACGCCGTGACCTGCGACTGCCACCTGGTCCTGCCGCGTGACTCTCGCGTACGCGGCAGGACCAGGTGGCAGTAGACGTCGTGTGTTCCCTACCGGGGCGTGGGCCAAGGCTTCGCGTCGTCGGTCACTTGATCCTGGCTCCGAGCCTGGCCACGATCTGATGCATCCGCCGCAACTGCTCGTCCAGGGCCGTTTTCAGTATCGGGTGCTCATCGTTGTAGGCGGAAACGCCGTGTCGCATCTTCCATTCGTTAAGATCACGGAACCACGCGATGTCGGTACGAGTCGCGGCGCCTTGCATGGCCGCGAGTGCCTCAATTTGAAAGGCAGTCATGTCAGTGATGAAGCCCCTGAGTTCTGCCTCAGAAGTGACCGGCCGGTTCCGTAAGACCACGGCCGTCGTGCTGAGGCCGTCGAGTTTGGCAACCGCTCGCCTGTAGCGCGTCCCATGGCGCTCATTCATCTTGTCACCAACGATGAGCGCCGTTTCAAGCCCGATCAGCATCAGGACGCCGGTCCCCAGGGCCGACACAAAGACTACAACGCCAGGAAG
>Ga0075423_10000476_pt1 | contig 32586 bp, 26 predicted proteins | sample SoiMethybrSBSTD2_FD_80114 | JGI IMG/M metagenome (GOLD analysis project Ga0075423, IMG submission 80114) | Bulk soil microbial communities from a Populus tree surrounding site in Tennessee, USA - Soil MetaG P. TD hybrid SBSTD2 | ecosystem: Environmental > Terrestrial > Soil > Tree plantation...
GCACCTGACGTAGCGGCGGAGCCGGGCCCCCGGGCCCGCCTCGTTGTTCGCGCGCAATCCCGGCAGCACGAGAAAGCGATTGGCGGCGCCATACGCTACGAGCAGGGCCACCAGGACCAGCTTCGCGCCGAGCGCGCGTCCGTACCCCGTGGTCCACAGCGCGGCCGGCTCGGGGAGCTGCGTCCATGCGTTCCACGCTCCCGTCGCGACCACCGCGGCGAGGCACCACGCGGCGAGACGCGAGAAGCGGCGGCACATCGTCGTGAGCGTGCCCGGGGGCCAGCCGGCTGCCTCGCGCCGGAGCAGGAGCGCCAGGGCCATCAGGCCGCCCGTCCACGCGCCGCCGGCCACGACGTGCACCCAGTCGTTCAGCGACGCGGTCGACCAGTCGCCGGCGTCCGCGGCATGGCCGGCCAGGGTCGTCGTGGCAGCCACCAGCAGCGCCAGCGGCACCGCGAGGCCTCGGATGGGTAGGCGGCGCGCGACGGGAATCGCGAGGAGCGCGAGGCCCCGGAGCATCCAGATGGCGCCGAAATGCGTGTGCGCGAGGACCGCGGGGATCGCCGAGAGTCCGGCCGTGAGCTCTCGTCCGGGCGCGGCGCCCGCCATCACGCCGGCGCGGTGCGTGAGCTCGCCCACACTCGCCACCAGCAACACCGCGACGGCGGCGTCGATCCAGCGCCGCAGGCGCGTCCGCGCCGCGACGAGCGCGTCGGCGCGCGGCAGCAGGAGCTCGAGCGCGAGCGCGCCGGCCAGCACGGCAAAGGCCGCGAGGCCGGCCCAGCGAATCACTCCCGAGACCACGTCACTTCACCCGGAACGGGAAGCGTCCCTCGGTGCGGTGCCCATCGCGCGCGACGACGCTCCAGATCACGGTGTAGCGGCCCGAGGCGAGCGCGGGCAGGCTCACCTCGAGCAAGGTGGGATCCGACGCGTTGACCCGGCCGTCGCCCCGGTCGACGCGCTGCTGACCGCTGTCCTCCACGCGGATCTGGCTGAACACGGGCTCGATGGCGCCGTCGAACCAGATCCGCACGGCGGGCGGCGACGCGTCGAGCGTGTGCCCCACCCGCGGCTCCGAGTGGTCGGGGAAGGCGTGCGCCCACCCGACACCCGGCGCCGCGAGCGCGGCCAGCACCAGCAGCGTCGCCGCCCGTCGCATCCCTATTGCGGCTGGGTGGGGCCCAGCACGCCGTGGAACGGCGTCCACGTGAAGATCTTCGGCAAGATGTCGTCCAGATAGAAGTGGACCTGGGCGATCACGCCCACGTTCTTCCCTGACCGCTCGTTGACGGGGATCACCGCCTCCACGCCGATCTGGTAGTAGCGGCCGAACCAGATGATGCCGGGATTGATGGTGCCGGTGGTCCGCCCCGCATCGCGGCCCTGGGTGGGCGTCTCCATCGCGACCTCCACGATGGGAATCATGCGGCTGAAAGGCCACGGCAGCCCGATGTCCTGCACGTAGGACTGCAGATACTGGAGGCTGTACTGGAGCGTGAGCCCCCACTCGAGCACGTTGGGATTGGGCTCGTGCTCTACCTCGACGTTGCCGGCCTCGTCGAGCACGTAGTGGGTGTTGTGCTCACGGGTAGGGATGGCGAGTCCCACGACGCCGGTTACCGCGAAGGGCTTGAGGAAGCGAACGGCGTCCGGCAGGTCGCCCATGCCCTTCCCGAAGAAGAGCTGCGGTGTGACGGTGTCGAAGGATTCCGCCCCGACCTTGGCTCGCCCGGTGCCGCCCACGTCCCACGAGACGCCGACGGAGAGGATGGTCTCGTGGGCGTCGCTCTTGAGGAAGACGTACTTGAGGGAGACCTCCATGTTGTCGAAGCCCGTCACGGTACGACCCTCGTCTGGGTCCAGGATCTTGTACGTCCCCGCCAGCGAGACGCCGAAGTTGGGCGTGAGTCTCTTCGAGAACTCCGCCGAGAGATCGGTCTCCCGCGTCGGCGGGCCCTCCTCGCTGCCCGGTAGCTTGCGGTGCGAGACGGTGAGGAACGACAGCTCGTCGGCCACGAACGGATCGTCGACCGCGAGGGTTGCGGGGAAGAAGCGCTGGCCGGCCAGGCCGTGGGCTGCCGCCAGGGCCGGAGATCCGAGCACGAGCGCCAACAGGGACAGCATGATCGCCGCCGGTCGTCTGACCATGACCCCTCCACGCGCAACGGCCCGTCCGCGGGATCGCGGCGGGCTCAGCGCAACCTGTTCTGGAAACGTCGAACGGGCTAGATGGAGGAGGGGAGCGGGGGAGCGCGGCCCTCGTGAAGGCCGATGAGGGTGGGCGTGGGCGTGAGCGCGCGATGGCCCGGTGCGACGACCTCGAGCGCTTCCGCGGGCGCCGGCGCGGCCGAGCGCTCATGGGCGAGGCCATCGACATGCGCGCTCGCGGCGAACACCACGCACTTCTCGGCGGCGTCGCGGTCGCCCAGATGGTGGACGCCGTGATAGGCCCCCTCGGCGCCGGCGAGCCCGAGCACGAAGGCCAGGATGGTCGGCGCGACGCGATGGTCGCGCCGGATGGCCCGCCCGAGCGCCAGGGCGACCAGGGCCATCAGCAGCAGGAGGGGCAGAAAGGACGCGGGCGGCCCGTGGTGATGCGCCGGATGCGCGCCGCCGATCGCCGCGAGGACGGTGCCGGCCGAGCGTGGCGCGTGGGCGAGCGCGGTCCCCGGAACGGCGACAAGGGCGAGCGTCCCCGCAACGAGCCCGCGCGTCATGACGCGCCCATCATACGCTCGTTGTCCATACCGCCTGGTGTTCGCTCGCGGAACCAGCGTTGAGTGCACCCGGTTGCTTGTGGGAGAATGCGCCCGATGCGCAGCCCCCGGATCCTCGCGCTCGTGTGCGGCATCGCCCTGCTGGGCGTCGCCGCGCTGCCTCCCGCCGCCTCGGCCCACCTCGGCGCGCGCCTCGCGCCCCTGGACGAGGCGGCCGCGCCCGTGCCGGTGTCCATGCCGGCGCTTGTCGCGCCGGATCTCTCCTGGAGCGCGGCGCCCTCACCGGTCCCCGTGCCCTGGCATCTCGCGGCGCTGCTGGTGGGCATCGCGGCGCTGGGCGCCCGCCGCCCGTGGCGCGCCCTCGGTCTCGCGCTGATCCTGCTGCTCGCCGTGTTCGCCTTCGAGAGCGGCGTCCATTCCGTGCATCACCTCAGCGATCCAGCCCGCGGCGAGCATTGCGGGGTGGCCTCGGCTTCCCAGCACGTGAGTGGCACCGAAGTCACCGCCGTGATGGTCGCGGAGCGCTTGCCGGAGGCTCCGCATCCGCTCGTGCTCGACGCGCCGACCGCGCGCGTCCGCTTCATCGGCCCCGAGCAGGGCCGCGCCCCGCCCGCCCTTCCCGCCTAGCCGTTTCGAATCCGCGCCGTCGTCTCGGGCCGTAGGCCTGGTGAGCGCCGGCGTCCGACACAGCTCCGACTCGGTTCAACGGGAGAAGGCTCGCGTGATCTCTGCATTCGTTCGACCCGCGCGTGCGGTGCCGCTGGCGGCATCCTGCGCGCTACATCTCGCCCTGGTGGGCGTGGTAGCGGGATTGCTCCCGCACCGGGTCTCGCCCGTCCCCGCGGTGCTCGAAGCCGAGCTGATCGAGCCCGAGCGCCCGCCGGCGCCGCGCCCGGCCGCGCCCCGGCCGACCGCGCTGCCGCGGCTCATCGAGGCGCCCCGATCCGTCGCGCCGCCCGTGACGCCGATTCCCCCGCCGCCACTGGTTGCGGCGCCGCCGCCACCGGCGTCGGTCCCGCCTGTCACGTCGGCGGCGCCGCCGACCCCGCCGTCCACGTCGCCGCGCGAGCCCTTTGCCGCGGCGGCTGCCGAGCCCGCCGGGACGACCGCCGAGCTCTCAGCGGGCGCGCCGAAGGCCACCACCGTCGCGCCGCCGCCCGTCGTCGCGGCGCTGCCGGACGGGGCGGTCACGCGCACCGCCACGCCGAGCGGAGGCTATCAGGTCCACCCGTCCTATCCGTCGACCGCGCGTAGGCTCGGCATCGAGGGCACCTCGCTGCTCCGCGTCTTCGTCGGCGCCGACGGGCGCGTCACCGACATCGAGGTGGACCAGAGCGCGGGTCATCCCGATCTCGACCGCGCCGCGATCGATGCCGTGCGCCGCTGGAAATTCGAGCCGGGCCGCCGCGGCAGCGAGCCCATCGGCATGTGGGTACGGCTCCCCGTGCAGTTCGTCCTCAAATAAGGAGCGCGCATGACGCGTATAGCGACCGTCGTGATGTGTCTGGCCCTGGCGAGCCGCGCGTGGGCCCAGGCGATTCCGCCCTCGACCCCCCCGACCATGCCGGCGGTGCGCGTGGAGGGCGAGCGCGTGCCCGACGATCGACTCATGAGCCCCGAGCGCGCGCGCGAGGAGATCGAGCGCACGCCCGGCGGCGTGGGCGTGGTGGGGCAATCCACCATCGAGGAGTCGCGCGCGGCTAATCTCAAGGACGCGATCGAGTGGGTGCCCGGCGTGATGATCCGGCCGCGGTTCGGCGCCGCCGACGAGAGCCAGCTCTCCATCCGCGGCTCGGGCCTGCGGAACAACTTCCACCTGCGCGGCATCAACGTGCTCATCGACGGCTTCCCCTACGGCAACGCCGACGGCTTCAGCGACTTCGAGGCGCTCGAGCTCCTGACCACCAAGCGCATCGAGATCTACAAGGGGGCCAACGCGCTGCGCTTCGGGGGCAACACGATGGGCGGCGCCATCAATCTCGTGACCAAGACCGGGGAGGACGCCGGCTTCGTGGAGTCACGCGTCGAGGGCGGCTCCTTCGGCTTCTTCAAGGGCTATCTCGGCACCGGGCAGGTCTACGGGCCGCTCGACTTTTACCTGGGGGCCACCGACACCGAGCTGGACGGCTTCCGCGACCACAGCGAGCAGGTGCGGCGCCGCTTCTACGGCACTATCGGCTACCGCTTCTCCGGCGGCGCCACGCTCCGCTTCGACCTGAGCCTCGTGCGCAGCGAGGAGAATCTTCCCGGCGCGCTGACCCAGCGGGAGCTGGACACGAACCCGCGCAAGGCCGATCCCGCCAACGTGGCGACGCGCGCCGAGCGCAACTACGACTACGTCCGCGGCGGCCTCACCTTCCGTGTGCCCCTGACCGAGAACCAGACGCTCGAGTGGGCCACCCAGCTCAACTACCAGGACCTCGACCATCCCCTTCCGTTCGCCGTCATCGACGACACCACGTACGCGTGGAGCAGCGAGCTGCGGTGGACGCTCGCCGCGCCGCTGTTCGGCCACGGCAACCGGTTCACCGCCGGGCTGCAGTATGCGGGCACCCAGCAGAACGACGCCAACTTCGTCAACGTGCTAGGCAATCGCGGGGCGAAGACCAAGGATCAGATCAACCAGGCCACCAATCTCGGCGTCTATGCCGAGGACCAGTTCGACGTGACCCCCGCGTTCACGGTGGTGCTCGGCGGCCGCGGCCAGTACTCGATCCGCACGGTGCGTGACCGGTTCACGATGCGAGATGGTCAGGGTGACACCGACGGCAACGACTCGGACTCGGTGGACTTCTTCTCGGTGTCGCCGCGCGTCGGCTTCGTGTGGCGGGTCGCGCCCACCGTGCAGGTGTTCGGCAACGCGAGCCACGCCTACGAGCCGCCGCTGCTCCTCGAGCTGACCGCGCCCGGTCAGCTCCAGGGCAATCTCAGCCAGCTCGCCGCGCAGAAGTCGTGGCAGTTCGAGGTGGGGACGCGCGGCACCCTGGGCAAGCGCCTGGGCTGGGACCTCTCCGTCTACGACATCGAGCTGTGGGACGAGATCCAGAACGTCAACGTGCAGCCCTTCCCATTCGCCCCGTTCACGATCCCCCGCTTCCGCAACATCGACCGCTCGCGCCACACCGGCGTCGAGGTGGGGTTGAACGCCCTCCTGCTCGAGGACATGGCGCGCCGGATCGGGGTCGGCCAGGGCGGAGACGCGCTCTCCGCGCGCTCCACGTACACGTGGTCGCGCTTCGTGTTCGTCGACGACGTCAACTTCGGGAATAACGACGTGCCCGGCGCGCCCCGCCACTTCATCCTCGCCGAGCTGCGCTATGAGCATGCCTGTGGCTTCTGGATCGCGCCGGGGGTCGAGGTGGTGCCCCACGGCTACTTCGTCAACAGCGAGAACAACGCGCGCACGCAGGCCTACACGCTGTTCAACGTCAAGGTCGGCTACGACTACAAGCCGTGGAATCTCGGCGTGTTCTTCGAGGCGCGCAACCTGACCGACGCGATCTACGCCTCGTCGGTCCAGGTGGATGCGGCGAACCGACGCTTCTACGAGCCAGGCGACGGCCGCGCCTTCTACGGCGGGGTTCAGTGGCGGTGGAAATGATAATCGTCCTCCTGGGGCTGATGCTCGGGCTGCTGCCCGCGCCGGCCGCGGCCGCCGAGGCCCGGCTCGGCGCCCGGAGCGAGGTGACTCACGCGGGCAAGGGGCACGAGGTGCACGTGTCCGCGCCGGCCGTGGCGGCGGCGCCCGACGGAGCCGTGCTCCTGACATGGGCCGCGGAGGAAGGGCACGAGAAGCACGTCTACGTCGCGCGGGCGGGCGAAGCAAGCGCGGCACCGGTCCGCGTGAACCCGGCGGGCCTCACGGTGGAGGCGCTCCACCATTCGCCGCTGATCGCCGCCGGCCCCGGCGGGGTTCTGTACGTGTCGTGGTCGTCCGATCGTCCCCGGCCGCCCGGGGTGCTGTTCGCCTCGGATCTCCGCCTGTCACGCTCCCGCGATGGCGGGCGCACCTGGGACGGCCACGTGCGTGTCAACGACGATCGCCCGATCTCGCACTCGTTCGAGGGCATGACGGTGACCGCGAACGGTACCGTCGTGATGGCCTGGATCGACAGCCGCGAGGGTCCGGAGAAGGCCGCGACCTGGGTGGCGCGCGTGCTCGACGAGGGCACACGGCCCGAGCCGTCGGCGCGCCTCGACGACGAGACCTGCGTGTGCTGCCGCGTCGCCGTGCGGGGCGGGCCCGCCGACTCGGTCGCCGTGTTGTGGCGAAAAGTTTTCCCCGGCGACATTCGCGACATGGTGCTGGACGTCTCGCGCGACGGCGGGCGGAGCTTCGAGCCGCCTGTGCGCGTGCACGATGACGGGTGGAAGATCTCGGGCTGTCCCCACCGCGGCGGGCAGGTGGCCTTCGACGCCCGGGGCAACGCCTACGCCGCCTGGTACACGGAGGGCGCCAAGGGCGTGCCGGCCATGCTGTTCGCGGTGGCTCCGGGCGCGCGCCGCTTCGGCGCGCCGCTGCGCGTGAACAGCGCCGCGGGCACCATCCCCGATCAGGTGCGCCTCGCCGTCAATCCGACGGGCGCGGCGGTGATCGTGTGGGAGGACGCCACCGCGGTGCGCCGACGCATCCTCCTGCGCGCCAGCGCCGACGGCGGGCGCACGCTCGGGCCCGTGCAGGTCCTCTCGCGCGCGATCAAGGCCTACATGCCCGACGTCGCCGCGCTGCCCGACGGCGACTTCGTGGTGGCCTGGCACGAGGAGCAATTTCCCTCGCTGAAGACTGTCACCCAGCGGGTGCGGGTGACCGGAGGTCGTTGACGGCGCTCTCTCCGGCATAGTAACGTCATTGCGCGGCGTTCCGAGTCCTCTTACCCCCTTCGATCGGAGACCTCGCGTGCGACGATTCGATCTCGCCCTGCCGGAAAGCGTGGATGACTGCGTGAAGACCCTCGCCGGCAGGCCGGCCGGCGCCAAGCTGCTCGCGGGTGGCACCGACCTCTTGCCGCAGATGAAGAACGGCCTGCTCAAGCCCGCGTGGGTGGTGGATCTCTCGCGCGTGGCCGAGCTGCAGAAGCTCGCGGTCGAGGGTGGGGCCCTCCACATCGGCGCGGCGGTGACCGCGCGGACGCTCGAGCTGGACAAGCGCGTCACCGGGCGCTACGCGTCGATCGCGGAGGGCGGCGCCCTCCTGGGCTCCGTGCAGGTGCGGAACCTCGCCACCGTGGGCGGCAACCTCTGCAATGCCGCGCCCTCGGCGGACATGGCGCCCCCCCTGATCGCGCTCGACGCCGTCGCGGTCATCGCGGGGCCCAAGGGCCGGCGCCGCGTGCCGCTCGCGGAGTTCTTCACCGGCGCGCGCCGCACCGTGCTGGGCGCCGACGAGGTGCTCGTCGAGCTCGTGGTGCCCGATCCCGGCGCGCGCAGCGGCGGGCAGTATCTCCGCCACACGCCGCGGCGCGAGCTGGACATCGCGGTGGTGGGCGTGGCCTCCCAGCTCACGCTCGCCGACGGAAAGTGCGCGAAGGCGCGCATCGCGCTGGCCGCGGTGGCCCCGACCCCCGTGCGCGCCACCACCGCCGAGCAGGCGCTGCAGGGCCAGGCGCTCACGCCCGAGCTCATCGAGCGTGCGGCCGGTCTTGCCGTCGACGCCGCCCATCCGATCGCCGATCAGCGCGGGTCCATCGAGTTCCGTCGCCATCTCGTCCGGGTCCTCACCCGGCGCACCCTGACCACCGCGCTCGCCCGCGCGAGCGCCTGAGCGCGAGGAGACTCCTTGAAGAAGCAGGTGCTCAACTGCACGGTGAACGACGAGGCGGTGGAAGTGCTGGTCCGCCCCTACACGACATTGCTGGACGCTCTCCGCGAGGATCTTGGCCTGACCGGCCCCAAGGAAGGCTGCGGCACCGGCGACTGCGGCGCGTGCACGGTGCACCTCGACGGCAAGCCGGTGGCGAGCTGCCTGATGCTCGCGATGCAGGCGCGCGACCGCTCCGTCCGCACCATCGAGGGGCTGGCCAAGACCGGGCAGCTCCATCCGCTGCAGGACGCCTTCGTGCGCCACGGCGTGCCCCAGTGCGGCTTCTGCATTCCGGGCGTGCTGATGGCGGCGGCGGCGGTGCTGGCCGAGCATCCCAGGCCGACCGAGCAGGAGATCCGCTACGGCATCGCGGGCAATCTCTGCCGCTGCACGGGCTACACGAAGATGCTCACCGCGATCACCGAGGCCGCGGGCGCCGCGGCGCGGCGGGAGGGCTAGCGCCATGGCCGTGATGAAGACCACGCGAGACATCAAGGGAGTGGGTGATCCCATTCCGCGCGCCGACGGCCGCGAGAAGGTCACGGGCGCGGTGCAATACGTCGCCGACATCCAGCCGCGCGGCCTGCTGCACGCCAAGCTGCTGCGCAGTCCGCACGCCCACGCCAAGATCGTACGCATCGACACGAGCAAGGCCAAGGCCCTGGCGGGTGTGCGCGCCGTCATCACCGCCAAGGACATCCCGCAGCTCAAGAAGAAGGCGCCGACGCGCGCGCACGCCGTGCTCGCCATCGACCGCGTCGTCTTCTCGGGCCAGCCGGTCGCCGCGGTGGCGGCGGACGAGCTCGCCATCGCCGAGGAAGCCCTCGACCTCATCGAGGTCGAGTACCAGGTGCTGCCGGTGGCGGTGGATCCGCTCAAGTCGATGCAGCCGGGCGCCCCCGCGGTGGCGGACGCGGGCACCGAGGCCGATACCAGCGAGGCCCTCGCGCACTCCGCGGTGGCGCTCACGTCCAGCGAGACCAAGCCCGCCAAGGCCGTCAACATCTCGCAGCAGGCGACGGTGAAGCGGGGCGACGTGGCCACGGGCTTCGCCGAGGCCGACCACATCCTCGAGAAGACCTACCGCGTCCCCATGGTCCATCAGGGCTATCTCGAGCCGCACGCCGTGCTTGCCCAGTGGGATACCGTCGGCAATCTCACCCTGTGGGCCAGCACCCAGGGCTCGTTCAACACCCGCTCCGAGGTGGCGGACGTGCTGGAGATTCCCGAGAACCGTATCAAGGTGATTCCCGTGGAGTGCGGCGGCGGCTTCGGCGGCAAGATCCGCGCCCTGTGCGAGCCCATCACCGCGGAGCCCGCGCGCGTCACCGGCAAGCCGGTGCGCTACGTGATGACCCGGCGCGAGGAGCTCGAGGCCGGCATGCCGGCGCCCCAGGTGATCATTCGCCTGAAGACCGGCGTGAAGCGCGACGGGACCCTGCTCGCCCTCGAGGCGGACACCGTCCTCGACACCGGCGCCTTCTCGGGCACCGTGCTCGCGGTGAGCGCGGTGTTCCTCGGCAGCATGTACAAGTGGCCGGCGTTCGAGATCCGCGGCATGGAGGTGCTCACCCACAAGCCCAGCGTGGCCGCCTATCGCGCGCCCGGCGCACCCCAGACCATCTTCGCGATCGAGTCGCACATGGCGCAGATCGCCCGCGAGCTCAACCTCGATCCGGTCGAGTTCCGCATGCGGCACCTGATCCAGGAAGGCGACCCGATGGTGAACAACCAGCCCTGGCAGAGCAATGGGGCCAAGCAGGTGCTGGCCAAGGTGGGCGAGCATCCGCTGTGGAAGGGCCGCAAGGAGTGGGCGGCGAGCGGGGGCAAGGACGGCCGTGGCCTGCGGGGCACCGGCTTCGCCCTCGGCGGATGGCTCGGCGGGCTCCAGCCCACCAGCGCCACGGTCCGGCTCAACCCCGACGGCTCGCTCAACGTGCTGACGGGGCAGGTGGACATCGCCGGCACCAATATCTCGCTGGCGCAGATCGCCGCGTCCGCGTTCGGGGTGGACTTCGATCAGGTGAAGATCACCACCGGCGACACGGACACCGCGCCGCTCACCGGCCTCTCCGCGGGCAGCAAGACCATCTACACCGTGGGGTCCGCCGTGCTCCAGGCCGCCCAGGACGCGCGGCGACAGACCTTCGAGATCGCCGCCAAGGAGATGGAGGCCTCCGTCCACGACCTCGAGATCCGTGACAACAAGGTCGTGGTCAAGGGCGCCCCCGACAAGTCGATCACGCTGGCGTCGATCGGCAAGAAGGGCAACCTCTACATGTCCAAGGTGCCGCCCGTGCTCGGCACCGCCACCCCGGCCTTCTCGCAGCAGGCGCCCGGCTTCGCCGCCCAGATCGCGCGGGTGGAGGTGGATCCCGACACCGGCGAGACCACGCTGCACGACTTCGTGGTGATCCAGGACGTGGGCAAGGCCATCAACCCGCTCGGGGTCGAGGGTCAGATGCAGGGCGGCGCGGTGCAGAGCCTCGGCATCGCCATGACGGAAGGGCTCATGTTCGATGACCTGGGCCGCCTGATGAACCCGAGCCTGCTCGACTACCGCAAGCTCACCGCGGCGGATCTACCGAATATCGAGACCATCATCGTGGAGGTCCCGTCGCCCTCGGGGCCGTTCGGCGCCCGCGGCGTCGGCGAGCCGCCCATCGTCCCCGCGCCCGCCGCCATCGCCAATGCCGTCGAGGACGCGGCGGGGGTGCGCATCACCGAGCTGCCCGTGACCCCGGAGCGCATCGCGCTGGCGAGGGTCGCGAAGCACAACGGAGGCTAACCGCCCCGCGGCATCACATCGACGGCCAGGAGGAAGTGACATGAAGGCAGGCGAGATCTTCGTGGCCGGCAAGTGGCAGGCGCCCGCGTCGGGCGAGACCTATCAGCCCATCAACCCCGCCAACGAGGAGCCGGTGGGCGTGGTGGGCAAGGGCGACGAGCGCGACATCGATCTCGCGGTGGCGGCGGCCCGCAAGGCCTTCGACGAGGGGCCATGGCCGCGGATGAGCCCGCACGAGCGGGGGCGCATCGTGTGGCGGCTCGGCGAGCTGATCCAGCAGAACCTCGACGAGATGGCCCGGCTCGAGAGCCTCTGCACCGGCAAGACCATGTTCGACTCGGCCAAGGTCGAGATCCCGTTCGCCGCCGAGGTCTTCCGCTACTTCGCGGGCTGGGCCACCAAGATCCACGGCGAGACCCTGCCGCTGCGCGACAACGCCTTCACGTTCACGCTCCGGCACCCCGTGGGCGTAGTCGGCGCGATTGTGCCCTGGAACTTCCCGTTCCTCCTCTCCTCATGGAAGATCGCCCCCGCGCTGGCCGCGGGGAACACCATGGTGATCAAGCCCGCGTCCCAGACGCCGCTAACCGCGCTGCGCTTCGCCGAGCTCTGTCAGGAGGCGGCCCTGCCCGAGGGCGTGTTCAACGTGGTCACCGGGCCCGGCGGCAAGGTCGGCATGGCCATGGTGCGCGATCCGCGCGTGGACAAGATCGCCTTCACCGGCTCCACCGAGGTGGGGAAGCAGATCATGCGCGAGGCCGCCGGCACGCTGAAGCGCCTGTCCCTCGAGCTCGGCGGGAAATCGCCCAACATCGTGTTCGCGGACGCCGACATGGAAGCCGCGGTGCGGGGGGCGATGACCGGCATCTTCTACAACAAGGGCGAGGTGTGCGCGGCGGGCTCGCGCCTCTTCCTCCAGGACGCCATCCACGACGAGTTCATGAGCAAGCTGACGGACCGGGTGAAGAGCCTGAAGGTCGGCGACCCCATGGACAAGGCCACGCGCATGGGGCCCGTCGTCTCCAAGGCCCAGATGGACACCGTGCTCTCCTACATCGACGCGGGCAAGAAGGAAGGCGCGCGCGTGGTGGCGGGGGGCGCCCGGGCCACCGTGGCCGGCGGCAAGGGGTACTTCGTCGAGCCCACCATCTTCGACGGCGTGACCAACGGCATGAAGATCGCGAGAGAAGAGATCTTCGGCCCCGTGCTCTCGGTGATCCCGTTCAAGTCCGTGGAGGAGGGGATCGCCCAGGGCAACGACACGCCCTACGGGCTGGCCGCCGCGGTGTGGACGCGCGACGTGTCCAAGGCGCTGAAGGCCGCCCGCGCCATCCGGGCCGGGACCGTCTGGGTGAACGCCTACAACCTCTTCGACGCGGCGCTGCCGTTCGGGGGCTTCAAGGAATCCGGCTTCGGGCGCGAGATGGGCTCGGTCGGCCTCGACCATTACACCGAGGTCAAGACCGTCTGGGTGGATCTGTCGTAGCGAGGCGCGGGATCCGCGTCGGGGACCCGCGCTATCTCAGGCGGGCTCGCTCTCCAGCCGAGCGACCAGATCCCGCAGCAGCTCGAGCCCGCCCCGGTCCAGCGTGCGGTTGGAAACGATCAGCTCGACGTCGGGCGGGAGCATCTTCCGGATGCGCGAGGCGCCCTGCTCGGAGCAGAGCACGACGCGCGTCAGCTCGAGCATGCGCCCGATCGACCAGGGATCGTCCGCAGACGCCAGCACGGGGGCGATCTGGGTGAGCCCGGCGGACTGCACGGAGCGGAGCAGGTTCTGGCTGCCCGTCGACGTCGTGCACACCAGGCCTATCGTGGTGCCCGCGGGCAGCTCGGTGAGGCGGAGCAGGGTGGAGATGTTGGCCTCGGAGAGAAGCGCTACCACCGGCGGCCCGTCGGGCGGTACCGCCGCCTTGACCTCGTGGATGTGGAAGAACGTGGTGACGATCACGCGGTAGCCGGCGAGGAAGGCGGGGTCCTCAACGATGCGCTTCTCGAGCTCGTCGGCGAGCACGCGCTCGACGGCCAGCGGCAGCTCGGCCTCGAGCGTCTCCCGGTAACGGTTCAGCTCCTCCCAGTTGCACTCGACGAGGAGCGCGCGCAGCTTCGGCGTGCGCGTGCGGCGTCCCACGTGGGGGGCGCGCGCGGCGACCGTGGCGAGCAGCTCTTCGTGGGTGAAACCGAGGCGCCGCGCCTTCTCCGTCGTCTCCTCGACCAGGCGCTCCAGGCTCCGCGCGGCCCGGCCCTGGCGAGCGGGTGGCTGCTCGACCACGAAGGTCCCGCGGCCGGGTCGGCCCTCGAGATAGCCGTCCTTCAGGAGATCAGCCAGCGCGCGCGCCGCGGTGTTCCGGTTGATCCGGAGAAAGCCCGCGAGCTGGCGCACCGTAGGCAGCTGCATGCCCGGCTTGAGGTGCCCGGTCTCGATGAGGTGGCGGACCTGGGTCGTCAGCTGGACATGGACCGGCACACTGCTTTGCCGGTTCACCCGGAGCCCCGACGGCGGGGCGATGCGCGATGACTCTCGCGGCACCGGCTCGCGGGCCTTAGGCGGCGAGCCGCTTCGGCTGAGCCGACGGCGTCGGACCCGCCAGCCACCGACCCGTCCGGATGAGGGCCAGCCCCAGGCTCACCCGGAACGGCCGGCTCTCCCGCAGCGAGCTGACCAGGTTCTGTCTTGCCGCCTCGAGCCGAGCTTCCCTCAGCTTCTCGTGCGCCCAGCACTCCTCCACATGCATGTTCATCGAACTAGCCTCCCTTGGGCGTGAGCAGTTTGGATAATGTCCTAGGTCATTATGACAGTCGTGACCTACTGCGTCAAGCTTCTGCTTGCCGCTTTTTGGTCGTCCAGGAACTCGGCCATGGCGATATGGTCTAACTGTGCGTAGAGAGGGCCCATCCGAGTCCCCAGCCTTCCTGGTCCGACTACGGGCGGGTGACGCGAAAGCCTTTGAAGATATGGTGAAAACGTATCAGCATCGTCTCTACGGGGTGGCCCTTCGGATGATGGGGAGCTGGGCCGAGGCCGAGGACATCGCCCAGGAGACCTTTGTCCGGGCTCATCGCGCCCTGGCCGAGTTCCGGGGCGACTCGAGCCTGTCCACGTGGCTCTACGCGATCGCCTCCCGCCTGTGCCTGAATCGGCTCGCCTCGGCCGAGTACCGGATCGCGCGAAGCCGCGACGCCGGTAGCGTGGACGATCTCATCGGGCTCGAAGAGGAGCCGGGGGGCGACCTCGAGCGGACCGAGCGGGAGGCCGCCCTCCGCCGGGCCATCGGGGAGCTGCCTGAGGAGCGCCGCATCGTCGTCGTGCTGCGCGACCTCGAGGGCCTGAGCTACGAGGAGATCGCCACGGCGCTGGGTCTCGAGCTGAACACGGTGCGCTCGCGTCTCCATCGGGCGCGGCTCGAGCTCAAGGACAAGCTGGAGGGCTATCTCGCATGACCTGCGCGGAGAATCGCGAGCAGCACTCGGCGCTCCTCGACGGGGAGCTGTCGCCCGTGGAGCGCGCGCGCGTCGAAGCGCATCTCGCGGACTGTCCCGAGTGCTCCGCCGAGCTGGCGCGGCTGGCACGCATGGTCGGGATGCTCCACGCGCTGCCGGCCGAGCGGGCGGCGCCCTTCTTCGTCGACCGTGTGCTTGCGGCGGTGCGGCCCGCCCCGTGGTACGCCCGTCTGGGCCGCCGCCTCGTCCAGCCGTGGCGCGTGAAGCTGCCGCTCGAGGCAGCGGCCCTCGTCATCGTGGCGCTGGGCGCCGTGTACGTGTTCCAGAAGACGCCCGAGCTGCAGCAGGCCGCGCGCTACCAAGCGCCCGCTCCCGCTCCGACTCCTGCCCCCCCGCCGCCCCAGACGCCGTCGCCGGCCACGCCGCCCGCGTCCACACCCGCCACTCCGCCGCCCGTGGGCCAGGTCCCGGCCGCACCCTCTCCGGCCATGTCGGATGAGCGGCAGCGCGCGAAGACGGCCCAGCCGGAGGCGCCCGCACGCCCTGCTCCGTCCGCCCCGGCCCCCCCGGCCTCGCTTCCGGGCGGCGCGCTCTCGAAGGATGCGAATCGCGCCGAGTCGTCCAAGCTCGAGGCCCCGGCGAAGGGGCCGAGCCCATCGGAGGAGGCGGTGAAGCCGCAGGCTGCGCCGGCGCCTGCGGCGAAAGAAGCCCCGAAAGACAAGGATTCGGTCTCGCGGGAGGGGGAGCGCGCGGGCGAGAAGAAGGGCGACGGAGCCCGCATGGACGCGCAGGCACCGGCCGCCCCGCCCGCGCAGGCCGAGCCGCGGCGCCAGCGCCTCGGGCGGGTGGCGCCGGCGGCGCCGGAAGCCGCGCGCGACTTCGTGCCGCCGGATGCCTCCGGCCGCCTGGCGGTCGGCGACCGCGAGGCGGCGGAGCGGGCGCTGGTCGATCTGCGCGGGCGGCTCGGCGTGACCGAAGCGTTCCGACGCGACGCCGGGGAAGGCAATGTCGTCATCGAGATGATCGTGCCGCGCGCCGCGCTGGCCGACTTCACGCGTGGGCTCGACGGCATCGGCCGCTGGACGTGGGATCGCGATCCCAGCACCCTGCCGCCCCAGATCCGCCTGCACATCTTGCTCGCCCGCTGAGGTGTACGCCCGCGCGCCGTGCGCGGGAACTTCCGGCGACCTCCCCGGTCCAACTGGACAGACGCACCCAACGCCGAACCAAGGGGAGGAACCGATCCCATGAAGCGGAAGCTCGCAGCCCTCGTCATGCTCTCGCTGTCCGCCACCGCGCAGCTGGCGGCGGCGGCCGTGCCCGTGCCCATCACGCGGGACACCCAGAAGGACGTGATGGTGACGATCTACAACGGCAATCTCGGCCTTGTGAAGGATACGCGAGAGGTGCGGCTGCCCGCCGGCATCAGCGACGTGCAGTTCAAGGACGTGGCGGCGCAGATCGACCCCACCACCGTGAGCCTCAAGTCGCTCACGGATCCGGCGGGGCTGCGCATCCTCGAGCAGAACTACGAGTACGATCTTGTCTCGAGCGCCAAGCTCCTGGAGAAGTACGTCGGCAAGCGCGTGCGCCTCTATGGCAACGACGGCACCTATGTCGAGGCGACGCTCCTCTCCACCAACGGGCCCGTGTACGACATCAACGGGCAAATTCATCTGGGGCACTACGGGCGTGTCGTGCTGCCCGCGCTGCCCGAGAATCTCGTCTCCCAGCCCACGCTCGTCTGGATGCTCCGGAACGGCGCGGACCGCCCGCAGCGGGTGGAGGCCTCCTATCTCACCGGCGGCATCACCTGGCGGGCCGACTACGTCATGGTCCTCAACGCCTCCGACACCCGCAGCGACGTCACCGGCTGGGTGACGGTGGACAACAAGAGCGGCGCGACTTACGGCAACGCCGCCCTCAAGCTCGTAGCCGGCGACGTCAACCGCGCCCGGGACGCTCGCCGCGACAACCGCGTGATGGAGCTGGCGGCCAAGGCGGCCTCGCCCGCCGCGGCCAGCCGCGACTTCGCGGAGGAAGGCCTGTTCGAGTACCACCTCTACACGCTGGACGGCCGCACCACCATCAAGGACAACCAGACCAAGCAGCTCACGCTGATGTCCGCGCCCGACGTGACGGTGAAGAAGGAGCTCATCTACTACGGCGCCCAGGAGTATTACCGGAACGCCTACGGGATGCCGGTGTCCAACCAGAAGATCGCGGCCTACGTCGAGATTCGCAACAGCAAGGAGAACCGCCTGGGCTTGCCCTTGCCCAAGGGCAAGGTGCGGGTCTACAAGGCCGACGCCGGCGGGAGCCAGCAGTTCATCGGCGAGGACTGGATCGACCATACCGCGAAGGACGAGAAGGTGAAGATCAAGCTCGGCAATGCCTTCGACGTGGTGGGGGAGCGCATCCAGAAGGACTGGAAGAAGATCGCCGGGAACCTCTACGAGGTGGAGTGGGAGATCTCGCTCCGCAACCACAAGGTCGAGGCCCAGACGGTGACGGTGATCGAGCCGGTCCCCGGCGACTGGCAGGTGCTCTCGTCGACCCACCCCTACGAGAAGGTCGAGGCGCACACGCTCAAGTACGAGATCAGCGTCCCCAAGGAGTCGTCCGCGAAGCTCACCTATCGTGTGCGCACCAGATTCTAGCCATCTGGATGTGGGGCGCGGGGGGGCCGTGATACGGTGAGGGAGCATGACGCGATCGCCGAGCGGACCCCTCGCGCTCCTGTTCGCCGGGGCGGTCTCGGCGCTCCTGCTCGGGGCGCCGCGGGCCACCGCGGCCCTCGACGAGCCCGGCCGGCTCTGGCTGGTGGGACAGCGCGCGTTTGAGGACCGGCTCAACGGCGTAGCCCGCGTCTCTCTCGAGCGACTGGTGGACCGCTATCCGTCCGATAGCAGGTACGGTGATGCGCTCGTCCTGCTCGGCAAGGTCCGCTTCGCCGAGGGCGCGCTCGAGCCGGCCCTCGCCGCGTTCCGTCAGGCCCGGTCCCTCACGCCGCCGCCAGGGGAGCCCGACGAGGCGCGCTTCTGGGAGGCCGAGACCCTCTTCCGGCTGGGGCGCTACGATGCCGCGCGCGGCGCCTATGATGGGCTGGTGGCGGCCAACGCCGCGTCGCGCTTCGCGCCGGATTCCCTCTACGGCCTGGCGTGGTCGGAGCTGGAGCTCAAGCATCGCGACGCCGCGATCAACGCCTTCCGCCAGCTCGTGACCGCGTTCCCCGAGCACGCCACCGTGCCCTCGGCGACGTATTACCTCGCGCGGTCCCTGGTCGACGCCAAGCGGTACGACGAGGCCATCGGCCTCCTGCGCGGCTATCGCGAGCGCTATCCCAAGTCCAAGCACATCGCCGAGGCGCTCTACCTCCAGGGCTACGCGCGCATCGCCGCCGGCGAGCGCAACGACGGGATCGCGGACCTCCGCGCGTTCGTCACCCAATACCCGCAGCACGAGCTCGCCAACCAGGCGCGGCGGACCATCGTCGAGCGGCTCCTGAAGGACGGGCGGAAGGACGAGCTGGCCGAGGAGTACAAGTCGCTGATGGCGCAGGAGCCGCGCACGGCAGAGGGTCTCTACGACGCGGGCTTCATTGCCGCCCGGCTCAGCCGCCCGCGCGATTCGGAGGTCGCCTGGACCGCCCTCCGCAAGGACTTCCCCGATCATCCGCTGGCCGTCCGCGCGTCGCTCGATCTCGCCCAGGGGGCCTTCGGCCGCGGCAGCTTCAAGGAGGCGGCGACCCTGGCGCGCGGCGCCGCCAAGAGCGACGACACGGGGGTTCGCGCGCAGGCCCAGCTGCTGCTCGGCGAGAGCGAGCTCAAGCAGAAGCGCCCGAGCCCCGCGCTCCAGGCCTTCCAGGCCGCGGTGCAGGCCGCGGGGTCCGACGATCCCGCCGTGCGCTATCGCGCGCTTGCCGGGGCGGGCCTCTCGCTCGAGGAGCAGGGGAAGCTCTCCGAGGCGATCCGCTACTACGATCAAGTCGCCGCCGATTGCCCGGACCAGGAGCTGCGCGCGTGGGCGCGCGCGCGCAAGACCGCGGTCGCGGCGCAGCTCAAGCCGCAGCCCGCTCCCGCGAAGCCCGCGCCCAAGCCGCGCGCGGTGGCGCCGCGATGAAACGGACGCGCGTCTCCGCGCTGCTGGGCCTACTCGCCGCGCTGGCCGTCGCGGCGCCGGGCCACGGCCAGACGCCGGCCGCAAGGCCCGATGCGCCCACGGCACCGCCCGCCGCGGCCACGACCCCGCCTGCTGCCGTGCCCGCGCCGTCGCCCGCCCCGCGGCCGCTGCTGCCGCCCCCGGACCTCGTGCCCACGCTGCGGCTGGCCGCCCCGCCGGTCGACAAGCCGGCGGTCCCGCTGCCCGCGCTGGCGCTGCCGGCGTCGCCCGCGCCGTTCCCTCAGCTCCCGCCGCCCGCGATCGCCAGTGATCTCGGGCTCCGGCCGACCCTGCCGATGCCGCCGCCGCGCGCGCTGGCGTGCAATCCCCTGGGGAGCGTGTTCGGTGTCGCCTCCGAGCAGCTCGAGTGCGGTCGCGCTCGCTACCAGGAGGGGAGGCTCGAGTCGGCGCTCGCCGAGTTCCAGTCCGCAATGAACAAGGGGGGCGACCGGTCGGTGCTGCGGGAAGCGCGCTACTGGGCGGCGGAGACCATGCTGCGCCTCGGCCGGCGCGATTCGGTGGCCACGTACCTCGACCTCGTGGCTCGCGAGAATCCGCGTGACGACCTGGGACTCTACGCCACGCACTCGCTGGGTTGGGTGACGCTCGAGAGCGGCGACGCTCAGCGCGCCCTCGACATCTTCCAGGGCTTCCTGCGCGGCAGCGTGACGCCGGCGCTGGTGCCGACGGCGCGGCACGGCCGGGCCCTCGCGCTCTACGCCCTCAAGCGCTACCCGGAGGCGCGCGACGAGTGGACGGCGCTGCTCAACGGCAGCCTGCCGCGCCCGCTGGCCTCGGAGGCCTTGTACTGGCAGGGCGACACGCTGGGCCGCCTGGGCAATCCAGCGGCCGCCGCGCAGCGGATACACATCTTCACGGCGGCCGGTCCGCAGCTTCTGATCGAATCCGGCTTGATGCGCCTGGGCTGGTGGCGCCGCGAGGCGGGCCAACCCCTCGAGGCGGTGAAATCCTATCGCGGGCTTCTCACCGCCTATCCGCGCACGCGGGAGGCGCCCTGGGCCCGGGCTGGGCTGGTGCGGGCTCTGCTCGACCTCGACGATTTCAGCGCTGCGCGCGACGAGGCGCGGCAGCTCGAAGCCCTCGACAAGAAGGGCCCGCTGGTGCTGCCGACGCGCCTCTTGCTCGCCCGCCACGTCGTCGAGAAGAATCTCACCGCCGAGGCGGAGGCGCTCTTCACGGACCTCCTCGGTCTCGAGCTCGAGCCGCCCACGCGCGCCTACGTGCTGGCGCTGAGCGCTGAATCGCTGCGCCAAGCCGGCCAGACGGCGGAGGCGCGGGATCGCTTCGTGGCCGCGCGCCAGGGGGAGGCCGGCGCCGACGTGCGCGCCTTCGCGGGAGCGCGGCTGGCTCAGATGGACCTCGAGGCCCGCGAGCTCGAGCAGGCGCGCACCGGCGCCGAGCGCCTTCTCGCAGAGTCGCCGACGCCCGCTCTGCGGGCCGGCGCGGCCATCATCGCCGGGGAAGCCTCCTACGGCCTTCGCCAGTACGACCGCGCGGCGGAGTTCTATCGCCGCGCGCTCGCCGAGCCGACCGAGCCCGCGGTGGCGGCCTCCGCCCGCCTCGCGCTCGGCTGGGCGGAGCTGCGCCGTGGCCGGCCCGAGGCGGCGCGCGAGGAGTGGGACCGCTTCGCGAGCGACGCCGGCGACGATCCGCGCGTCCCCGCCGTGCAGCTCCTCGCCGCCGAGCAGGCGGTGAACGCGAAGGACGAGGCGGGTGCGCGGACGCTACTCACCCGGGTGATCGACCGCGCCGGCGACAGCGAGCATGGGCGCACCGCGCGGCTCAACCGCGCCATCCTCCTCCTCCGCGCGGGGGACTCGGCGGCCGCGCTGCGCGACCTCGACGATCTCGCCGCGCGCGGATCCCTGTCGCCCTTCGCGGGCCGCATGCGGTTCGCGCGCGGTATCGCGCTGATCCGCATGGGCCGTACGGACGACGCGCGGACCGAGCTCCGCAGCGCGCTCCTCGAGGGCGAGGATGCCGCCCGGCTGGGCCTCGGCGTGCTCGCCTTCGACGCCCGGCAGTGGGACGAGGCGGCGCGCGAGTTCGTCGCCGTGCGCGACGCGGCCGGCCCCGTGGCCAACGCCGCCGAGTACGGGCTCGCCGCGGTCGCGTTCAATCAGGGCAAGATCGACGATTTCCGCAAGCTCGCCGAGCCGCTGCTCAAGCGCTCGCCCGATCCCACTACCGCGCCGGGCCTGCTCGCGGGTATGGTCTATCTGGCCGGCGAGGAGAAGAAGTGGCCCGAGGCCCAGCAGCTCGCTCAGCGGATCACCCGAGACTACCCGAAGAGTCCGGCGGCGCCGGTGGCGCTGTCGGCGCTGGGCGCGAGCGCCGCGCGCGACGGCCAGTGGCCCGTCGTCCGCGACGCGTACACCACGCTCGAGACGCGCTATCCCGGCGATCCCGGCAACGAGGCGGGCGCGCTCGATCTCGCCGAGGCGCTGTTGCGCACCGGCGCCGCGCCCGAGGCGCGCCCGCGGCTCGAGAAGTTCGTGGATGGGCACGCGGGCGACGCGCGCCTGCCGCGCGCGCTCCTCCTCCTCGCGCAGGCCTATGAGGCCGCCGGGGAGAAGGACAAGGCGCTCGACCTCTACGCGCGCGTGCGACGCGACTATCCCTCGGCCGAGGGCATCGAGCGGGCGGCCTTCAGCCAGGGCCGCCTGCTCCAGAGCGAAGGGAAGTGGGACGCGGCGCGGCCTCTGCTCCAGAAGGGCCTCGACGCCGAGGATCCCGCCGCCGCGGCGGAGGCCGCCTACCGCCTGGGCGAAGGCCATCGGGTGGCCGGGCAGCACGAGGAGGCAGTGCAGGCGTTCATGACGGCGGTTTATCTCGCGCCCGACTCCCCGTGGGGTCGCAAGGCGCTGCTGGGCGCGGGCCAGTCGCTGGCCTCCCTCCGCCAGAACGATTCCGCGGTCATCGTCTACCGGAAGCTCGTCGCCGCGAAGGACGCGGAGCCGGAGCTGGTCGAGTCCGCCCGCGCCGCCCTCAAGTCGCTGGGCGTCAACTGATCACGGGTCGGGCTTCGGGCCCGTGCACCGGGCGCCCAGCCCGACGCCCGGCTCCCTCAGACTCAGGTAACTGGTTGATATGGCGTCACTCTTTGGATGGCACGTCCCGTGCCAGGAGACAGGCCAAGAGGAGGACGTCATGGAACTCCACACGGTGCTGACTCAGGGGCTCACGTACTTGGCCGCCCTCGCCCTTCCGCTGTGGCTCCTCGGTGAGCAGGTCGCAAGCTGGTACCTGCTTCGGAGGAAGGACGCCCCCAAGATTGAAGCCGCCGAGACCAAGCTGAAGAGGCCGATCACGGTCCCGCTCGAGAGGGCGGCGTAGAGCTTCACGGCGCGCCGGGCGCCCTCTACCCGGCCCTCGACGGGCTGCCTATACTGAAAGGGTGTTCCACCCCGTCGTCGAGAGTTGGTTCCGCGCGCGATTTGCGGAGCCCACCCCGGTCCAGGCCCAGGCCTGGCCCCTGATCGCCGCCGGCCAGGACGTTCTCCTCACCGCACCGACGGGCTCCGGCAAGACGCTCGCCGCCTTCCTCGCCTGCATCGATCAGCTCTTCCGCAAGGCCGTCGCCGGGGCGCTCGACGATCGCGCGCACATCCTCTACGTCTCGCCGCTGAAGGCCCTCTCCAACGACGTGCGGCGCAACCTGGACGAGCCGCTCGCCCAGCTCGCCGCCGCCGCGGTGGCGGCCGGCCTGCCCGCCCCGGTGATCCGCACCGCGGTGCGCACGGGCGACACGCCCGCGCACGAGCGGCGCCAGACGGGGAAGCGGCCACCGCACATCCTCGTCACCACGCCCGAGTCGCTGTTCATCCTGCTCACCGCGGCGTCGAGCCGAGCCTGGCTGGCGGACATCCGCACCGTGATCGTGGATGAGATCCACGCGGTGGCGGGCGACAAGCGCGGCGCGCACCTGGCGCTCTCGCTCGAGCGGCTGGACGAGCTGGTCGCCAACGCGAGCCAGGGAACGGCGCGCCTGCAGCGCATCGGCCTCTCGGCCACCGTGCGCCCGGTGCAGACGGCGGCCCAACTCCTCGTGGGGGCGACGCGTCCGCTGCCCGCCCTGGTCGACGTGGGTCAGCGGCGCGACATGGATCTCGCGATCGAGGTGCTGCGCGACGAGCTGGGCGCGGTGTGCACGCACGAGCAGTGGGCGGAGATCTACGACCGCGTGGCCGAGATGGCCCGTGCGCACCGCTCCACGCTGGTGTTCGTCAACACGCGGCGCCTCGTCGAGCGGGTCGCCCGGCACCTCGCGGAGCGGCTGGGAGCGGAGCGGGTCGCCGCGCATCACTCCAGCCTGAGCCGGGCCCGCCGCTTCGACGCCGAGCAGCGACTCAAGTCCGGCGAGCTGAGCCTGGTCGTGGCGACGGCCTCGCTCGAGCTGGGTATCGACGTGGGGACGGTGGATCTCACCTGCCTGCTGGGCTCGCCGCGCTCGATCGCCACCGCGCTCCAGCGCGTGGGGCGCTCCGGGCACGCGCTGGCGGCGACGCCCAAGGGGCGTCTGTTCCCGCTCACGCGCGACCAGCTCATCGAGTGCGCGGCGCTCGTGCGAGCCGCGCGCCGCGCCGAGATCGACGCGCTCACCCTCCGGCGCGCGCCCCTGGACGTGCTCGCCCAGCAGCTCGTGGCGATCTGCGCCGGCGAGGACCAGGACGAGGACCGTCTCTTCATGCTGTGCCGCCGCGCCGCTCCCTATGCCGAGCTCGATCGGCAAGCCTTCGACGCGGTCGTGGACATGCTCGCGGACGGCATCGCCACGCGGCGCGGCCGGGTGGGCGCGCGCCTGCATCGCGACGCGGTCGGGCGTCGCCTCACGGCGCGGCGGGGGGCGCGGCTGATCTCGATCACCTCGGGTGGCGCGATTCCCGAGACGGGCACGTATCAGGTGGTGCTCGAGCCCGACGAGACGCCGATCGGCACCCTCGACGAGGACTTCGCCATCGAGTCGATGGCGGGCGACGTGATCCTGCTCGGCAATAGCTCCTGGAGAATCCGGCGAGTCGAAAGCGGCAAGGTGCGCGTGGAGGACGCCGGTGGGGCCCCCTCGACCATACCGTTCTGGCTGGGCGAGGGGCCGGCGCGCACGGCCGAGCTGTCTGCCGAGGTCTCCGCGGTGCGGGCGGCCGTGGCCGAGCGCCTCGACGATCCCGAGGCGGCGGCGCGCTGGCTCATGGACGAGACCGGCCTCGACGCGCGGGGCGCCCTCCTCGCCCGCGACTACATCGCCGCCGCCCGCGGGGCGCTGGGGGCCGTGCCCACGCTCGACACCGTGGTGGTGGAGCGCTTCTTCGACGAGGCCGGCGGCATGCAGATGATCGTGCACGCGCCCTTCGGCGGCCGCATCAATCGCGCCTGGGGCATGGCGCTGCGCAAGCGGCTCTGCCAGAGCTTCAACTTCGAGCTGCAGGCCGCCGCCACCGACGATGGCGTGCTGCTCTCGCTGGGGCCGCAGCACAGCTTCCCGCTGGAGACGGTGACGGGGATGGTCCACCCGCGGGGGCTCGAGCCGCTGCTCACGCAGGCGGCCCTTCAGGCGCCGATGTTCACCACGCGCTGGCGATGGAACGCCACGCGCGCGCTCGCCCTCCTGCGCTGGTCGGGGGGGAAGAAGGTGCCGCCGTATCTGCAGCGCATGCGCGCCGAGGATCTCCTCGTCGCGGTCTTCCCCGCTCAGCTCGCCTGCCAGGACAACATGGAGGCGGGGCCGGTCGAGATCCCCGACCATCCCCTGGTCATCGAGACGCTGCGAGATTGCCTCACCGAGGCCATGGACATGGAGGGCCTGCGCGGGAGGCTCGAGGATCTCCAGGCCGGGCGCATCCAGTGCTTCGTGCGCGACACGCCCGAGCCGTCGGTCTTCGCCCACGAGATCCTGAACGCGAACCCCTACGCCTTCCTCGACGACGCGCCCCTGGAAGAGCGGCGCGCCCGCGCGGTGGCCCTGCGCCGCGGCCTGCCCCCCGCGGTGGCGGCGGACATGGGCCGCCTGGATCCAGAGGCGATCGCGGCGGTGGTGGAGGAGGCGCGACCCGATCTCCGCAACGCCGACGAGCTGCACGACCTGCTCCTCGACCTGGGGGCGCTGCCCGAGGCGGATGCCGCCGAGTGGACCGGGTTCATGGACGAGCTGATCGCGGCGCGGCGCGCCGCCCGGCTGCGCGGCAACGGCCGCGCGCTGTGGGTACCGGCGGAGCGGCGCTCGCTGGCCGCCGCCGTGTGGCCGGGCTATCGCTTCGAGCCGGAGATCGCGGAGCCCCCCGCGCGCCGCGCCCCCGCGTGGTCGGGACGCGAGGGCGCCCTGGTCGAGGTGGTGCGCGCGCGGCTGGGGCTGGTGGGGCCTGTCACCGCGCCCGTGCTCGCGGCGTCGCTCGACGTCACGCCGGGCGAGATGGAGGCGGCGCTGGCCGCCATCGAGGCGGAAGGCGGCGCGCTCCGGGGGCGCTTCACGTCCACCGCCGCCGCCATCACCCATCACGAGCTGGAGTGGTGCGATCGCCGGCTCCTCGCGCGCATCCATCGCCGGACGCTGGAAGGTCTGCGCCGGCTCATCGAGCCCGTGCCCGCCGCCGCGCTGATCCGCTTCCTCTTCGCCTGGCAGCACGCGCGCCCCGGCGCCCAGCAGCACGGCCGCGACGGGCTCCTGCGCGTGATCGAGCGGCTCCAGGGGTTCGAGGCCGCCGCGCGCGCCTGGGAGCGCGAGATCCTGCCTGGACGCCTGCATCGCTACGAGCCCGCGTGGCTCGACGAGGTGTGTCTGTCCGGCGAGGCCACATGGGGGCGGCTGGAGCTGCATGCGAGCGCGCGCCATGCCGGGCGGCGGCTGTCCCCGACCGTGCCGATCGCTCTGCTCCTCCGGCGCGATCTGCCGTGGTTGCTGGAGCCGCGCGCCGGTGCGCCCGCCGGCGAGCCGTCCGGGCCCGCGCGCGACGTGCTCGCGCATCTCCAGCGCTCGGGCGCCTCGTTCGTGGACGAGATCGCGATGGGCGTGCGCCGTCTCCGCATAGAGGTGGAGGAGGCGCTCTGCGAGCTGGTGACGGCGGGGCTCGTCACGGGCGACGGCTTCGGGGGGCTGCGGAGCCTGATGCACTCCGAGAAGCGCCGGCGCCCCCATCCGGGCCGCCCGCGCCCGGGGGGGCGGCCGTCCACCGGCACCGGCCGCTGGGCGCTCCTCGGGACGCCGGCGTCGCCGGCCGAGGACGACGTGACCGAGGCGAAGGCCCGGCAGTACGTGAAGCGCTACGGCGTGGTCTTCCGCGATCTCCTGCAGCGCGAGTCCGGCCCGCCGGCCTGGCGCGATCTCCTGCGCGTGTATCGCCGGCTCGAGATGCGCGGCGAGCTTCGCGGCGGCCGCATCGTGGGCGGCTTCGTGGGCGAGCAGTTCGCGGCGCCCGAGGCGCTGGAGGCGCTGCGCGCCATCCGCCGCGAGCAGCCCGACGGCCAGCTCCTGCGCGTGTCGGCCTGCGACCCGCTGAACCTGGTGGGCATCGTGACGCCGGGCCCGCGCGTGCCCGCCGTGCTCGGCCACCATGTGCTCTATCGCGACGGCGTGCCCCTGGCCGATGAGGTCGGCCGCCGCGCCGGCCGCGCCGCCGCGCCTCCGGCGCGCTGAGGAGACGCCGCATGCCCGCGCCGCTCGTCGAGTGCCATGCCCATGTCCTGCCGGATGCGGTGCTCGCGCGGCTGCCCGGCGGCGACAGCCCGCGATTCGTCACCGCGGAGCGCCGCGTCCTCGCCCGCATGCTGGAGGAGCAGGACGCGTGCGGGATCACCCATGCCCTCATCTCCGACTCGTTCTTCATGGAGACCTCCGCGGAAGAGCTGCCGGCATGGTCCGGCGCCGATCGCGCGCGTCTCTACAACGACGGCCTGGCCGCCCTGGTCGCGCGCCACCGCGGTCGCTTGATCGGCCTCGGCTGCGTGGACCCGTGGGGCGGGGATACCGCCGCGCGCGAGCTGGAGCGTATGGTCAAGGAGCTGGGCTTCGCGGGCGCCCTCGTGAACCCGTCCGACGGGCGGCGCTACCTCGACGATCCGGTGTGCTCGCCGCTTTTCGCCACCGCGGAGCGGCTGGGCCGCCCCCTGTTCGTGCATCCCACGCGCGATCTTCCCGCCGACGAGCACTGGCGCGACTTCGTGCTCTCGCTCATCGTGGGCCGCCCTACCCAGACCGCGGTGTGCGCGGCGCGGCTCATCTTCAGCGGCACGCTCGATCGCTTCCCGCGCGTCAACCTGCTGCTCGCCCACGGGGGCGGCGTGCTGCCGTTCGTGGCGGGCCGGCTCGACGCGACCTGGATGGCCTACCGGCCGGAGCGCTGGCACGGGCCGGACGTGCTCGACATGGAGCCGTCGTCGTACCTGCGGCGCTTCCACGTCGACACGAACGTCTGGTCCGTGCCCGCCCTGCGGCTCCTGCGGGAGGTGCTGGGGCCGGAGCGGCTCGTCGTCGGCAACGATCAGCCGCCGGTATGGGCGCCGCTGGAGGACGCGCTCGCGCTCCTCGCCGGCCTCGAGCTGGGCGAGACGGAGCGCGAGGCCGTGCTCTGGCGCAACGCCGCGCGCCTGTTTCACCTCGAGAAGCTCGACTAGCCCCCTCGACGCCGACCCGCCTTTCGTGCTATCCCCTCCCACGAGGAGGGCCTAGCCCATGCGCGGAATCCGGATCCTCGTCCCTGTCCTGGCGGCCATCATGGTGGTGGGCGGTTTCGCGTTGGAGCGGGCCGAGCCGCAGGCGCCGAAGGAAGTCCTCATCGGTGTTCTGCTCCCGCTCACGGGAAACTTCGCGAGCCTCGGTCAGCAATACCTCTGGTCGAATCAGACCGTCGAGGACATCGTCAACAACGACTACCCGGATCTCAACGTCCCCCTCGGGCCGGGCAAGGGCTTCCCGGGTCTCGGCGGCGCCACCATGAAGCTCGTCGTGCGCGATGACCAGAGCCGCGGCGACCTCGCGCGCACCCTGGTCGAGCAGCTCGTCACCGTGAACAAGGTGCACTGGATCGACGGAGAGGGGACCAGCGGCAACACGTCCATCATCCAGCCGGTGGTGGAGGGTTACGGCATCCCGCTGTCCTGCCATCCCTGCGCCTCGCCGACGCTGACCGAGAAGGGCTTCAAGTGGTTCTTCCGCACCGGGCCCCACGATCGCGTGATGGTGGACAGCGTGTTCCGCTTCCTCCAGGAGTGGCCGAAGAACGGCGGGCCCACCGACCTCAAGACGGTGGCCGTGTTCACCTGCGACAATCTCTTCTGCCAGGACAACCACAAGATCGCCCTGGAGCACGCCGCCAAAGCCGGTTTCAAGGTGGTGGCCGATCTCACCACCAAGACCGGCGCGACGACCCTCGCCTCCGAGGTGCAGCGTCTGCAGGCGGCGAACCCGGACATCCTCTTCTTCGTGCAGTACCCGGCAGAGACCGCGGTGTTCCAGGCCGACGCCAAGCGCGCGGGCTGGACGCCCAAGGTCCTCGCGACCAGCAACGGGGCCTACTCCGACCAGACCTGGCTCGAGGCGCAGAAGAAGACCAACGGCGGGGCGGCGTGGCTCGGACGCGACCCGACGGCCATCGACCTCGCCAGCAAGAAGCCCTCGTGGAAGAAGGTCAACGAGATCTACAAGAAGTACAGCCGCGGTCAGGACATGGGCGAGCTGGCGATGCGCCAGATCACCGGCATGCTCTGGGTGGCCGACACCATCAACCGAGCGAAGTCGCTCGAGCCGGCGGTGCTGGCCAAGGCGGCGGCCGACACCAACATGAGCCCGGACCAGATGATCATCGACTACAAGGGCATCCGCTTCGACAAATCGAACCAGAACGAGCTGGCCACGGGCGTGGTGACACAGATCGGCTGGGACGGCGAGAAGCACACCATCTGGCCGTGGGAACTCGCCAAGCAGGCCGGCTACACGCCGGTCTATCCGAGCCCGAGCTGGCAGGAGCGGGACGCCAAGCCCAAGCCCGCGCGTTGATCGCGAGCGCGCCCGCGTGACCGAGCTCGCCCAGGCCGTCGTCAACGGCCTCCAGATGGGGCTGCTCTACGCCCTGGTGGCGGTGGGGCTGGCCATCATCTGGGGGCTGATGGAGATGGTCAACTTCGCCCACGGCGAGTTCATGATGCTCGGGATGTTCGGGGCGTGGTGGCTCTCTTCCACGCTCGGCTGGGATCCGCTGGTGGCGATGCTGCCGGTGGCCCTGGCCATCTACGGGCTGGGTGTGCTCACCTACTCGCAGCTCATGCGCCGGGTACAACGTGGGGACGCCTTCGCGCAAATCTTCGCCACGGTGGGGCTCCTGCTCTTCCTTCAGAACGGCGTGGTCGCGCTCTTCACGAGCGACTATCGCTTCGTCTCCGACACGGTGCTCTCACGCCTCTCCGGGGTGCAGCTCTCGATTCTCGGGATCAAGCTGGGCGTCCCGCTGCTGATGGCCGGCCTGCTCGCCCTGGCGCTGTTCGTCGCGCTCTACCTCCTCGTGGACCGCACGGAGTTCGGCCTGGCGCTGCAGGCCACGTCCGAGGATCGCGACGCGGCCATGCTGGTGGGGATCCGTCCCCAGAAGATGTTCGCGGTGGCGTGGGGCCTCGGCGCCGCGCTCGTGGGCATCGCCGGCGTCATCCTCGCCAACTTCTTCTCCGTCTACCCGCAGGTCGGCCTGTCCTTCACCGTGCTCGCCTACGCGATCGTGGCGCTGGGCGGCTTCGGGAGCATTCTCGGCACGCTCTGCGCCGCCCTGCTGGTGGGCGTTGTCCAGAGCGTCACCGTCGTGTACCTGCCGCCCGCCTTCAAGGACGCGTTCGTGTTCGGGTCGTATCTCCTCATCGGGCTCTTCCGGCCGCAGGGCCTCTTTGGCCGCTTCTAGGCGCATCGCCCTCGGCGTCGGGCTGCTCGCGGCGCTTGTCTATCCACTCCTCATCCAGGCGACGGGCTACACCTACTTCCAGACGGTGGGTTTCCTCGTCTTCATCTACGCGATGCTGGGCGTGGGCTGGAATTTCATCGGCGGCTGGGCCGGCCAGTTCGACTTCGGCCCGTGCATCTTCCTCGCCACCGGCGCCTACACCGCCGCGCTCGCCTCCGTGCACTGGGGCTGGAGCCCGTGGCTCGGCATGGTCGCGGCCATCGTGGTGTCGATGGCGATCTGCGCGGTGATCACGTTTCCGGTCACGCGCCTGCGCGGCCACTACTTCGCCATCGCCACCGTGGCGATGTGGATGATCGCCCAGCCAATCGGCGCGACGTGGGAGCTGATCAACGGCAGCCGCGGCCTCTTCATCCCCCTCACGCCGGCGAAGAGCTCCTTGGAGGCGATCTGGACGCTCGGCTGGGGCGGCCGGAGCAAGGCGCTCGCCTACTACTACGTGGCGCTGCTGCTGTTCGTCCTGACCATGTATCTCGCCCACCGCGTGGACCGCTCGAAGCTCGGCTACTACTTCCGCGCCATCCGCGACGATCAGGAAGGCGCGGAGGCCATCGGGATCGACAGCCGCGTGTACAAGACCGCCGCGCGCTGCCTCACCGCGGCCGTGTTCGCCGCGGGCGGTGTGCTCTACGGCTTCTGGGCCCTCGCCGTCTTCCCCGACCAGGTGCTCGAGATGAACTGGTCGGTGCTGCCCATGATCTCCACCGTGCTGGGGGGGATCGGGCGGCTCTGGGGCCCGCTTCTCGGCGCGGTGATCCTGATCCCGATCTCGCAGGTCATGAGCGCCACGCTGGGCGCCGGACCGCTCGCCGGCCGCGGCCTCGACGTGATCGTGTACGGGATCATCATCATGGCGGTGGCGGCGTTCCGGCCGAGCGGCCTCCTGTCGCTCCCGTGGGCGCGGTGGTTCCGCCGTGGCTAGTCCGCTCCTCCGGGTGGACCGCTGCACCAAGCAGTTCGGCGGCCTCACCGCCAATCACGACGTGTCGCTCGAGATCGCGAGCGACGAGATCGTGGGCCTGATCGGGCCCAACGGAGCGGGCAAGACCACGCTCTTCAACTGCATCAGCGGCCACTACCACCCCGACGAGGGCCGGATCGTCTTCGACGGCCACGACGTGAGCCGCGCCCGTCCCGACCGCATCTGTCACCGGGGCGTGGCCCGCACCTGGCAGATCGTCCGCGCGTTCGGCCGGATGACCGTGCTCGACAACGTGATCTGCGGCGCGCTGACGCGCACGAACCGTCTCGCGCGCGCCGAGGCCAAGGCCCTCGCGATGCTCGAGTTCACGGGCCTCCGGGGCAAGGAGGGCGAGATGGCGGCGGCGCTCACCCTCGCCGACAAGAAGCGCCTCGAGATCACCCGCGCCCTCGCCACCGAGCCGCGCCTCCTCCTCCTCGACGAGGCCATGTCGGGGCTCACGCCCGCGGAGACCAGCGCCGCCGTCGAGCTCGTGCGCCGCGTGCACGCCGCCATGCATCTCGCCATCTGCGTGGTCGAGCACGTGATGGAGGTCGTGATGCCGCTCTCGCACCGCGTGGTGGTGCTCGACCACGGCGAGAAGATCGCCGACGGCGCGCCCGAGGTGATCGTGCGGGACCCGCAGGTGATCGCCGCCTATCTGGGGGAGCACCATGGCCAGCGCCCCTAGCCCTTCAACTGGTCCCCTGCTCGACGTGCGCGACCTTCGCGTGGCGTACGCCACCGGGGTGCTTGCGCTGCAGGGCGTGTCGTTGCGCATCGGGGCCGGCGAGATGGTGGCCCTGGTGGGCGCCAACGGCGCGGGCAAGTCGACCCTCCTCAAGGCGATCGCCGGGCTCGTGAGCCCCCAGGCGGGCGAGATCTGGTTCGACAGCAAGCGGACGGATGCCGTCGAGGCGCCCGACCGCGTCCGGCTGGGTATCGCGCTCGTGCCTGAGGGCCGGCGTCTCTTCGCCCGGCTCACCGTGGCGGAGAACCTCACACTCGGCAGCGCCACCAACGCGGACCCGGCGCACCGGCGGGAGATGCTGGCGCGGGTCTTCGAGCTGTTCCCGCGCCTCAGCGAGCGCGCCCGGCAGCGCGCGGGCACGCTCTCGGGCGGCGAGGGGCAGATGCTCGCCATCGGCCGCGCCCTGATGTCACGCCCACGTTTCCTCATGCTGGATGAGCCGAGCCTCGGCATCATGCCGCGTCTGGTCGACACGATCATGGACGTGCTCCGCCGCCTCCACGCGCGCGAGGGGCTCACCATGCTCCTCGTGGAGCAGAACGTGCCCTCCGCGCTGGGGCTGGCCGACCGCGGCTACGTGCTCCAGACCGGGCGCGTGGTCATGGAAGGCACGAGCGCGTCCCTTCTCGGCAGCGACCTGGTCCGCAAGGCGTATCTCGGGATCTAGTGTTGTCGAAAATGGCGGCGGGAGGCTCGCGGGGTACCGAGGTATTGATCGTCGGCGGCGGCATCGCCGGCGCGTCCGCCGCCTACCACCTCGCGCGGCTCGGTCACACGGTCACGCTGGTCGAGCGCGGCGACATCGCCGGCGCCGCCTCGGGCCTCAACGCGGGGCTGATCGACTGCGTGGGCTGGAGCGAGCGTCGCGACCTCCAGGACCACCTCACCGCGGGCAGCGTTGAGCTCTTCGATCGGCTACAGCTCGACGACGGCGAGGACGTCGAGCTCCGCCGCTCCGGCTCGCTCCAGGCCATTCACACGCCCGAGCAGCACGAGTTCACCCGTCGGC
>Ga0075423_10000479_pt1 | contig 32545 bp, 40 predicted proteins | sample SoiMethybrSBSTD2_FD_80114 | JGI IMG/M metagenome (GOLD analysis project Ga0075423, IMG submission 80114) | Bulk soil microbial communities from a Populus tree surrounding site in Tennessee, USA - Soil MetaG P. TD hybrid SBSTD2 | ecosystem: Environmental > Terrestrial > Soil > Tree plantation...
CGTTGTGCAACGCCAAGAATGTCGCCTCGTTTCCAGGCCATAAGAGGGCCGAACGGCATTACAATCAGCAGCGGAACAAAGAGCGGCGCAAAGGTGAGATTGAAAAACGGTGCACCGACGGAAATCTTTTCGCCGGTGAGCGCGTCGAGCGCTAAAGGGTAAAGTGTGCCGACGAAAACAGTCAGACAGGCGGTCGTCAGAAAAAGATTGTTGAACACGAGCGCACCCTCACGAGAAATCGGGGCAAACAAACCTCCTTGCTTGAGCGTCGGCGCGCGCCACGCAAATAGGATCAAACCGCCACCGATGAACAGCATCAGAATGGCCAGAATGAAGACGCCACGTGCGGGATCATTGGCAAAAGTATGCACCGACGTGAGGACGCCTGATCGAACCAGGAAGGTGCCTATCAACGAAAGCGAGAATGCGAGTATGGCGAGAAGAATGGTCCAGATCTTCAGCGCGCTCCGCTTCTCCATCACCACGGCCGAATGCAAAAGAGCCGTGCCGACAAGCCACGGCATCAGCGAGGCATTCTCTACAGGGTCCCAGAACCAGATCCCGCCCCAGCCGAGTTCGTAATAAGCCCAATACGAGCCCATCGCGATGCCGATGGTGAGAAACATCCAGGCTGCCAGCGTCCACGGCCGAACCCAGCGCGCCCAAGCAGCATCGATGCCCCCTTCGATCAGCGCAGCTATTGCAAACGAAAACGCAATCGAGAACCCGACATAACCGAGGTAGAGCAGCGGTGGATGGATAGCCAGGCCGATGTCCTGGAGAATCGGATTAAGGTCACGCCCCTCGAATGGCGGCTGTGACAGCCGCACGAAAGGATTGGATGTAAACAGAATGAACAAATAGAACGCGCAAGCGATCCATGATTGCGCCGCAAGCACATGTGCTTTCAGCACGGAAGGCAAGTTCGTGCCGAAACTGCCGACAAGCGCGCCGAAGAACGACAGTATCAGCACCCACAAAAGCATAGATCCTTCGTGGTTTCCCCATACGCTGGTGATTTTGTAGATCAGTGGCATCGTCGAGTGCGAGTTTTCGTAAACCGTCGCAACCGAAAAATCCGATGTCACATAGCAGGCGATCAATGCCAGGAAGGCGAGCCCAACGAACACGAATTGCATAATCGCGGTCGAGGCAGCAAGCTGCATCAAGGAGGAATCATTGGTGCGCGCGCCCACAACCGGCGCACCCGCCTGGATCAGTCCAAGCGCAAGCGCCAGCACCAAAGCATAATGCCCCAGTTCCGGAATCATTTCGTGGTACTCCCCGCGTCTTTGGCTTCACCCTCCTGCCATCGTCCGCTTTTTTTCAGCGCATCTACAACCTCGCGCGGCATATATCGCTCATCATGCTTGGCAAGCACCGTATCGGCGGCAAGCATTCCGCCAGGTTCGAGTTTACCTTCCGCCACAACCCCTTGTCCTTCGCGAAAGAGATCCGGAACGATGCCTCGATAGTGCACCGGGATGTCGGTCTTTCCGTCGGTCACCGAAAAGCGCACCAGCAGATTGTCGCCGCGTTCCACGCTCCCTGGCTTCACCAATCCGCCAATCCTCATACGAGTGCCGGGTACGACACGTTTTTCGGCAACGTCGGTAGGCGAATTGAAGAACACGATGGAATCGCGCAATGCGCCGAGTACCAGCGCCGAGGCGATTGCAAGCACACCCAAGCTTGTGCCGATCAGAACCAGTCGTCGTTGCTTGCGGGTCATTCCGTCTCGTTCAACCTTCAAGCCCCAGACTCTTGATCATATCTTCGATCCGACGGAGCTTATCGGGATCATTGGCGAGTGCCCGCCTGGCATCGGTGGCGGCTGCGTGCGCTTTGTCCCGTTCGCCGAGCACCATATAAGCGCGCAACAGCCGTTGCCAGCCATCAACGTCGTTTCCATTCTCCTTCAGCTGATCCGCGAGGCGGGCGACCATGCCGCGGATCATTTCTCCCCGATCCTTTTCGCTCATGGCGCGAGCAGCGGCAACGTCTTCGCTACTTGGCCCGGGAGGCGAAGCTATGGGTTGATCGTCTCCTACGCGCGCAAGTGCGTCGCGTACGACCGACAACCAGGGCGCGTCAGCCGGCGCTTTGCTGATCATATCGCGCCAGATAGCGGTCGCCTGCGCGCGATCGCCGTCCTGCTCAGCGGCCATGCCCATGTAAAACTGTGCCTTGGATTGGCCAGGGTCGAGCGCGAGCGAACGCTCGAATGCCGACTTGGCATCCGATGTGACGATGCCATTGGCAGCCGCAGTCAGGGCTTCGCCAAGATCGGATTGCCGTTCAGCATTTTCGCCGTTCAGCGCGAGGAGCTTGCGCCGGGCATTCACCGCGTCCTCGAAACGGCCTAGCCGGAGATAAACGGGTGCCAGAACTTCGTAGCCCCGGGCGTCGTCCGGATTGTGCTCCAGATGCGCCTCGACTTTCGACACCAGGCTGGCGATCGATTGATCCTGATGGATAGCTTGCAATCGAGCGTTCAGCGGCTGGCCTGGCAACTGCGGCGAACCGATCGCAAGATAAAGCGTGAGCGCTACGACCGGCAGCACCACGACAGCGCCGATCGCAGTCGCCCGACGACGCCAGAGCGCTGATCCGACTGGAAGCGAATGGGCGAATTCAGCGGCGTCGGCTGCGGCAATAAGACGCCGAGACACTTCCGCTCGCGCGGCTTGGGCGTCGGCCTCTCCGATTCGCCCCGCGCCGCGGTCACGCTCAATTTCGTCGAGTTGGTCGCGATAGACGGCAATGTCGTTTCCCGCCTGCACATTAGCAGCCCGGCCCAGAGGCCATAAAACAGCGAAAACCGCAGCCGCTGTCATCACCGCAAATAGGAGCCACAGGAGCATAGGTCCTTCCGCTTGCCCGGCAAAAAGGGGCGCTGCCGGACGAGGGCATACATCACGTCCGATCATGGCGGCAATGCGCAAGTCCTGTAAATGGCGCTAGAAACCAGGCTTCAGGCGCGCGCTGCTTTGCCTTCTGCGGCGCTGGCCACTTCGGCAGCTTTGCCCAGCAGTGCGGCGTATTCCCGCCCAAAAACCTTGGCGCAAAATCGGACTGCGGCGTCGACCTGGGATTGACGGAAGCTGCGGTCGGCGTCACCGGCGTGCCTCAACCCCTCGAGCAGTGTGCGCGTGCCGTTATCAAGATAGTGTCGTAGCTCGCTTAGCGCGCGTTGGGTCATTTCATTGATGGCGAGCTCGCCGGCAAAATATCGGCAGACGCCTACAAATTCGACCAACGCCTCGACTTCGGCGACTTCGGTCGGGTCCAGCACCGAATCCGGACGAATTTCTCGCGGTGCTCGCGGTCGCAGCAAGCGCTGTACGCGCCCGGGCATAGACTCTATTTCGGCGCGAAGCAGATCGGAAATTTGGGTTCTCTGCGCCGCGAGCGCACGGCCCCAGGTGCTGTCGACGGGCAGCGCGAGCTCGGTGCGCAGGCCGCGTGCCGAATCGTGGATCGTCTTAAGCAACGAGCCGACCGCAATGCCCTGACCCGTGCGCAGATCTTCCCGCATCTCGGCAACCATTCGTTCAAGCTCGGCGAGAACAACGTTTACGGCGACGCCATAATTTGTTTCCGCAACACGCGCAGCGGTGTCGCTACCTGCGGCCTTCACTCCCAGTCGGATCAATTGCCATGGCGCGGTCATTCGGCTCATAACTGTCAGCAATGCGTACAGAAACAGTTCACCGTCACGCGCGGCAGCGCCCTCGATTAATGCCTGACATTGGTCGAGCTGATCGTTGGCCAATTACCGATCTGCAATGGCAACCGGGAAGCAAGTGATGCGAGGACGTCCCGCCCTTTTAGCGCGCATTTGAGCGCGACGAGTTCTTCGGCTGCGCGCGGCGTGCCAATCTGTTGCAAGACCCGTCTTCGAAGTCTTTCATCTTCTGCGGCGGCAGAATAACTCGCCTCGATTGCCGCGGCGACCCGGTCTTGAAAAATGCGGGTAAGCCGTTCGATCTTCGCCTGGTCACCGTCGAGCATCGCTTTGCTGACATCTGAAGCCATGGCATTAGCATCGTCCGGCAAAAGATCGCGCCGAACCCAATTCCACAACGCTTCGAGCGAGGAGCGCGCGACGCGACCCGGATGCTGGTGATCGCCGTGATCGTCGACCAGAAACGGCTCAAGTGGCTTGAACAGGAGTTGAGCAGACTGGTCGATGTTGTGAGCGTCGTCACGCTGCTCGCGTAGGATGCGACGCAATTCCTGCAAGACCAGATCGGCGCCCGCGACCTCCTCGCCGCGAAGCACGCTTCGCTCGAGTTCGCCGACCAGCATCGAACACGCGCCGGGCGAAAGTGCGCGCAGAAATTCCCGCAGCCGCTCGACGGTCGTGTTTGCCGCCCGCCATCCCGGTTGATCCGAATTCAAGCCATTTGGCTTGATACGGCGCAGCGCGTTAAGGCTCTATTAATCGAGATGTCGCTCAGCGATTTGTTTTTATTGGTTTTTTGGTTGAGCCAATTTTTGCAAACTAACCATTAACCAATGTGTCTTGGCCCCGATACCCTTTGCAGGGCCAAACGACCAGCTGCACCAGTTGCAAGCACCGTATAAGACCGCGCAATCACCATGTCCGCTTTCCCCCTAAAGCGGACATCTCGGTCCAAAATGGAATGCTTGCTTTTGGGCCAGCAGACATTCGGTAGTGGTTCGATCACTGCGCTACCGCGCTTGCATAAAATTCGAATCAAGCTGGATTGCCGCGCGTGATCCTTGGTTAAAGGGCCAGCGGTACAGATGTTGTGCGTCTCAAGGCACTATTGATGACCCCAACGAGGCAATAGCACGGTCATTTAGTTGGTGCGTGCTCGGCGCAATCCTGCTGCTTAACGCCTTTGATGTGATTGTGACCTACCAGCCTAAGTCGGTGGTGAAAACGTCCTGGATCAATTTGATCCCCAAGCCTTAGCGCGATCACAACCAATACGTCCGTGAGCTAATATCGGCTCTGGGTAGCAGACATTGCTAAACCCATCCAGAACCTGAGGCTTTGGTAAGCGCACCAGTAGATCAGCCGACCGCTGTCCAGGTGCCGTCCGGATTGCGGCAAGCCGTGCCGCGAGCGGTCTGCGGCTGGCCCTCAATATAGACCGTGTGGGTGAATGAACGGCAATTGCGACCAGCCTGCTGGTATGCCGGTCCCGGGACGATGGTGCCATAGCGGCCGGAATCGGGATTTCGCCAGGACACTGGAGCACCCGATTGGCCGCGTTCCAGAGCATCCATTTGCGCCGCGTAAGCGCGTTGCTTGTCCTCATCATCGAGAGCAGCCCCGATACGATTGCCGATCAGTCCGCCCAGGACCCCGCCAATCGCCGCACCAGCGATTCGACTTCCAGTCCCCCCACCTGCCACCGCCGCTCCAAGCAAGGCACCGGTGCCTGCCCCGACCACGGTTCCACCTGTCTCCTTTGGACCTGCCGCCGGTCCTGGCCCCGGGCTCACGTCCGGACCCGAAGCGCAGGCAGCGAGCAAAAGACCGACAACCGCGATAGTAGCGAACCTGGTCGTGGGCATTTCGACTCCGTAAACGGCTTGAGAAAGCAAAACGAACCAACCTAAGGACGCTAGTCTACCGAGAGAGGACGAATAGGGCAAAACTCCGGCGCATCCCTCGATAGAACTACGTCGGAGTTGCCGGCAGGACCAGTTCTGCACGCAATCCGCCAAGTGGCGCAGTGCCGAGCGTCAGGCTACCGCCATATAGCGCCGCGAGTTCGACCACGATGGAAAGACCAAGGCCGGAGCCAGGCTTGGTCTCGTCGAGCCGTTGGCCTCGTTTTGCAACCTGTTCACGTTCGGATGGAGAAAGGCCGCGCCCATCATCATCAACGATGATTCGAATAGTCTGACGGTCATTGACCGGATCCGTCGCCTCACGGACCACCTCGATCGACACGCGAGACGTTCCCCATTTGCAGGCATTGTCGACAAGATTTCCCATCATCTCTTCAAGGTCAGGGCGCTCGCCTTGAAATTGGGCGCTTTCGTCGGCGTGCACGTCGATCGTGAGGTTCTTGTCGCGGTGGATTTTTTCCATTGTGCGGGCTAGCGCGGTAATGACAGGCTTAACTTCGGTGAGCGAACCGACAACGGTGGTGCGTGCGGCAAGGTGCGCCCGCTCCAGATGGCGCGCGACTTGGTCGCGCATGATGTCGGCTTGCTCAAGCACTTTTTCGGCAAATGGCTCGCCGCCTCGGGTCGCAGCTTCGTTCACCATCACGGACAGTGGAGTTTTCAGGGCATGAGCCAAATTGCCGACATGCGTGCGGGCTCGCTCTACGATTTGTCTATTTGCTTCAATCAGAGCATTGGTTTCTCGTGCCAACGGAGCAATTTCTTCAGGGAACGTCCCCGTCAGACGTTCAGAGCTGCCAGAACGTATCGCTGCCAAGTCGTCAGTGATCCGTTTGAGCGGGGCAAGGCCGAAGCGAACCTGAAACACAGTTGTGAGCAACAGCACTGCAGCAAGGATGGAAAAGGTAATAATGAGCGCCTGATCGAAGGAGCGCATTTCGTCGGAAATCTCGGCGGCGTCGCCGGCAACCGCAACGAGGTAACGGCCTTCGTCGCCGAGGTCTATATTTCTCTCAACGAGCCGCAGCCGCTGATCCTCAGGCCCAGATACATACCCCTCGCGGGAGCCACTGGGGCTGGCGGCAATACCATAGATTTGCAGGTGCGGCAGACCGCCATCCCAAAGGGATCGCGACGCTCGCACTTCGCCTTTTTGTCCGTCCAACCGAGTGACTTGCCAATACCACCCTGACAAAGGCAGTTCGAACAATGGTTCGCCAAGAGACTGCGGAAATTTTTCGCTTCCCTCTTCTGGAGAAGCAACATCGGCCACCAGCGTACGCAGGTAAACGCCGAGGCGGCGGTCGAACGCGCGTTCGACCGCCTGCCGGTACAATGACGACAACACAATTCCAGTGATCAGAAGAATGATCACAGCCCAGGCGGTGGCGGACAGGAAAAGACGCAGCGCAAGAGAATTGGCTCGCATCCCATCAACGTGCGTCAGGTGGAGTGAGCAAGTATCCCAGGCCGCGCACGGTCTGAATAATCTCAACTCCGAGTTTCTTGCGGATACGACCGACGAATACCTCGACCGTGTTGGAATCACGGTCAAAATCCTGATCGTAGAGATGCTCGACCAACTCGGTGCGCGAGACGACGCGGCCGGTGTGATGCATTAAATACGCGAGCAGCCGATATTCGTGGCTGGTGAGCTTGACAGGATTGCCGTTGACCGACACGCGGCCGGTGCGCGTATCAAGTCGCACCGGACCGCAATTGAATTCACTTTTCGCATGGCCTGCTGAGCGGCGCAGAAGTGCGCGGACCCGGGCAAGCACTTCCTCAAGGTGAAAAGGTTTCGCAACATAGTCATCAGCCCCGGCATCAAAGCCCTGCACCTTGTCGCTCCACCGATCGCGCGCGGTAAGCATAAGCACAGGCATCGCACGTCCGGTCCGACGCCAAGCTTCCAATACTGAGATGCCATCCATCTTGGGCAAGCCGATATCAAGGATGACTGCGTCATAGGGTTCGGATTCCCCAAGATAGTGGCCCTCCTCGCCATCGAAGGCGCGGTCGACGACGTAGCCGGCGTCGGTCAGCGCAGTGGCGAGTTGGCGATTCAGATCTGGGTCGTCCTCGATTACGAGGAGGCGCAAGGCATTGTTCTCCACTCACGAGCCGGCATTGAACTCGCCATTTATGGCGTCAATGGTCACATCGACCACTTTGCCACTGCGGCCGAGCAGAGTCAGCACGTAGACGAGCTTATCCTCCTTTCGGCAGAGGCGAGCACGCACAACTTCGGAGTATTTGCGATGTTGGCGCAGTGATTTGATCGCCTGGCCGAGTGAAATTGCCCGATGGTCGTCCACCGCGGCACGCTGCTCCGCCCTTGTGAGGCACGCGCCGTGGGAGGCCTCGGCGCCAATGGCTGGGAAGCCGATAGAACAGAGGAGTAATACGGCCGGGGTGAGTCGGGGAACCGGCATTGGGGGGTGTTAGCGACGCCCCGGTGAACGTTGCCTGAACGCTCCTAAATACCTGTTTTTCTGCTAGCTCTCGAAGCCCTCAAACGATGCAAAAGCGTCCAAAATAGCGCGCGGAGAGCGCCAGGAATTGATCGGTGCGGCCCGATCTTCATAGCCGAGGGCCATGCCCGAATAGATCATCAAATTGTCGGGAAGCCCCAGGAACGCCCGCACAGTGCGGTGAAAAGAGACCCACGCCTGTTGTGGACACGTGTGCAGGCCATACCCGCGGGCCAGCAGGGCGACCGTTTGAAGAAAACCACCGATGTCGGCCCATTGGGCGGGTCCATGGGCCTTTTCGCGGGCGAAGAATAGTGCGACTGGCGCGCCGAAAAACTGATAGTTACGCGCATACTGTCTGTAGCGCGACGACTTGTCTTCCCGCGACACTTTGATCGACCGGTACAGCAATTCCCCGACCGTGAAACGGCGTTCGCGATAGGGCTCGGTCAGCGGCTCGGGATAGATGGTGTAATCAGTGCCCTCGCCTTTCGGCAATTCGGTCGCCATTCGTGGAGCGAGCGCGGCCTTGAGATCCTCAACGCGTTTGCCCGCGATCGCATAGACGCGCCAAGGCTGCATGTTGCCGGCGGAAGGCGCCCGCGCGGCGCGTTCTACAATTTCGCGGACGGTTTGTTCAGGGATCGGGGTCGGCAAAAAGGCGCGACAAGAATAGCGGGATGAGACGGCTTCAAGGACGTTCATGGGCGTGCTCCGCACGAATCGTCACAGTGTGGGCAGGAGAACGCGGGGTGCCAAGAGGAGGGATCAGGGCCCGTGGCCAATGCAGATTATTGATCGGCGTCTCGCTGTCCGATCGGATATCGGCCAACGTCACCGAGAAAAGGCTGAAGCATCATGCGATCTATCCTGAGGTCTCGCGGATCGCGGAACTGCTCGACACCGATCGTCATCGCTTCGTGTCCAGCAATGGGCTGCGCTCGGTAGGTACCGAAGAGGCGGTCCCACCACGGCAGGTTGAATCCAAAATTACTATTGGTCTCACGCACAAGGATCGAATGGTGGACGCGATGCATGTCGGGCGTCACCACGAACCAGCGCAAAACGCGGTCGACACTGCCCGGGATGCGAATGTTCGCGTGATTGAATATTGAAGTGCCGTTGAGCAGCACTTCGAATACCAGAAACGCGAGCGGCGGCGCGCCGATCGCAGCCACTACCGCAAGCTTGATAAGCATCGACAGCAATATCTCGATCGGATGAAAGCGCAATCCGGTGCTGACGTCGAATTCGAGATCGGAATGATGCATCCGATGCAGGCGCCAGAGGCCGGGGACGGCATGAAAGAGCACATGCTGCAGATAGATCGCTAAATCGAGGACGACCACTGAAGCCACCACGCTCAGCCAACGCGGAACCGGGAAAGCATTGAAGAAGCCAAACCCGTGCGTTTCAGCGAGGAAAGCGAGGCCAATGGCTGTGGTTGGAAAAAAAATTCGAACCAGTAACGTGTCTACAACAGCAACGCCAAGATTGTTAGGCCATCTCCATCCGCGCCCAATCGCCTGTTTGCGCAGTGGCAGTGCGAATTCCAACACTGCGAGAGCGGCAAACAGACCGCAGAACGCGATCAGACGGATAGTCGGTTCATAAGCAAACAGAAATTCACGCACACTGCACCGGTTCAGCAGTTGCCGCCGAACCGGTACCTTATCCGATTTATACGGCGTCGAGGAATTTTCGTGGATTGAGGAACACGCCTGACCAGTGGCCCGTGTCTGTACCAAAAAGATTTGGACTACTTCTTCATGAGAGCCCGGACAATTTTTTCGAGACTGCGTCCACCGAAATAGGCGGTAAGGACTATCGTCGCCCATTGGGACACATCACCGGTGAGCGCATCGGTGGTGCCGAGCCCCAGAACCTTGTCCCAGACTACGACCTTCCAGACGTAAATAATGAAAGCAATGGCAAACAGGGGCCGCGGAACCGCCGTGTACCAACGGCCCTGCTCCGCGAGAACCATTGCATTCGCTAGCTCGCGCTCGCGCTGCTCACCGCCAATTCACGGGCGGCAAGGTCAGCGGCAATTTTTTCGCTGGTGTTTTCGGCTGCAAGTTTGGCGCGATACGCGTCAACGGCGGCTCTGGCAAATGGGCCACCGAGCAGATTGCCCAGCCACACCAAAAAAGCGGATGACATTAATTCGAGCTCCTCGCTGTGCGCCGCCGTGCCATTTCAGTGATGAGCCCTATCGCGATCACGTAGTACGGAATGTATTTCGGCTGCAGCGCCGCCTGGATTGCGCCAGTTATATTGGGATCGGAGGCGAGCGCCATCAGGCACGCGACAACCAGGCCCGCGAGGACCTGCAAACGCGCCCAAACGATTGTCACGGAATTTCTGAACCAGAATCTGACCTTGTTCCACATGGATGCAATTTCCCAATTGTTTGATTGAATTTAGTTGCGGGCCATGACGCCGCGCTTGGCGGCATCCGTTGCCATCTCCAAGGCTTTTGATTTCACGTCTGCGACGCGGCGGCCCCAGCCACGACCGAAAATCGGCCAGGTCTTCAGTGATTGGAGAAAGTGCAGTCGCTCGTCACAAATAGCAGTAATCAAAGTCCTAGGATCGATCGCCCACGCTGCGGCAATAACTTCATCGGTGACAACGCTCGTGTTGTCGGGCAGCCTGAGAATTCTCCGCAACACTTTGCCGCTGCGTCCAATGCCGGAATTAACGCCGTACCTCCGGGATCGCTTGGATGATTTGTGTAGCCGCCCTCGTGGACGAGCAGCAGCTTCAGGCAAGTTTCAAAATTCGATTGCATGGCTTCACGAAGTTGGGACCGACATTTCGAGAAAATAGATGATCAGTCGCACCTTGCCGCCAGTGAAACTTCCCCCATTGGCGGTTATGCGAACTTTGGTATCGGCATAGAAGGCGGTCGGACCGATGACCCCATTGTTGGTTGAATTGAGTGAAGACCCGAGCAGGTTGCCAAATTGGGTGGTGTTCCCCACGACTCCAACCCCGTATGAGCTCGCCCCGGTGATCGCGAGAGTCGTACGCGACGAGACGCCCAGCACGATAGCGCGGTCAGGAATGAAAGCGGGGTCACTGGTTTCAACAAAAGCTCCCGATAGGGTGAGTTCCTCTTCCTTGGCTCGCAGCGTCACTCTTCCACCATGGATAGTTAGCGCGATGCCGTCGCGCCAAGTACCGTCCTCGTAAGTGATCGTGAGCCGCTCCGCCCTGACCCAGGCCTTCAGCCCCGATGCAGGAACTATTCGCAGCCAGCCGCCGCCGGTGAATAGGGCAACCTGCCCGCTCCATCCGCTCCATGCTCCTGTCGCGCCCTGCGCCGGAATGTAGCAGGCGCCCTCCAGCGGCGACCCCGGTGGCGTTGTGAGCAAGCGGCTTTCGACTGCAAGCTGCGTGAGCGCGTCGAGCAAGACGAGAGCTTCATTGTGAGTAACGTGCTTTTGCGCCTGCGCGGCTTCGATTGCCGGCAGTCCGAGACGAGGTGTATTTGTCATGTTTCCTAGGGGGTTAGAATTGCATCGGTCGCAAAACCGCGGCCGATAGTTGCGGAAATCTGTGCAACCCGCACATGCAGACTCGCCTGAGCACTGCCAAAATCGGCTAGCTCGGCAGCCGAGGGGTAAAAAACAGACGGCGTAGCGGTGATGAGCGTGCGCACGACATTGGTGCCGGAGAGAATATCGATCGCATATTGTTCGATGTCCTCGCCGAGTGGCACTTCGCCGACCCAAGTATCGCCATCGATGCGGGTACGACGAATCCAGCTAAAGGCCACGCCGGCCCCACTCCGCACTGCTTTCAGGTGTACAGGTGCTAAAGGCTTAAGGGCAGTCCCATGCGGTGTAGCCGTCATGGCAAGCCTTGTGGGATCACCATGATCGCGGTCGGTCGTCACAATTCGCAGTTGCAAGCTGCGTTCAAGGGAGTCCAATCCGCTCGCGATCGTCACAAGGTGGCCGTCAAGCAACACAAAGGACGAGCCTGACGGCAGAGGAGCTCCCATTGCTCCCTCGCTGCCTGCTTGTCCACGCAGGAGACGCGACAACGAATATGTGCGCTCACCTACAAGTTCGGCATTTGCGAACTGCATCACCTCCCACACGCCATCCGGGCGCTGCACCGCCGCGGCATTGGAGCCCGCAAACAATTCAGCGTCAGAAACGGAGGTCAGTGCGCCGCCATAAATTTGCACGCGAAAATTTGTCCGCTGCCATCGCGCCGTCGGTCCTGGTTGCAAATCGTCCAGGGTCTTTCCAACCACGGTCGGCGCCAGCGCAATTCCGGCTCGTCGGTAACTGAGCCCATCAGCTGACGCCCACACCGCCACGGGACCCGGCCAAGGATCCGCGAATACAGCGAGGCGGGCGAGCACTGTCTCGGTGCCAAAGGTTGGAAGATCCAATAGCAGGGCATGCACCGGTGCGATCGCCGCCGGCACTGTAGGCAATCGATTGCGCGGCGGCGAGAGCATTAGGTTGAATACTGAAGGATCGATCGAACAAGCCTTGATTGCACGCGCTTCGGTGTCGGTGATCTCCTGCAATTCGATCAGCCGCGTACGCCCGTTGACAGTCAGCGCGACGACATCGCCGAGACCAAGCGCAAGCTGGCTTGGTGGCAAGGCGAAATCGGCGCTCTCACGTCCCGCCCATAGATCCTGCAACCAGATTTCCGCGCGACGCTCGGCTTCGGCATCGTTCGTGACAATCGCAAGGTCGGCATGGGCGCTCGGAGTTGATCGCCCCTCCAGTCGTCGGGAAGTTGCAACTCCGCGCTGGTAGTCCGCACCACTGTCAGTGAAGCCGAGCGTCACTTCCCTGGGCAGGTCTCTTTCCTGCATGCGGATCAAACGGACAGGCGCGGTTTCGTCTGGCAATACGAGAGCATCCTCAGTCAGTTCCGCGACCGGGGCGCCGCCGCGCTGGCGAAAGCGCAGGATCCCGTCCTGCTCGAAGCCGTCAAAAGCGAAAGCGAGCGCCAGCGGATCAAGCATCGCACGGGGCGACATTGGCCGATCGATCACGTAACCGTCCGGCCCCTCGCCCAATTCACTACAGTCGATATCGGTTATCGAGTTATCCGCGAGCAATCTGGAAACGAGTCCGTCGAGCGGCGTCGAACCAAGCCGACCCGTGAGCCAGTGCCCGGTCGCCCAGTTGGCGCCGTCGCTCCATTCCTCTGTTGCCGCCGGGAATGCCGGGTAAGGCCGCGCGTCCCAGGTCCACAGATAGATGGCATCGCACGCAACCATGCGGCCGCCATAAACCGGCGAAACGGGATTGAGGGTGGCGTCGCCAAAAGCCGGATCGAAAGCACTCAGTGCTGCCTCGAGATAGCGGCGCTGCATCAGGTCGTCGCGTCTGCCATTTGAATAGTACGGCAGCCCCGCGTCGGACGATTTCGGATCGGGGAATATGCTCGGCTGGTTCGCGCCTTTATTCACCGCCGGGCAGCCGATTTCGATAAGCCAGATTGGCTTCGATCGCGGCATCCAGGCCGTGGGAGTGCCGAGTTCGGCACCTCCTAAACGTTCGAAGTGCGGCTGCGACCAGAAATTCCACAGATCCTTTTGCCGGAATATCCACGGTTTTCCGAGGCCATCCGTGATTGGGCTGCGTGTCTGGGAATCGCGGGCAGTCTTGTCCGCGTAGTACCAGTCGTAGGCTTCGCCATGCGCGAGATTGTTGGCAAGATAGCTCAGACGATATGGATTATCGGTCAACGCGGCATCGCGTTGGTCGCCCTTATCTCGCCAATCGGAGAGCGGCGCATAGTAGTCGATGCCAATGACATCAATCGACGGCGAGGCCCAGAGTGCATCCAGTGGAAACCGCACTTCGCTTGCAGTCGCATCTACAGCGTGTGCGCCATATTCGGTCCAATCGGCGCCATAGGTGACAATTGCATTGGCTCCCACAATCATCTTCACGCTGGCCGCAAGGGCCGAGAGCGCATTCACAGCCGGATACACGCCCGCTGCAGAGCGTACGCGGGTCAACGACTTCAATTCCGAGCCGATCAGGAAGGCATCGACACCGCCCGCACTCGCGGCAAGTGATGCATAGTGCAATATGAAATTGCGGTAGTTCCATTGATCGATACCGCCGCTAAAGAACGCGTCAACCTGAACTGCCGCACCAGCGGTGCCATCCGGTGATGCCGGCTGCCCCGGCGCTGGGTCGCAGGTGATGCGACCGCGCCACGGAAAGGGCGGCTGCGACGCAGCCCCCGTCCAAGGATCTCGCAAGCCATTGCCCGCCGGCACATCCATCATCAGAAACGGATAGAGCGTGACCTTAAGGCCGCGGCTTTTCAGTTCGACAATGAGGTCGCGTACGCTCTGGTCGGATGGCGTGCCGCCGAACGCGACTCGTCCATTGATAGAAGAGACAAGGTGAGCGGTCGCGCGGTCCTTTCCGGCGACCGACCAAACGCCGCCGAAAGTCTGCTTATCACGATTGTCTATTCCAGGCACGACGCGGCATTGGCCGCAACGAAGATCGTTTCCGAACCATGCAACGACGATTGCCACGCGCTCCAAATTCGGTGCGACGGCCTGCAATTCATCGAGCGCTGCAATCACGTCCGATCGGGCGGATGTGATGTGTCTGTTCTCGGGCGCGAACTGGCCCGGTCCCAACACCCGCACTACAGTTTGGGGTTCATACCCGAATTCAGTCGAACCGGGAATAAGCGTGACCGCACGCAGCATCTGCTCGAGACGGCCTACAGGGCGCACCACCTCGAAGGACAGTTGCGGAATGCGGTTGCCGAAATTGGCAAGCGGCAACCGCTCGAACACCACATAGGCGAGACCACGATAGGCCGGCGCATCGCTTTCTTTGGCGACGATCAAGGGATCGGGAAACTGCGTCTCGTCACCTTTGTAGGTTCGGATGGTCAGGCCGGAGAGATCAAGCAGTTTGCCATCGGCCCAGATCCGCAGCACGGCTCCAATCGGACCTTCACACAGCCCTACAGCGAGATTTGCAAAGTACGAATACGTCGTCATCGTTGTGGTGACGGCCGGTCCTCCACCCATACCCTTGCCGCCACCGGTCGGTTGCGAACTGGTGCTTACAATCTCTTCAAGGTTGGTCGCCCAGATGACCTGCCCCGGCAATCGAGCCCGCCCGTAAACGCGCGGTATCGGTGCGCCTTCTGTCGAGGCCATCACTTCAAGATCTGCGAGGCGTGGTCCTTCGTGAAAAATTTCACGGCGACTGGCGAACAGTGCGCGATCTATCGCGTTTCCGGCGATGGCGCCGACCAAGCGTCCGGCGATTGCGCCGGCCGGGCCGAACACCGTCGTTCCGGCGGCAGCGCCGGCAGCTGAAAGAACGAGTGCAGCCATTAGCCGATAACTCCAGGGAATTTAAAAGCGTAGGCGAGACGTCTTCGCCACCAGGGCGCGATAGAAACTTCCGCAACTGCTGCGCCGTCGTGGGCGTGCACCATCATTTTGACACTCGTTAAGATGGCGGCGTGCTTGGCCGGCAGGTTCTCTCGCCAGCGGAACAACACGACATCGCCCGGAGCGATGTCGGCAAATGAAATGGCGGTCAGATGACGCGCCGCGGCATCGGCTAGCGATTCGGTGCAAGTCGCTTCAGCCCAGTCGGGCGCGTATGGGAGGACTGGCTCCGGCTCTGCGCCGACGATTGCGCGCCACACACCACGCACCAGGCCAAGGCAATCGCAGCCGATGCCCTTGAGAGAAGCTTGATGCCTATAGGGCGTGCCGATCCAGCTTCGCGTTTCCGCGACTATTTCTTCTCGACAAACGAACATCGCTCACCGTTGCCGGCTCGCGCCGTCATTGCCCGGTTGTCCCTGGAGGGGATAGCTGATGACGAAGTCATTGCCCGGAATATGCGGAAAACCGCGAAAGTTGACGGTATTGTTAAAGCGGCTTTTGCAGGTTTCAAATCGCTTGTCGCAGCCTGCGGTGATCGCAAACCTGTCGCCGACCAAAATGGGCCCTGGCATGGCTTGCCAGAGTTCGATGGTGACTGCGCCGTCGCTGCGATGGTCCTTAACCTCCACGCTTAAACCGGCATTCGCACCGCTTGTGAATGTGAGTCTGCCCGCCCTGAACCAGGCATCGTCAAAACTATCCAGGCCACTTGCCCTGAAAACGGAGGTTGCATTGATCGGGGTCACCACCCCGCTCCCGCGGAAGCGGACGTCAGTGAGGTCAATGCCGCACCGATTGTCGCCAAGATCGGCGGAACAGGTTGCGGTGAAGAGCCGGCCACTTACCTGGGAGAGCCGCTCGTTCAGACCGCGTACTTCGGCCGTAAAACCCCCGCCCTCGCGCCTAACTTCGCCCAAGGTGCCTTTCGCGAGGAGGACGCACAAATTGGGCTGACTCCAGTCAACAAGCCACACTTCGACCGCAGCTCCATCATACCGGCCTGCGACAAGATCGTTTTCGTTAAGCGCGTCGTCGGAGAGTGCGCCCGAGATCTCGGAGCTGTCCACGGCAAGCCCGAGCTTTTGCGTCGCTTCGCTCCCGGACAATCCGCTGTCAGCACGGCAAATAACTTCGCCGAGCAGGATATCCTCATCGTGATCGGTGAAGCCTTGTTTGATGTCATCGGTGCGGGTGATGACCCAGCAACGGCAGAGCGTGGTGATGCCTGAATCCAACTTAGCTTGTAGAGCCGGCGGAATTTTCCTCATGGCCTGATCTCCACCACCGGGATTTTCGGGATTGCGCCGGCCGCGAAAGCGGACAGATCCATCTCGAGGTAGTCGATGTCGAAACGGACCGGCACGTCGAACAAGAATCCGGCCGAAACAGCTGCACCGCTTGCGGGAATATGGCCGGGAAGAAAAGTGATCACGCCCGTCGTCGCATCAACCGAGAAGTGTGTCCCTTCCTGCATTTCGGTTTCGGCGACCGCGACGCGCACGCTGCGCGGGACAGGTTTCGCGATTGGCCGTTGATACGGCAGGTAAACCGCGCCATAGGTCTTGCAGAGCTGGAATGCCTTTTCCGTGCCGTCACCGGTGCCAAGGATCTGGTCGATTGGTGTTACTGCTGCCCCAGGTGCTGTCGACGAATGATCGAGCCGGTCACGCCAGCGAAAGCCGTAAAGTCGCCCACGTCGCTCCTCGAAGAAGGCGAGCACCTGCGACAGGGCATCGAACGTTTTTATGCCGTAACCGGCATCGTAGCGCCGTCGTGAATGCGCCCAGCGCGCATTGCGTTCCTCGGCGCCCGAACCAAGGGTGACGACGTCTGTGCGTCGTTGCGGCCCACCGGCGCTCCTTAATGCGATATCGAGTGGAAACAGGATTTCGTGGAAGGCTGTCATGGATCAAAAACCGCGTTGGCCACGCGCAACCGCGCGGGCTATTTCACCCGTGATGTGCGCTTCGGAGCGACGGAAGCTCTGCGCATCGGGAGTTGTGATTTGAATTGTCACGTTGAACGCGCGGCTCGCGGCGTTCGCGGTAACGCCCAGTCGCCCATCCGATCCACGCGCCAATGGAAGAACTGCTTCAGGCCCCGCTTCGCCTGCCAACCCAAGACTGCCCGAGGAGAGCGGAAAATAGGCCGGTGCCCCAATGACCCCACCGCTGGCAAACGGGGTAATTGCGCTCATGCGCATTGAAGCGGAGGCATCGTCGCCAGTGCCGAACAAGGTGTCAAACAGCTTGCTTAGACCGCCAGCTGATGCTTTTGCCGCCGGACCAATGGCTTGCATCAGCGCCATGTTGGAGAGCCGCAATGCAAGTTGCTTGAGGACATCATCGAACTGCTTGCCGCCTGCCGTCGCATCCGCGAAGGCCCTGCTGATTGCTTTCGCAAAAGAGGCGGTGCTTATTCCCAATGTCGCGGTGCTGCCGCGCACCCTTTCGAACGTTTCGGGCAGATCGCTTTGCATTAATGAGTCGACGAAATTTTCGCTATCGGTCATCGGGATATCTCTTGATCAGGTCGTTTAGCGTGCTTCGGTTGAACGATACGGCGCTGCCCGCAATAGTTTCGATTGCGCAGGCAAGCTCGCGTGGCGTCATCCGCCAGAACTGGTCGGGGGAAAGCCGCAGCACGCCGAGACCGAATCCAATGGCTTGCTTCCAGGGAAACGGCGTCATTCATCCGCCTCGCCGAACGTGGCTGCGATCAGGTCTGCTGCGATCCGCACGGAGGTTTGCAAGCCACCGCTGATCGTCATGGCCCCGACATCCTCATCGCTCAATGTGTCACCTGCCCCGCGCAATCCAGCCCCGATTATGCGTGCGAGATCGCGCGCCTTGAGTCGGCCAGTTGCCAGGCGTTCGCTGAGTGCCACCAAATCCTCGGCGCCAAAAGCCTCTTCGAGTTCGGCAAGTGCACCCAGCGTAAGCACCAGCGTGCGGGTTTTGCCGCCGATCTCCGCCTCGATCTCCCCGCGATGACGGTTTGCCATTCTTAACCTCTCTGTTCTCGTTTGCGGTGCGGTTAGGCGATTGCCGCGAAATTCAATTCGCCGGCGGATTCCAACGTCATGTCGTAGGTGAGTTCGCCGTTGTGCTCACCGGCGAACTCAAGGCTCGTGATCTGAAAAGGACCCTGAACAGTTCCGAAAGCCGGGATCACGATCTGATAGCCAACGATCGTTCCATCGAAGAACGTTCGGCGCATGAGCGCGTCGCTCGCAGCGTCCTTAAACAAACCGCGGCCCGATACGGAAGCGCGCTTCACGCCAGCCCCATCGAGCAGCTCGCGCCAACGGTTGGCGCTCTCGGCGTGCGTAATGTCAACGGTCTCGGCATTGAACGCGAGCCGGCGTGTTCGCAACCCGGCAATCGTGGTGTAACTTGCGCCATCAGATATTTTGACCAGAAGGTCTTTGCCTTTTTGAGCAGTCATTGAATTGTCCTTTCGTTAGATTGGTTCGGTCACCGCCCTGAAGCGCACCAGTGCATGATAGGTACGCCCGTCGGACTCGCGGCGCACGTCGGCAACCGCGAAGCGGAAATTGACCAGGTGATGACCAGCGAGCGTGAGTGGAGCGCTGTCGAGAGCCTGCATGAGCGCTCCCGTGATCTTATGCGCCTCGCGATGGCCGCCCTGACGCGACCACGCATGGAGCGTCAGCTGATGTTCTTCCGAGGGGTCGTTTCCCGCTGAAAAATTGGCGACGCGTGACTCGCCAAGCGTGACATACGGAAATACGGCGCCGCGCGGCGCCTCGTCATAGAACCGCGGACCGCCAAGCACAGAAACGAGACCGGCGTCGGCTATGAGTGCATCGTGAACTGCAGCGCGCAGCGCGACTGAAGCAACTATAGGCATATTTGTCATCCGATAGTGATGGTGATTGAAATTCAGTCTTTCCGTTCCTCGGCTTCGATTTCGAGGAAGCGGCGATCGACGCTTTGGCGCGCAGCAAGAACGCGATAAATGCGCGCGCCATCCTGAAAGCGATGGCGCGTCGTGATATCGGCCCGCGAGCGAACGATAATGCGGTAGCGGACCCTTTCGCCGAGGCTAGCGGCGGAGAGCTCGGAAGAAGCGGAGAGCGGCACCACCTGTGCCCATAGCGTAGTCACTACGTCGTAAAGCCGTGTGACGCCTCCGGCACCGTCCTCCGACTCGACGGGCGCTTCCAACACCAGCCGGCGGTTCAAATCACCGGGGGCAGTCATATCGAAAACATCCGGTAAGGCGCGATCAGCGCGGCGACCGTCGATGGCAAGACCGCGCTTTGCCCGGCGGACGCAACGCCGCCGCGGTTGTCGTACCAGTGTGACACCAGCAAACGGACGGCCTGCCGCAGCGACTCCGGCACATCCTCAACGGTGTCGCCAAAGCCGATCTTCACGTCGAGCTCGATTCCAGCCGTCGCACGGCCTGGCATCGGCACGGCCCAAGGCACGAACGCGAGGACCGAGCCCCCATAATCCGGTACAAAGCCCTGCGTGTCGATCGTGTGGGCATTGCCGTTCAAATCATAGAAGCGCGCCGCGTGGAGCGATTTGAGCGGGCCCGGCCGCACGACAATGCGACCATGCTGGGGCCAGCAATCGAGCACAATGCGCCAACCCTGGGTTATCAGCGCGACCTGTGATTGTGTTTCGATATGGGTCCGCGCGCCGGCAATCAGCGCGCTGATGATTTGATCATCGTCGCTATGTTCGACGCGAAGGAATGCCTTTGCCTCATCGAGCGACAACGGATGCAGGCCCTGTCAGCAAAATAGAGCTCATGTTTCGTCCTTTGTGTTAGTTTCGGCGGGCATGTCCCGCGGCCTTCCTGTCATGGTTTGCTTGATGCTCGGGGCGCCCGCTTTCGCCGTAACGGGCAATGCGCCGCCCGCCATCGGATGGGCGGCGCGTCCGATCGTGATGATTGTCGATGCGCGCGATGACGTCTGCACCGGAACTGCGCTGGCGCAGGATTTGGTACTGACGGCCGCGCACTGCGTCGTTCGGCAGATTCAATACACGGTCAAGCCGTACCAGACCGGCACACCCGTGCCCGTACGCTCGATTTTGCGCCATCCCCGCTTTGACTACGCAAGCTATGCCGCGAGCCGGGCCACCGCTGACATCGCCCTGCTCAAGCTTGCAGCACCCTTGCCGGACATTGTGGTGCCCGCAGCGTTGGCGGCGCCGCGGCGTGTTTCGGTTGGCGAGAGTCTCACCATTGCCGGTTTTGGCGTCACCGTTGCCGGTACAGCGCGCGGACTCGGTCTGCCGCGCATGGCGACGCTCACTGTGACCGGCACGCCTGGGTCGTTGCAGATTCGGTTATTCGACGCGGCGACACGAAATCAAACAATCGGAATGGGCGGATGCACCGGAGATTCCGGCGCGCCGGCATTCGATGGCGACGGTCCGCTGGTCATAGGCGTGGTCAGTTGGTCGACGGCTCCGAGAGATGAAGAAGGCTGCGGCGGTCTGACGGGGATAACGCCGCTGTTTTCGTACCGCGACTGGATCGTGGACAATGCGCGTAAATTCAATTCGCCAATTGCACCTTGAGACGGCAATAGTGCCGCATTCTTAATGTCTCGCTGTTAAAGTTCTGCTTTTAATGTTTTACAAGCAAAGGCCCCGGGCTTCGGCCCGGGGCCTGAATTTGCAAGTTTGATTGTGACGAACTTTACCAGCACTGACGGATCTTTCTTATCCGCCCATTGAATTCCTCGCGAACGATTCGGCAATGCCGGCGATAGCCATACCCATCGTCGTAGGCATAACTACGATAGCCGGGGCGATATCCGTCGTGGTAACCCCAGCCTGGACCCACGCCGACGCCTACCGGCCCCGCGCCTACCCAAACGCCCTGCGCACTCGCCGGCACTGACAATGCAACGCCCGCTGCCGCGAGAAGTGCGATTGCAAGTTTCTTCATAGGAACCTCCTTGTTGCCGTGTCATGAAAACGCTTCGCGCCGTTGGGGCGTTCCTCGAAAAGTGGAATCTTGTCTTGTGGGAACCAGCTGAAATTTGGTGAGCAGATCTGCGAACACCATTTCGTTCCGTCATTCTTGGTCACTTATTGTGTCTAGGATTATATTCCGAGTTACCAGTCCCGCAAGCGATGTCATGCCCGGTAAAGGAGAGTCCCTCTAACGTGTGCCTCCGCTTGCCGTAACACAATACCAAACGCAAAAGTTGTGACGGATATCACAGGCACAAGCCACTCAGGGGCGTATCCATGTAATTGGCGGAGACACCCATCAACAAAAGGCACAAAGGCCATGATTGACGCAATCATCAGATCTCAGGAGGAAGAAAACCTCCTCAGCTACGATGTCTCCGATGAGGCTATCGAGGCTGCTGCGAAAAAGTGCGCCGCGACGAATTATACCCTCGCGGCTTGTACCGGGCTCTCTGTTTGCCCTGGTTGACCCATGGAGGCGCCCCATGTCCAACAGCTTCCTGAACTGGACCAGCCGGGTCGCTATCGCAGGGCGTGTCGCTGAACAGCGTCGTCCCGAGACTACGGACGAGCTAACGACCCCAGGCGATTACCACCTGCCCTTCGGCAAAGTTGATGCTGAAAGAAAAGCGGCGAAGTGGCTCTGGCAGGTCTACATCATCTGACCGAAGAGCTTTGACCGCGCTCCTTGCCCGGAGCGCGGTCAAATGTCCAACCGTCAAGCAGGTGCGAGAGATCGCTGACCTGCGCTGAAGTCGATCACTTATCGGCTTCGGTGGAAGGCGTTGAAAGTGCCATTGCCACGCTCAGCTTGGCCGCTCGGAAGCCGCCGGAATGGCAAATTCGGCCAAAACAATGCCACCGGCTTGCTGCCCTCCCGCCTTGGTCTCGTCACACGATGGTGGCCTGTTTTCGCGCAATCGGGCCAAAGGCCGGATACCCCGCAACGTTCTCAATGGAACGCCAATGGTTTCCTCGCAAAGCCTCCTCAACGAAGAGCGTCACAAGCACGATGTGCCGCTTGCACCCGGAACGACACCAGTAACGGCTCGACTCGGCTGGACCACCGCCGATACGGAAATGCCGCAGCAGGTTGACGTCACCGCCGAAGAAACGTGCCCTTTACCTCCTGCCCAAATGCCCGATGAGAAACCGCAAGCGACGCCTGCCATTCAGGCTGGCTCGGTTGTTTCGGAAAAAACTCTGGAGTTGATCAATCAGCTTGATGCCCTGGCGGGCGATTTGGCGGCGGGAAGACACACCTCGTCCGATGAGCGCACAGAAAGCGTGCGCAACGAACCTGACGTCCGCGCTGAGTTGCCAGGCGTGGAGCCGTCCCTTCGCGTCTCACCCCCTCCTTCCAGTTTCCAAAGGGATCCATTCGCCGGCCGCAAACCGCTGATCGGCAGGCAAACCATGTTCACCCTTGCGGGTTGTTGCGTGGCGGCTGTTATCGGGGTTGCGGTCGCGGCCCAATCGCACCGTCTCGGGACCCCGTCCAGCGAGGTCAACGCGGGACCCGCGCAAGAGCGCGCTTCCTCAACAGGTCAAGCGCCATCCAATACGGCAGTTCAGCAGTCTGTGCCCATGGCACAAACAGCATCCCTTGCGGCCACTCCGACTCCCGAATTGGTGAAGCAGCTTGAGACAATGGCGCAGGATCTTGCCGTCGTTCGCCGCAGCCTGGAGCAACTGTCCGCCAAACAAGAACAACTTGCTGCCTCACAACAACAGCTTGAACAGCTTGCGACCAAGCAAGAACAGCTTGCCGGCAAGCAAGAGCAGATGGCGCAGAACATTGCGAAACTCCAGGCTCCCGAGCAAAACATCCGGCGGAGGGTCTCGTCCCCACCGCCTCAAGCGCGACCTGCCCCGGCCCCACCCCGCGTTGCTGAGGAACCCACAGCGCAGGTATCGTCAACGCCGCGCCCGACGCCTTCTCATCCGGTTCCGCCGTTGCCTATCCCTCCGCGATGAGACGCCTGTAGGCGTCAAGCACGTCTGTCCGTCAGGGTCTTGATCGGCCAGACCCGGAAATCGAACCTCACGCGGCACTTTCCAAAGCAATCCCGCCCAAGGCATCGCCTTAAAGCACCGGTCTTAGCTGGTCGCCTATCCGCGCCTGCTTGCAGACTGGCCTGAAAGCAGGATGCTCGAGAGAACAAGAGCGCCCGGCCCGTTATTGGAAGCCGGACGCAAAGGGAGGCTATGATGCTGACGCGAAGTAACGCGCTGATGGGCGCAATCACCGCCGGAGCCGTCATGCGCACACGAACAGGATTTGCCAAAGCCTCCCAGCCTGCCACTCCAATCAATTTCGACGTTCCCGAAAATGCGTGCGACTGCAACACGCACATCCACGCCGACCCGCAGCAATTCCCTTTCTTCTCGAGCCGCGTCTACACGCCCGAACTGGCATCCCCTGAAGAAATGTCAGCGTTGCATCGCGCGCTGAAGATCAAGCGCGTGGTGATTGTGACGCCGAGCGTGTACGGGACCGACAACGCCGCCACGCTTTTTGGTATGAAAGCACGCGGCGCTGATGCGCGCGGCGTGGCCGTGGTCGACGACAAGACGAGCGAGAGCGATCTCGATGCGATGGGCAGCGCCGGCATCCGTGGCATCCGGCTCAATCTTGCGACCGGCGGCGGTAACGACCCCAGCGTCGGGCGTCAGCGATTCCAGGCCGCCGTCGATCGAATGAAAAGCCGCGGCTGGCAAGTCCAGGTGTACGCCAATCTGGCGGTGATCTCCGGCATAAAGGACCTGGTGCTGACATCGCCCGTTCCGGTGGTCTTCGACCATTTTGGCGGCGCTCAGGCGGCACTCGGGCTGGAACAGCCTGGTTTCTCAGACCTTGTTGAGCTAGTTCGCTCCGGCAAGGTTTACGTCAAAATTTCCGGTGCCTATCGTGCATCGAAACAAGCGCCCGACTATCAGGACGCCACGCCACTCGCCAAGGCACTGATTGCTTCCAACGCGGATCGGATCGTGTGGGGTACGGACTGGCCGCATCCCCACTCGTCGTCTGGCAACAAGCCGACGGGGGTCACTCCTTTGTTCCAGATCGACGATGGGCGCCTCCTGAACCAGCTGGCTGTCTGGGCACCCGATGCCGCAACACGCAAGAAGATTTTGGTCGACAATCCTGTACGGCTCTATCGGTTCTGAGTGTACGCTATAGGTTCGAACGATAGCCCGTAAGATAGCTTGCTACGTCGGGGGGCGCGGAGGTGCAGCGCTTTGACCAATACTCTGAGGATGGGTGACCACGACGTCTTTCTAGTGGTCGATGTTCAAAATGACTTCTGCCCAGGCGGCAATCTGGCGGTGCCGCGTGGACATGAGGTTATACCGTTGATCAACATATTGGCGGAAAAATTCCACCACGTGGTGTTGACACAAGATTGGCATCCGCATGGTCACCTGTCGTTCGCATCATCACATTCAGGAAAAAAAGAATTTCAGGCGATCGAGGCAAGCTACGGCACTCAGATTCTGTGGCCCGACCATTGCGTGCAAGGGACTGCCGGTGCTGCGTTCCGGGGTGACCTGGAGATTCCTCATGCGCAGTTAGTCCTGCGCAAGGGATACCATCGCGAAATCGACTCCTATTCCGCGTTTTACGAAAACGACCGCAAGACGGCGACTGGACTGGCTGGATATTTACGTGAACGTGGCCTAGCCAGAATCTTTGTAGCCGGCCTCGCCTTCGATTTTTGTGTCCGCTACTCGTGTGAAGACGCGCGGCGCCAAGGCTTCGACGTGGTCGTAATCGAAGATGGCTGCCGCAGCATTGACGTGGATCGATCTGCGGCGGCAACGAAGGATCAATTCAGATCGCTCGGCATACCCTGTGTTCTTGCAGAGCACGTAACGCGAGTAAAATAATAAAAATCAGAGACCCCAAGCCGAGGCCCGGGATCTCTGATTTTGTTTTCTGACCGAGTTTTATCGTTGTCTAAAATTTGTAGTTCACGCCAGCCAGGACATTCTGGATGTCGGCCTTGCCACTGAACGCGCAGATACCGCCACAACCCACAACGGTCACGCTTCGCGTGCCAAAGCCCATGAAGTTGTATTCAAGAAAGACCGACCAGTGCGGCACGAACATCCATTCGACGCCGCCACCGACCGTCCAGCCGGTCTTATTCCTGGAGAGTTCGCCAATTTTCGCGCCGGTACCGTCGAAAATCGTGAGATCCGCTTGTGTCCACGCCGCGCCACCCTGGCGTAGAACAGCAGGTTGGGCTGCACGAGATAGCCGACACGCCCCGTCAAAGTGTCAAACCATCGCACATGGCCGTCGACGGTGCCGCTGCCACCGAACAACCCGGGGTCAAAAAAGGTCGTACTACGGCTAATGCTGGTGCCGTCGAACATGTTGCGAATTCCGACCACCCAGACGCCCATTTGGTAGTCACAGCCGATTTGGCCGCCGCCGGCAAAGCCGCCATTGGAACGCGAGGCTTCTACACCGTTGGTGACATCAGTCACTTTCAGATGCGCCCAGGCGCCGCCGACGTTGGCACCGACATAACATCCGGTCCAAACATAAGGAGGCGGAGCCGGAGGCACATAGGCCGGGGCTCTTCTCGGCAGGTCAGCTGCCGACGCCTGGCCGACAGCCAGACCAAATGCTGCGGCAGCAAGCAGCAGCAATGTCTGATTTCGCATCATCATCGTCCTCCTGTGGCTCGTGCCAAACAGCGCGCGACTTGATCGCATTTGACATCCCCAAATTGCGAAAATTTGTTAGTCACCGATAAAATTCAAAACATTCGGCGAGAATGTTTTGAAAATGACACATACGATCTTTCCATAACGTACCTTCGCTACGCTTCATCCTCGCGCATTTCGAGCAAGCGCTCGAACGCGACAAAGAGGTCGTTGAGAAATAGCCGATAATTGGAAGGCTTGGCTGATCAGCCCCGGGTTTGAACGACCGGCGCCTTGCCTTTGCCAACAGGAGCTTTCCCTTTGCCCATGCAGCCAGCAAGGCCGACGGCAAGAACCAGAGCACAAACGAAAGCCAACACTTTTCCCATCGTTACACCCCACGAATCGCTGCCCGCGATTATCGCCATTGCATGGTTTACAAGTGGTGTATGAGCGCCCAGGAGGCTCGTCTCGGCTGGCGAGCCCTTTTTATCCGGTTTGTTTCGTAGGCGATAAGCGCGCTATTTGGCCAACCGGCGCCAACGGTCGAGCAATCGCCCCTTGCCCTTCCGAGGCACGAGATCAATGTCGCGCACAAGCTTCGCGCCGCCCTTGCGACGCGCCAGCACGATCTTCCGGCTGTGAAATGCCTCGAGCTCGGCACGGTGAGCGACGCTGACCAGCGTTGCCTTCGGCAACTCCTTGATCAGGAGCTCCATCATCTTGTCCTGGCTTTTGGCGTCAAGCGCCGACGTTGCTTCATCAAGCACAACGATGTCGGGGTTGTGCAGGAACAACCTTGCGAACGCGAGCCGTTGCTTTTCGCCGCCCGACAGGGTCTGGTCCCACGGCGCCTCCTCCTCGATCTTGTCCTTCAGATGCGCGAGCCCGACTTTGTCCAGCACATCCTGGATCTGCTCCGCGGTCCAGTCCTCGGCGGCGCCGGGATACGCTGTGGCACGGCGCAAAGTTCCGGACGGTACGTAAGGCCGCTGCGGCAGCATGAACAGCCTGCGGTCCGGATGAATATCAATCTCGCCGCTTCCCCATGGCCATAGCCCCGAAATTGCGCGCACCAGGGTGCTTTTGCCGCTGCCGGAGTCGCCCGCAACGAGCAAACGCTCTCCGGGTTCGATCACCACCTCTGCCTGATCCACAACTGCGGTGCCATCGCCGAGGGTCACCGTCAGTTCGTTGAGGCTGAGTATGGCATTACCCGTCGTCTCGCCGCGCGTAATACGGCCAATGTCATCGCCAGTCTCGGCGCGTTCCAATGCGTCAATCGAAACCATCAGCGAGGCGCTCCGCCGCGCGCAGGCATTCCAGTCTGCAAGGCGCGGATAATTGTCGACCAGCCAGCCGAATGCACTCTGCACGATGGTGAAGGCGGATGCCGCCTGCATCACCTGACCAAGCGTCATGCTGCGATCGAGGAATTTCGGCGCGCACAGCAACACCGGAATGACCGGCGCAATGATGCGGGATCCATGCGAAACGACCGTTGTTCGCATGTGCTGACCGCACAATAGTGCCCATTGCTTGAGCACACTGCGCAAGGATTTGTCGATGCCGTCGCGCTCCTCCGCCTCGCCGCCAAGCAGCGCGATGCTTTCGCCGTTTTCACGCACGCGCGTCAGCACATAGCGATATTCGGCTTCAGCCTGGTTACGACTTTCAGAGATCGCAACGAACCTACGACCGATCACGGCCATCGCGGTACTGGCGACGGCCGCGTACGCGATCGCCGCAACGACGAGGAATCCAGGAATGGTGAGGGTCGCACCGCCAACGGAAACGGTAAGTGCGCCACCGATAGTCCAGAGCACGGCGATGAAAGTCGCCGCCGACAGCAGCGCCGAGGTGACACCGGCGACGAAGTCGACGGGCGCGTCGGTGGCAATTCGCAAATCCTCGGCGATGCGATATTCCGGATTCTTGTGGTCGCCGGCGACCAGATTAAGCTGGTAGTAGCGTCCATTGCTCAGCCAGCGTGACAACGCATTGTCGGTCAGCCACGCGCGCCAGCGCCGCTGGATTCCCATACGCGCGAAAACCTCAGCGACACCGAGGCCGACGCTCGCAAACGCCAACGGGAAGAAAACAGCTGACAGCCAAAGCACAGTCGCGGAGTCGCGCTTCTCGATGGCATCAAAGATCTCGCGATTCCAGACGTTGATGCCGTATTGCACGGCGACATTGACAACGATCAGCAGAAAGAGTCCGATCGTGGCAATCCACGCGATCCGGTCCCCGCTCTTGCCCCAGAACCCGCGTGCCGAAATCCAGAACCGCTTCAGCAGATAGCGCTTGCGCGCCTGTTCAATGTCTTCTGCCGACATTGTCTCGTCGGGCTCGGCGACCTCAGCTGGCGGCGGTTCGATCTTTGCCGATTCAGCGACATCTGGCTCGGCCTCTTTGTCCGATTTGCGCGAATTCTTGCCGGACTTTTTGAGCGTGCCGTCGGGCGGCTTTTTGGTGCTGCCGCCCGGAGGCCTGGCGTTCGCTCTGCGTTTCGGGGACAACTTGCCCTCGGGCGATTTTGATTTCGCTCGAGACGAAGTTCGCGCAGATGGTTCTACGTCGGAACTCGATTTAGCGGTGGACTGCTTGTTCGAGGATTTTGTCTTGGCGTTGCCCATGCCCTAATAACGGCAATGAGATCAATGGGTTCCCTAGTCTAAAGTGTTAGGTTGTCGCGGTCTTCGGACCTGTCAGGCTCGCAAGTAAAACGGCGAGGATGCCCACCAGAAATATCCCGTCGAATGTCCCTGCTCCTCCGATCGATGCCACCGGTGCGCCGAGCCCGGAAATTTTCCCGAGGTTGAACAGATCCGCCCCGATGAGAGTGCCAAGGCTGCCGCCAATATAGGCCAGCTGCGCGGCGTGTATTCGTGACAGGATCAGCGCCACGATGCAGGTCACCAGCGCTGGAACGAGGACAGGCATGGCGATGCCGAGGCCGGGAATGGGCTCCGCCAGCGCGTAGCACGCGATCGCAATGGCCGCGACGGCGATAGCGGCATGGCTCCAGAGATCGTATTTAAACAGAAGGTATGTCGACATGATGGTTGGGATGACAGCGCCGCCGACGTTCACAGCAAGCACGGTGCCTGGCCACTGCACGACGTAAGGAACGGCGTAGCGCATCCCGAAAAAATCGATGTCGCGGCCTATCACGACGTGCTCTTGCGGGAGTTGCGCGATCGGGATGTTGAAATAGCTGCCGATGAGGGAGCCAAAGAGCAGGATGAGAGCCGTTCGTGAGCTCACTCCCAGCCGCATGTACGCATAGCGCAGCGCCCCCAACTGGATGAGCAACAGTAGTACGAGGAAAAGAACCACCAGCGCCGAAAAGTACCCTGGCGCCAACGGCAGGTAGTGCATTTGGCTTTGATGCATCGATACTATCTGTCTGCTCGATTTCAATCGCGTTTATATCGCGATTGCGAGGTTCAGGCACTCTTGACCTCGATTTTCTTTTCGCGCTTTTGCACGCCAGCTCTTTTTCAGATGACGCGCCGCCGATGAGCACGTTGGCTCACGTTAATTCATGCATTTCGGGACGCCATTCCTGCGCGAAACCGCCCCCGCTCCGGAGGATCGTTCCCGTTCGACCTGCAGTATTTTTCTAATTGTCTGCTCGTGCGTTTGCAAAAGCCATAGCGATTCGGAGGAGTGCTGACTGTCGTGCTTCAATCAAACGACTTGAGCTCGAGGCCCTTAAGTGCACCGGCGCACGCAAGCTTCCGAGAAATTCTCGACACCATGTGGCTCTTCGACGACCAATTCTGGCGAGCGCTAGCCAAGTTCGAGGAGATCAAGGTTTGGAAAAATAACTAAAGCCGCATCGCTCGATTATTCACGTCTAAAAGCGGACGTCAGTTCATTGCCGCCAGGGCTTCCTTCAGCGCGTACAGCGCCATTTCCCGCGTGGACGCATAGCCACGGTAGGTCGGCTTTTGCGATTTTACGATCATCCAGAACCAGGGACTGTCGGGCGGCGCTACGGTCGACTTGAAAATGCGACCGACAACCGGACCAGCGATATCGCCGATCCTCACTTCATAGTCGTCCTTATTCCAAGGGTCCAATGCGCGCCTTTTGCGCGCAGACACCAGTATCGGCTCTTGCTCAGTACTCATTGCTGGTCTGAAAAAGTACGGGGCCGCCAGTCCCCCGATGACGACCCCGCGAGCTGTCGAGCGTAGAACGCGAAACCAGATCGCTCGATGTTTTGCAGTCTTTGCTGCCGAATTACGATTTTTCAACGGTTACAGCACCGTGCTCATCCGTGTCTTGTCAATTGACGACAACAATTTGATGATTCTTGCCATTGCTGCGTAGTTGCTTCTGAACTTGGAGAGATGAGTGTTTACCGATCCCGATCTCGTTCCGTTCGAGCCACCCGAACGTCCGCAAGGCCTCTTGGGCTTGCCAACCTTGTTGCGCAACTACATTGAAACCGTTCCTCGTTCTGCATATGAGCAAAGCGTCACGCAGATCCGGACGCGCCTGTCTGATGTTTTGATCGTATCCGACCCAAATTTCATTCAGGAAATTCTCGTCGAAAAGGCGGAAGCGTTCGGTCGTGACCCCACGACCCGACGGTCATTCGCACCCGTGATTGGCGAGACCTCGCTTTTTCTCGCCGAGGGCACCGATTGGCGCTGGCAACGACGCGCGGTTGCTCCAATTTTTAGACACGAGACGCTACTCTCATTTGTCCCGATTTTCGCATCTATGGCCCAGCGTCAGGTTGCGCGCTGGTGTGCAGCCGAGCGTGCGGGTCCGATCGACGCCGCTGCCGCGATGACCCGCACGACATTTGAAATCATCGTCGAAGCGATGCTGGGCGGCTCGGCAAGCCTCGATGCAGAGCATTACAGCCAAGCCTTGACGGACAATTTCGATACGATCCCGTGGCACATCATCTACGTCATGTTTTCCATTCCGGAATGGATGCCCTATCCACGCCGCCGTCGGGCCATGCGGTCGCGCAATTTTCTGCATCAGGATATCCGACGGATCATCGAGTCCAGACGTTCTGTCCAATCCTCGCAGCCTGACCTACTCAACCTATTGCTCTCCGCACGTGACCCGGAACTTGGGCGAAGCATGAGCGACGATGAGATCGTAGCCAACCTGCTCACTTTCATCACCGCAGGCCATGAAACAACCGCCGTCGCGCTTACGTGGACGCTCTGGCTCATGGCCAAGGACCAGGCCACCCAGCAACTTGTATTGGAGGAAGTCAGGGCAGTTGCCGGCGATCAAATCATCGATGCCGGTCACATTGAAGGCCTGTCATTTTGCCGCCAGGTTATCCAGGAAGCGATGCGGTTATTCCCGCCCGCTCCGGGAATCGCGCGGATATCGAAGGCGACGCCAATTGACATCGTGGGGGTGCAGATTCCTGCAGGCACGCGTATCCACATTCCTGTTTTCGCGCTGCATCGGAACGTCGGTCTTTGGGACAATCCGAATGCGTTCGATCCCAGTCGCTTTGCACCGGATCAGGTCAAAACACCTTCGCGATATGGCTTTTTGCCCTTCGGAGCCGGACCGCGCGTCTGCATTGGCGCAGGATTCGCGATGATCGAGGCTGCCGTAATACTGGCGACGGTTGTCCGCGCTTTTTGCTTTCAGCCTGTTCCCGGGCACAAGCCAAAGCCTGTGGCGAAGCTGACCTTGCGTCCACGCGGCGGAATGCCGTTGCTCATCACAAGCAGATAAGAATAGCTCGCATAGCCGGCGACTAGCCTGATGAATTGGGCAACAGGCGGACTTCGCTCAGATTTTGCGATCGGGCGCCGCGGCCACGCGCGTGGTCAATTGTGCCTGAGACACCGGTTTCTGCAGTAGGTCGACCCCCTCATCCAGACGGCCTTGATGGGCGAACCCGTATTCCGGGAGCGAACACGCCCGGCTTCTCTGGCCAACTCGCGACCGTTCCAACCCGGAATGATGCATTGCGCTCGGATATTTCCACCAGCGCAAACCGTGACCGGGTCTGCTTCTACTCGATCACCTCATCAGCGCGAGCAAGCAGGGTCGGCGGAATGGGGAGATCGAGCGCTTTGGCAGTCTTGAGGTTGATGACCAATTCGAACTTGGTCGGCTGTTCGACTGGCAATTCCGCTGGTCTGGCGCCTTTGAGAATGCGGTCGACGTAGACGGCAGCAAACCGATATTGATTTGGTATGCTTCCGCCATACGAAAATAGCCCCCCGGCCATTACGCTCTCGCGGCGTTGAAAGGCGGTAGGCAGCATGGCGGTGCGCGCGGACAACTTTGGTTTGGACGTTGAATTTTTCCAACGCGCTCATGGTTTCGCGAAGCTGGACGGCAACATTCGAATTGTATGAATTGCTTACAACCCCGACCCTTTTTTTTGCAGGGACGAATTC
>Ga0075423_10000481_pt1 | contig 32381 bp, 20 predicted proteins | sample SoiMethybrSBSTD2_FD_80114 | JGI IMG/M metagenome (GOLD analysis project Ga0075423, IMG submission 80114) | Bulk soil microbial communities from a Populus tree surrounding site in Tennessee, USA - Soil MetaG P. TD hybrid SBSTD2 | ecosystem: Environmental > Terrestrial > Soil > Tree plantation...
ACGGCTACGCGCCTTCGGCCGGTGTCACAGAGGCGCTGGACGCCATCCGTGACGAGGCCGAGCGTCGGGGAATGCGCTCCGTGCAGGACGTCTTCGTGACTTCTGGAGTGAGCGAGGCCGTGGACATTTGCCTCACCGCGCTGCTCAACCCGGGAGAACAGATTCTCACTCCCAGCCCCGATTATCCGCTCTATTCCGCCGTCCTCTCGCGGCTGGGAATTCCAATTACCACTTACGACCTCAACGAGCACGATGCCTGGCAGCCGGATCTCATCGACATCCAGCGCAAGATCACGTCGCGCACGCGCGCGATCGTGCTTATCAATCCCAACAACCCCACCGGCGCCGTCTGCTCCCGGCGCATGCTGGAGCAGCTGGCCGAGTTCGCGCGTCGGCACAATCTCGTCGTCTTTGCCGATGAGATCTACAACAAACTCATTCTTGACGATCACGGACACATCTCGCTCGCAGCCGTCGCACCCGATCTCCCGGTCGTCACCTTTGGCGGATTGTCCAAGAACTACGTCGCGCCCGGCTGGCGGATTGGATGGGCCAGCGTCAGCGGCGACCGGGCGGCAGTGAAACCCTACATCGAAGGCATTCACCGCCTCTTGCGCGCGCGTCTCTGTGCGAATCATCCCGAACAATACGCCATCAAAGCTGCGCTGGAAGGCCCGCAAGACCACTTGAAAGAAGTTTGCGACAAGCTGCGCGCCCGTCGCGATCTGACGATGCAGTGGGCCAACTCCACCCCACACGTCAGTTGTGTGTCGCCCCGCGGCGCCTTCTACGCCTTCCCTCGCCTTGAAATACCGGAAGCCGACGATGTTTTCGTAAAGGAACTCTGCCTGCAAAAACACGTGCTGGTGGTGCACGGCTCCGGCTTCGGTCAGAAGCCCGGCACGCGGCACTTCCGCATTGTCTTCTTACCGGATGAGCAGACGCTGGCGAAGGCCTACCGCTCGATCAGTGAATTCATTGCACTGAGATACGCTTGATCCCGATCAGGGATTTCCAGTTCGGTGGTCTCGTCTGGAGAACTGGAAACTGAGAACCGGGAACTGGTCTTTCGTCAACCAGTTTTTCTCTTTGGCGCGTGACCGCTGCGTTTAAGCTTTGTCAGGCAATTTTGTTCCTAAAAATTTGAGGAGATGATCCTGAAGATCCAGGGTTGACGCCTAGAAGGTAAACGCCACGCCGCCTCGTACCGCCCGGGCTGAATCCACGAGGTAGACCGTGTGCCCATCCTGCCCCATCACGGGAAGGTATCCCTGCGCCAGCAGGTTGCGCAGTTCAAGGATGGCTTCCATGTGCCCGGGCAGAAAGCCGGTACCCGGTAATGGTTGTCGTACGAACACGTTCAGGAAAGGTTCTGATTGCCCAGCGGAAGCGTTGAACATGTCGACGGGAGTGAGAGCCCGCCCATCAATCCAGCGGTAAGAAGCGATCCACCGGGTCTTGGTCTTGGGTAGGGTTCCGCTGAACTTGCCGGTCAACGAGTGCCGGTCACGCGTCACCATGCTGTCGCGCGCAGTTTGCAGGTTCGCGTTGGCCTTGCCCAGGTCAAGCACCCCGCCATAGCCGTAGTCCAAGGTGGCCGTGAGGTCGGACATCAATTTGCGCTGCAATACCAAGCGCATGCCGCGAGTGTCGATCCCTTTGCCGCGATAAGTAAATGTCCCGGAGTAAAGGTCGGGTAACACCTCTCCAGTGCTCGCTGTAGCTTCGCCTATACCGGTGAGGGCGGGATCAAGCACTCGATCCGAGTACACCGCAACCTGCATATTGGTTTTGCCAGCGCGGTGCGAGAGCGAGACCTCATGGTGATGCGCCCGCTCAAGCCCGGGCGAGAACCGCGCAATACTCACGCGCGGCCCGGATTCGCTCAGATCGGCAGGAGCCGAGTCAAAACCTTTATCGAGACGCCGATCCGGTTCCGTGGTCGCGTAACGGTACTCGACCATCGTATCCGAGGAGAAGTGCAGAGCAGCCGAACCAAACGGCCGAAACGCTGTTGCGCGACCCAGGAACTGAATGCTCTCCAGTTCGCTTCCTACCCGGAGTTCCAGCACATCTCCGACGGTAAAGTCGTTTGAAGCTGTCAGCGCAAGCGCCTGCAGCGCGGCATTACGTGCATTAATGTCGGGAGCAGCCAGCCGGCGCATGGTCAAGGCCACCTGAGGCTCAGCTCCATTCGGCAGCTTGTGTTTATAGGAAGCGCGCACCGCGCCTGCGGGTGAACCGTTGGCGTATCCAACATTTCCCCGCACAGCCACAGTACCCGCGGAAAACATCGACTTCTCCACCGCAAAACCAGTACTTACGTCGGAGGCACTGCCGAAGCCTTCCGATCCCGATCCGGCTACCAGCGAGAGTGTACCCTTCAGATCATGGCTGTCCTTCCCCGATTCGGAAGCCACCACCTGTGAGCCATCTCCCAGCACGCGCAGAATGGGCCGGTTCGCAGTGGACCGCAGCACCCACTTCCAATCGTCATCATCACCGGGTCCCCGCAAGGGAGCGAACTGGATCGCCTCAAACAGAGTGTTCAAGGTAACGTTGAGTACCACGCTGCCACCTGCGCGCAAACCGATACGCTCGCGCAATGCCGGCAGAAAAGACGGAGCCGAAACCTTGATGGCGTAAACGCCGGGCCTAAGACCCTTGGCGGAATAGAATCCGTTCTCGTCGGTGAACAGCTTCAGAGTCTGCGCCGCCGTGCCGAGTACTTCCACCATCGCGCCCATTTGCGGCGCGCCATTGGAGCTGCGCACATACCCCGAGAGAGAAACAGATTTATCCGCAGCGAACGAGGGCAGCGCGAGACTAACTGCAGTGGCCAACAACCCGAGTTTCAACCCGAGTCTCCTCGACATTAGTTCAGCACCTCGCCACTACTCGAAGTAGGTTTACTCAACCGCGAACGTTGCCGTTGGATCAACACTCTGCTTGGAGATGTTGTCGTTGACCTTGATTTGGATGCGATAAACTCCCGGATCCAAATTGCCTGCCGAAAGAGATTTCGCCAGCGTTACCTGATCCCCGAGATTGCCCATCTGATCGGTCGATTCTACGGTATGGATGACCGCCTTGTTGGTTGCCGCATTGAATACGTTGTACTCGACTGTAGCGGAAGGCTTATGGGTCTTCTCATCCGTGCCCAGATTGTAGACCTGCATCCAAAAATTCAGTTTCTGATTACGTTTGAAGACCACCGGTTTGCCATCCGACGGGGGCACCCGCGGCCGCACTTTCGTAGTGCCAATCACAAAATTACCCGTGCCTACATTCTTGGCTGCCACAGGCTCCATCTGGTCAGCCACGATCAAGCTTGAATTGGCAAGCTTGTCCTCGTTGTATTCAGGAACCTGAATCCCTCGACTCCAAGTGCCCACACGATCCCCATTAACATCCTTTACTACGATGTCAAAACGGTAGCGTCCTGGGCGTAGCGGCAGTGCCTTCCAATAAACTGAAGAGTTCTCCGTCACCTTCGGCAGTAACTCCGCCGGTACATCCACCTGTACCGTATCCTCGAAGGTCTGCGCAATCCTGCCAGTAAGGGTCGTGACCCGGCCGAAAATATTTACCGTGCCACGCTGCACGCCTTCCTTGTTTTGGAAAGTTACATCTCGATTCTTCACTTGCACAGTCACAGGAACCAGCACCGTATCGCCGGTTACCCTCACAAAATCCGCGCGCACATCAAACGGCATCAGATTCACGCTGATTTTGTGACTCACTACCTCTTCCAGGTCCTTGAACTTGACTTGCGGTGGCTTTTGCAGCTTCGCGAACTGCTCCAGACGATCAAACTGTTTCGTCTGGTCGTTCATGCTAAACGGCCCGTTGCCCAATCGTTCCAGCCCGCCATGCGTGAAACGATCCGCTTTATTCGCCATGCCCATTTGCTCGTACATGGTCAGGCCAGCATTGGGAGTGTATAGCAGGGCATCTTTTTCCGAGCGGTCCATCGTCATGTGGTAATCGCCGCACATGCACGTGTCCACGAATTCGATGATCACTTCCTGCCCAATTCCCTCCAGATACCTGTACCGCCAATCCTCAAATGGATAAGTTGACGTGCTCCCGCCGCCCTCGTCCATGGGGCGCTCATAAGTTCCACCCGATGGATGCGACTCGACCTCATCCGCGGGACCGTACATTATGTAGATTCGTCCCCGATCGGTTTTCCAGCCGGGGATTCCAGCGGGAAAATGTTCGTTGGCATATTCGATGCGGCGGTAATGCTCTTCCTTGAATTCGTTTTCAACCGTGTCCGGGGTGGGGTCGCGGCGCTGCCAAAAACCTTCGATGAACTGATCGCGTTCCTCGTCATTCGAGAGCTGCTTGAAGGCTGCGCGCTCTTCGTCGGAAATAATCCAGCGCACATCTTCGTCCAACCATTTCTTGTACGTCTTGCTCAACTCTTGCTTCAGCGACTTAGCGTTCTCACGCTTTTGCTTTTCGCTGATCGGACGTTTGAGTGGATCCTGCCCCTGAGCTGATCCCGAAGCAGCCTGATCGGACGTTGCTGATTTGTCGCTCTGCGCCGCGGCAAACGATCCAAGCCCAAAAAGGGACACAAGCAGCGCGAAAACCACCCAACGGCGGAAACCCAAACCTACCCGGGACATAAAGGGGCCACTCCTCACGGACAGTTAGCCCCAATTCTATGACTTTCACTCGTGTCAGGCAAGGCTAAGTGTTTCCTCTTATGTCAATTGTAAAGATTGTCAAAAAGTCTGCATCGAACTTGGCGGGGGCCGTTCCGTTAAGGGTTCCTCTGGAAATTACTGCACGCTATAATCAAAAGCATAGAAGAGAGATCATCCTTCGCGACTCACCAGCTCCACAGGAACTTTTGTAGTTTCAACACCGTATCTGATGATGGATCCCTTTACGCATGATTTGGCTCGTTTGATGGTGGCGGCATCAATGGTGGCGACATCTTGATACTGAATAGGGACCAATGAGCACTGGAAAGAAGATTGCACTCGGCGCCGGGATTGTCGTCGCATTGGCTGCGCTCGCCGGAACCGCCTCTTATTACAGCCACAAAGGCGTCGTTACGGTCCAGACGGGAAGAGTGCAGCGGCTTGATCTTACCTCGATCGTCAGTGCTTCGGGCGAAATTAAGCCCAAGACATACGTGAATATCGGCGCGAACGCATTCGGGAAAATCACCAGGCTCTACGTCAAAGAAGGCGACCGGGTAAAAAAGGGACAATTGCTCGCTCAACTTGAAAACGTGCAATCGACCGCCGATGTCAATGCCACCCAGGCGTCGCTCGAAGTCGCTCAAACCGATACCGTAGCGGCCGAAGCGGCATTAAACACTGCGCTCGCCGATCTAAACCGCGCGAAGTCCGATGCCGAACGCGCCAAGTTCGACTGGAACCGTGCTCAGGGCTTGTTCAAAGAGGCCCTCATCGCCAGGTCCGAGTACGACATGCGAAAAGCAGCCTTTGAAAGTGCAGACGCAGGTTTGGCCCAGGCCCAGGCTCGCGTCGCCCAGGCCAAAGCTCAAAAAGATTCAGCAGCACGCCGCATCGCTCAAATCCGCGCCAACCTCATCCACGCATCCGACGTGCTGCAGAAGACAACCTATGCTGCGCCCTTTGACGGCATGATCACCAATCTCCCCGTTCGCGAAGGCGAAACCGTTGTCATCGGCATTCAGAATTCGCCCGGCAGTACGCTGATGACCATCGCCGAAATGTCGGTCCTGACCGCAGAAGTGAAAGTCGACGAGACCGACATCGTAAACGTCCGCCTCGGCCAGTCCGCCGAAGTCAGCATCGACGCCATGCCCAAGCGCCCCTTCAAAGCTATCGTCACGCAGATTGGCAATAACGCCATCGTTCGCTCCACCGGCGTCTCCACTTCCCAACAGACCAGCGCCAGCCAGGAAGCCAAAGACTTCAAGGTAGTAGTTACGCTGCAGAATCCTCCCGACGATCTCCGTCCCGGCCTCACCGCCACTGCCAAGATCACCACCGCGACCCGCGGCAACGCGCTGAGCGTACCCATTCAGGCGCTGACCGTGCGCACCCACGCCGACCTTGAACTAAAGAAAGACGACACAAGCGCAGTGCAGGCCGCAACTCCCCAGAACAAGCCAAAGGACAAAGAAGAGATCCAGGGTGTATTCGTGATCCGCAATGGCAAGGCTGAATTTGTTCCCGTGCAGACAGGCATCGCCGGCGCCACCGACATCGAAGTGCTCAACAGCCTCAAAGAAGGTGACGAGATTGTCACCGGCAGCTACAAAGTCCTGCGCACCATGAAGCCCGGAACCAATATTAAAGTGGACAATACGGCACCCAAAAAAGAAGAGGAAAGCTAGCGCAACCAACTGCGAACTCGGAACTGAGAACCGGGAACTGATGGTAAAAACCCGACATGGTTAAACGGGCAAAGACGAACGACTAACCACTAACATTCATGACCGTCCAATAAATACCGATCGGAGTGGCTAGTGTCCGCAGAGGACCGGGAGAGGAAAATGGCAACAGCAGAAGTTATCAACATTTCAGAACCAGCAGTGTCGGGATCTCCCGATTCCTCAATGATCGTTACCCAAGACCTCTGGAAGACGTACGACATGGGTTCCGAGCAGCAGGTGCACGCCTTGCGCGGCGTCAACCTCCGCATCCAGCGCAACGAGTATGTCGCTATCATGGGCCCTTCAGGCTCCGGCAAATCTACGCTGATGAACCTGATCGGCTGCCTCGACACGCCTAGCAAAGGCCAGTACTGGCTAAACAGCAACCTCGTCAGCGAACTCGATGACGACGAACTAGCCCGCATCCGCAACAAAGAAATCGGGTTCGTCTTCCAGACTTTCAATCTGCTGGCGCGGGCCACTGCCCTGCACAACGTCGAGCTACCCCTGATCTACGCCGGCATCCCAGCCGAAGAGCGCATCGAGCGCGCCAAAAGCGCCTTAGCGTCGGTGGGAATGGAGTCCCGCATGACCCACAAGCCCAACGAGCTCTCCGGCGGACAGCGCCAGAGAGTCGCCATCGCTCGAGCTCTCGTGAACCGTCCGTCCATCATTCTGGCGGACGAACCCACCGGCAACCTCGACTCTCAGACCGGCACCGAAATCATGGCGCTCATGGACCGCCTGCACGCTCAAGGCAACACCATCGTGCTGGTCACCCACGAGCACGACATCGCCGAGTACGCCCACCGCGTCGTAAATATTAAGGACGGTGTAGTCGAGCGCGACGAGCGTAAGCGATAGTTCGCAGCCTTGGCGCGAGCGTCGTTCCGCCGTGGTGCACTCCCCGCCGGGCCACCATTTGCGGTATCGCATTCTCCGGAAATAGGGCCCTTTACCGCCCGGGTTCCGGCCTCGAAAAACCAGCCCCCGTGTGTTAAAATAAGACCTAAGTTCCGACATCATAAATCCCCGTATTTCAGTAGTTTGAGCTCAATTTGGGGTGCGTCGGACGGGCGTGCCGGAGGGAGCTCAACTCCGGTATTCTCCATCATGGAGCTTAATGGCCACAAAAGAGATCTCACCCATCGCCGAAGCCAAAAGCAAAAACGGAAAGCTGGCCGGTATGAACGGAAGTAACGGCGACTACACTGCCGAGTCCATCAAAGTACTCGGCGGCATGGAGGCCGTGCGCAAGCGGCCGGCTATGTACATCGGCTCAACCGGTGAGCTGGGTTTGCATCACCTAGTGTACGAAGTTGTCGACAACTCTGTCGACGAGGCGCTGGCTGGTTTCGCAGACAAAATTGATTGCACCATTCATATAGACAACTCGATCACCGTAGTAGATAACGGGCGCGGAATTCCTGTTGACTCCATGGACGTTGACGGCGAGAAATTGCCGGCCGCGCAGGTTGTCATGACCAAACTTCACGCCGGGGGCAAGTTCGATACTTCATCGTACAAAGTTTCTGGCGGCTTACATGGCGTAGGCGTTTCCTGCGTGAATGCGCTCAGTGAGGAATTGGAACTCGAAATCTGGCGCGACGGATTCACTTGGGAGCAGACGTACTCCAAAGGCGAGCCAACCAGCAAGCTGAAGAAGACCGGCGCCGCCAAAATCAAGACCGGCACTAAGGTTCACTTTCTGCCGGACAAGAGCATCTTCACCGTTACGGAGTACAACTTCGACACCTTGGCGCAACGGCTGCGCGAGCTGGCCTTCCTGAACAAGGGACTCCAAATCACGCTTACCGACGAGCGCACCACAGATCCTAAGACGGGGGAAGCCAAGTCGGTCGAGTTCAAATACAATGGCGGCATCGCCGAGTTCATCAAGCACCTGAACCGGGGCAAGCAGGTGCTTCACGACAAGCCTATCTACATGGAAGCGGACCGCAGCGGCGTGGTGATGGAGATTGGCCTGCAGTACAACGATGGTTACTCAGAGTCCGTATTCAGCTTTGCGAACAACATCAACACGGTCGATGGCGGCTCCCATCTTTCCGGCTTCCGTATGGCGCTTACCCGCACCATCAATTACGCCGGTCAGCAGATGGGCTTGTTCAAGGATGTCAAAGAGAATCTGACGGGCGACGATGTCCGCGAGGGCTTGGTTGCCGTGATTAGCGTGAAGCTGCCACAGCCGCAGTTCGAAGGACAAACCAAAGGCAAGCTGAATTCCGATATTGCCGGCATCGTGCAGGCCTTCGTTAACGAGCGCCTGGGCGCTTATCTGGAGCAAAACCAAACTGCCGCGCGAAAGGTGATCAACAAAGCCATCGACGCTGCCCGCGCCCGCGAAGCTGCCCGCAAGGCTCGTGATCTCACCCGCCGCAAAGGTGCCCTCGATGGTGGCGGCCTGCCGGGGAAACTAGCGGACTGTTCCGAGCGCCAGCCGGATCGCTGCGAACTGTTTCTGGTGGAGGGCGAGTCCGCAGGTGGCACGGCCAAACAGGGCCGGGACCGCCGGTTCCAGGCAATTCTGCCCCTGAAGGGAAAAATTCTTAACGTAGAGAAAGCGCGCTACGACAAGATGCTCGGCCACGAAGAAATCCGAGCCATGATCACCGCGCTGGGTACCGGGATTGGCAAAGACGATTTTGATTCAATGAAGCTGCGCTACGGCAAAGTCATCCTGATGACCGACGCCGATGTGGACGGAAGCCATATCCGCACGCTGTTGCTTACGTTCTTCTTCCGCCATATGCAGGAGTTGATTAAACGCGGCAACGTGTTCATCGCCCAGCCGCCGCTCTACTCGATCCGGAAGGGCAAGTCGCAGCAGTACATCAAGGACGACCGCGACTTTGTGAAGGTCATGGTGAAGCGCGCCGCCGAAGGCTTGATCGTGCGTTACGGCGAAGGCGCAGCCAAGCTCGAAGGCGCGAACCTGGCCAAGTTTATCACCGTTCTCGACGAATACATCAAGCTCTCCGACAAAGTAGAAAAGCGCTTGCGAGATGAAAGAGTCACAGACCTGCTGCCTAAAATTGATCTTTCGAAACGTGCCGATTTCGAAGGCGACAAGAAGAGTCCTCCTCGGAAAGTCGAGAAGCTGGAAAAGGAGCTAAAAAAGCTACAAAAAGAGCGCCAGTTCAAGGAAGTTGAAATGCGTTTCGACGAAGAGCACACCCTGTGGGAAGTGCGCTACGTTAATTCGCAGGGCGCCGAGCACCTGATCAATTGGGAACTTGCCTCAACACCTGAGTACCGCCAACTGCTCACGAAGTTTAAACAGATTGAGCCTTATCTAGAGCCGCCATTCGTCATCGAAGCCGTGCCCAAAGCGACATCGAGCTCCAAAGGGAACGGCGCAGACGGCGACGATGCTGGTGAGGGCGAGGAAGCCGGCAGGCCGGAGAAGAAGTCGGCCAAGGCAGCGCCCAAAAAGCCTGAGCCGAAACTGGTCGAAAAAACCACCGCCCGCGACCTGCGCGACTATGTTCTAGATGAAGGCAAAAAAGAATTTGTCGTGCAACGTTATAAAGGTCTGGGCGAAATGACCTCACAACAGCTCTGGGAAACCACCATGGATCCCGAGCGCCGCACGCTCCTGTCCGTGAAGCTCGAAGACATCGCGGAGTGCGAAACCATCTTCACCACACTCATGGGCGAAGACGTGGAAGCGCGACGGAAGTTCATCGAAGATAACGCCTTGGATGTGAAGAATCTGGACATCTAACCGATCGACATTGGTGAGCGCGCAAGGTCAAGGCTGTTTTTCTGATCGCGGTGCCTCAATCCACGACTAGGTAAGTGGAATAGCGCTCCTCAGAAATCGCAGTGAATGGCAGCATGGTCAAAGATGCAACCGCGGTTTCTACCTGCCAGCTCTGCGCTCCAATCTTTTTTGCGGCCAAGAGCTGCTGGCTTGTCACCTTCGGCGAATCATCGGTGAGGGCAAACAATACCAGTGGGCCACTCAGCAATGCGACCGTGCTCAGGTGCCGCGGATCGATCGGTTCAAGACGCTTCTTCAGTGGCAAATCCAGTTCGATTTGATCGCCGTTTCTCCATGTGCGCGAGAGAGTGGCAAAATTTCCCGGCGCTACAGGTTCCGGCACTCGCCTGCCGTTTACCGAAATCGAAGCCCCCTCTGCCCACGAGGGAATCCGAAAGTTTAGAGCGAACTCCATCTGGCGTGGCGTTGTGATCTCGAATTGCACGAGGCTGGCGAACGGATAGCCGCCCTTCTGCATAAGCGAAACCGGTGCGCCCTCCTGAACCCATCGCACCGTGGACGGAATATAAAGGTTCACGTAGATGCTGCGCCCATCGCGAAGATAAGTGTTGATTCCGTAATCGGTCGCAACCTGAGGCAGCGTGCCCGAGCAGCAGGGCCAGCGATGGTCGGAATAAACTTTTTTGCCGTGGAAATTGCAATCGGAATAATAGAAGGTCCTGCCGTCACTCTCTAACGGCTTCGCTCCCAAGACTGTGTTGTACATCATGCGCTCCATGCTGTCGCCGTAGCACGACTCGCGAGTTACGCGCAGCAGATAGCGCGTTAGCTTAAAGTGAGCGTAGGCGCCGCAAGGTGTTTCAAAACTGTGGTGCGTGTTACTAAGACTGGCATAGAGGTCATCGCCATCAGAAGCCCGGAGCAACTCATCTGGTCCCCAGCCTCCCGTTGCAAAACTCTGCGCAGAGACCATGTCGAAAGCATTTTTGGCGGCACGCAGGTGCTTCTCACTGCCTAAGGTCAGATAGGCCTGCAGCGCCGAACTCAAGGCATTCACGTGGCTATAGGCATGGCGGCCTGCAAGCACGCTCCGGCCTTCAGCTAGAGGATCGAAATACTCATCATCCAGATACTGCGCTCCCAGCTTGCGATAGCGCTCGCCTGCTCCCCGCTGGTAAGCGAGGAAAAGGTTTTCCGATATCGTGTGGGACTCATCCCATGTGTAGGACTCATCCTTGCCGGGCCGCCAGCTACGTCCGTGCTCAATCGCTTTACTGGGCAAATGCGGCAAAGCTATGTCCGTCGTATGTTCGAGAATGCGGTAAGCATCCGCATCACCAGCCCACCGATGCGAATCGATCAGTCCACAAACCAGCTTGTCGTAGCAATAAGCGGGGAAGCGGTTATTCTCATAGAAGTCTCCCGCGATGTTTTCTGCATACAGGCGGTTTAAGCGCAGAATCTTGTCGCGCGTCTCCTGGTCTCCGCTAATCGCATAGCTGCGTGCCAGCGCCGACACCCATTGTCCAAAAGTTGCAGCGGGAGCAAATCCGGCGTCGAACGTGTGCCAGTCATAGTTCGGGTCGTAGTTGTACCAGCCGCCCAGTTCATCACCGGGCGCCGGTTTTCCTGTCATCTGGCGGAACGGTTTGAGAAGGCTGTCTTCACTTAACCCCATCAGCACAGAATGTGTCTGTTCCAGTTGTTGATTGTGAAGTTCGCTATGCACTGCTACATCGCCGTAGGCAAATTCGGCGAGTGGCTGCTGAGTGCCCGCGAACCGATTTCCCAAAGACCTCGAGAGCCCAACCGCGGCGCCTGCAAGAGAAGCAGACCGAACGAACTGCCGTCGCGAAACCCGATCCTGGAAAGACATAAACGCGCTCCGTGACGCGGACAACCATTGTTCAACCATTGTTCAACACTTGACTTTGTGACCAATTGAGCGCAAGATGGCGCGCAACTTCGCGTACCCTCAAGCGCCCTTCTGATGCAACGCTCACAGATTCACCGGGTCAGCGTGGCCGATCAGGTTGCGTCCGTTCTGCGGCAGCAGATTCTCAACGGCGAACTGCGTCCGGGAATGCCGCTGCAGGAAGCGCCGCTGGCCACTTCGCTCGGCGTTTCCCGCAACACCATGCGCGAGGCCACTCGCATTCTATCCCTTGAAGGCCTGCTGAAGCGCAGGATTCATCGCGGCGTGGCGGTATCGCAACTCTCATTACAAGATGTGCGGGAGATTTATCATCTGCGCCGCATCCTGGAAATTTCCGCGGTGCTGGCAGCGAAATCGGCAGACTGCGATATCCTTCGCGAACTCCGTGCGGCTCTCGACGGCTACGAGCGAACCGTCCGCGCGCGGGATTGGGTTCGAGCGGTGGAGTTCGACCTCCAGTTTCATGCCCTTCTAATCCGCTTTCACCACAATCGTCGTCTGGAATCCTTTTACCAAAAGGTGATTGGCGAACTCCGCATGGGCATGGTGCTGGTGGATCGCGGGCACGACGATCCTGGCCGGCTCGTCCCTGTCCACCGCAAAGTCTATCAATTTCTGGAGAACGGAAAACTCAGGCAATGTGCAGCGCGGCTAACACAGCACCTTCAGGATTCGGAGTTGCGATTGAGCCGGATAATGAACGGCCAAACAGATGGCTGCGAAACGTGAATGAAGCTGGCGAGTGATGGAGGATTTCAACATGGACTCTCATGTGACCAAAATTACTATCAAGACTCTCTATGGCCTGGCGATCCTTTCAGCACTGACGGCGCTCCTGGTGCTGCCTTTGCGTGCGCAGGTGGTCACAGTCAGCGTTCAAGGTCGCGTCTATGACCCTACCGGCGCGGCCATACCGGGAGCCAACGTTACCGTCGTGAATAGCGAGACTGGTTTCTCGCGTTCAATGACCGCCACTGCAGGCGGGGACTATCAATTTTCGGCGTTGCCAGTCGGCGATTACACCATCACCGCGGCAAAACCTGGCTTCCAGAAATCGGCGAAGAAGATCGGTTTGGAAGTGGGGGCCGCAGGCAACGTGGATTTCAGCCTCGCACCCGGGCAGGTTGTAACGGAAGTCACGGTTCAGGACGTAGGTGAAGTTGTTGAGCCGACGCGCACCATGGTGAGTTCGGTAATCGATGAGCAAAAGATCGATAATCTGCCGGTAAATGGCCGCCAGTTCATCGATTTCGCGCTGCTCGCGCCGGGCATTACCGTGGGCGACACAACCTCGGGTAGTACCGACGTGATCATCGAACCCGTGACCAAGCTTTCCTTCGCCGGACAGAACATCCACTTCAACTTTATCGCCATTGATGGCGCCGACAACATCTCGACCGCTTCGGGAATTCAGAAGACGACTCCCTCCCAGGAAGCGGTCCGTGAATTCCGCGTGATCAACACGCAGTACAGCACCGAGGCCGGGCGGGCAGTCGGTGGCATCGTAAACATCATTACTAAGAGCGGCACAAATGACCTGCACGGCTCCGCATACGACTACTTTCGCAATGATGCACTGGACGCACAGAGTATTTTGACTTCTCCCGATCTGCCGAGCTGCACCAATCCAAATGATCGCCACACCTGCAGCAGATTCTTGAAGAAGCTGCACCAGAACCAGTTCGGTTTCACTCTGGGCGGTCCGATTCAGAGAGACAAGACGTTCTTCTTCGGGAACTATGAAGGGCAACGCCGCAGCGAATCGCCTTTTTACAATTCCGCCATCCTCAGCAATTTGACCTTGATCAACCAGCTCAAGTGCACAAACTTTGGCACGCTGGCCTGCGGTGACCCGGGCAGCCTGCACCAGGAAGACTTAAATGTCACGCGCGACACGAACTATGACAATTTGCTGGTGCGCTTGGATCACAGCTTCAGTGAGAAGCAGTACTTTTTCGTCCGCTATTTCTTTAATGATCAGCGGCTCACTCAGGTTTCGCCGCTGAATGATGGTTTCGACCTGCCTTCCGGATACAAAACGAACAACTTCCGTGACCAGTCGATTGTCGGCAGCTTGACATCCACCTTAAGCAACTCTGCGGTGAACGAGGCGCGAGTGCAGTATGCTCACCGATTCTTTGACTTCCCCACCAACAGCACGCAGCCACACTTGGAAGTAAGCAATCTCTTTACGATCGGCGTGAACCGGGGCAATCCGGACTTTTATCAGGAGAGCCGGGCCGAACTGGTTGATAACTTCAGCTGGTCTCGCGGTAAGCACACGTTGAGCTTCGGTGCGAACTACAACCACGTGAACACAATCGAGTCATTTCCTCTTTTCTATCCCTTTGAAGCGGACTTTGGCTGTCTCTCCAATTGCGTGTTTTCGCTCGGCAACAGTGTCATACCCGGACTGCAGGGGGCGCCGTTCGTGATCTTCATGCAGCGCAACGATGCCGCCAGTGATTTCCAGGAACCCACGATCGATACCTCGATCTATCAGGGCACAAAGATTCCGGCAGCAGTCCGTAACCAAGCAAAAGGCGAACTGGGACACACCTATAACGGCTTCTACTTTATGGACAAGTGGCGCGCCACGGACCGGCTCACATTGAACTACGGTTTGCGTTATGAGTGGGAAACTTGGCCGTCCAGCGCGGTGAACACAGACTGGAACAACGTCGATCCGCGCGCCGGCTTTGCATACAACATCGGCGGCAGGTGGAATATGGTGCTCCGCGGCGGTGCCGGAATTTTCCACGGAATCATTCCGTCGCCATTGTTAATGTGTCAGAAGCCTAGCTGCGGAGGCACTATCGGCCCGTTCCCCGGGCGTGAGAACAAAGAAGACAGCCTAAACGCGAATGTGCGCCTTTGGGCGTTTGCTGCAGGTCCTTTCAGCACGAACCAGGCGCTGACTTCGCTACTCAACACGGGCACCTATCCTGACGCCATCCCGGTTCCTGGCGGAATTTGCCCTGAGGGCAACCCCTCCGGCAACGGCATGCTCTCCGGTTGCGGATTCTTTGGCGACTCAGTGATCGTGCGTTTCGCCAAGGATCATCAAGCGCCCTACGGGGTTCAGGGAAGCTTCGGACTCGAGCTTCAGCCCTTTCATGATGCAGTTCTGGACGTCAGCTACTTGCATGTGCGCGGCGTGCATTTGGGCAGTTTCTGGAACGTCAATCAGCCTCCGCCGTTTTGCCAGATCACAGCCCACGACTCCCACGGCCGCAGTGGTCCGAAAGATGATTACCACGTGCCGTTCCCAACCCCAGGTTGCGGCGTGCCCTCGAACTTCCCAGGCACTGCGCTGCCCACAGTTGCCGTGTACTTCGAAGCCGATTCCAAGTGGGATTCGGTCTACGACGGACTGCTCGTCAACTTCAACAAGCGGCTCAGCCATCACCTGGGCTGGGGCGTGAGCTACACGTTCTCCAAGGGGATCGATGACGGTCCAAATCCCAGCTTCGTTCTGATTCCCCAGGATAGCCGACACTTTGATCGCGAGCGGGCCGTTTCCGCCGATCACACACCACATCGCCTCGTCGCGAACGCGACCTTTTCGGGTCCAGAGAAGAAAAACCCGGTGCTGAACGGCTGGCAATTCTCCACGATTGTGAGCATGGAAACGCCGCACTACTTCACCAAGTTCGCAGGCTCGGACGTGAATGGCGATGTCTTCGGCAACAACGACCGCGTAGGCATCGAGCCGCGCAATACGTTCAAAGGCGATAGTTTCCAGTCTGTCGACCTGCGCGTTTCGCGAACTTTTACGGTTACGGAAAAGCTGCACCTGGAAGGCATTGCGGAGGCCTTCAATATTTTCAATACGGTGAACGTGCGCTTCTTCAACACGGCTTATGGCGCGGCCGATTTCTGCCCGTTTAATGCGACGGCTGCAGGATGTCCGGCGACCCCTTCAGGAAATCTCGAAGGCTCGCCGAATCCTGCTTATGGGACTCCGCGAGCGGCTTTCAATCCCCGGCAGATCCAGTTCGCGCTGCGCTTCACATGGTGACCGACGTAAATCGCTGACGGAGACAGAATGCGATTCGGTATTTATTGCGAAATTCAGACGCCGCCCGGCAAGCCACACCATGAAATGATCTGGGAGATCATGCGGCAGATTGAGCATGCCGACGCATGCGGATTCGATGTCTATTCCGTAATTGACCATCACTTCTTCCAAAAATTCTCGATTTCGTCGAATCCGCTGGCGATGTTTGCGGCTGCCGCGCAGAGAACCAACCGGATCCGTTTCCGGACAGCGCTGCACACATTGCCTCTGGAGAATCCCATGCGCCTGGCGGGCATGATCGCGGAAACCGATATTCTCACCAATGGACGCCTGGAATGCGGACTGGGGCGAGGGCACGCTTGGTTGTTCGGGCCTTCTTGCCTGCCGCTGGAAGAAAGCCGTCCACGCTACAAGGAAGCCATCGATATTCTTGAACTGGCGTTCACGAAAGAGACGTTTTCGTACAGCGGGCAGTATTACAAGGTGAAGGATGTAAGTGTGGTGCCGCTGCCGGTGCAGAAGCCTCATCCTAAGTTCTACACCGGAGGTACCAGCGACATTACTTACCAGATAGCGGGTGAGAAGGGCTGGGGAATGTTCGTGCCGCCGCTGTTGCCGTGGAATGTTCTGGAAGCTCCTCTCAACATCTATAAAAAAGCTTGCGCCGAGCACGGCCACACGCCGGACATTGTTTATATCCGCCCTGTCTACATCGACGAAGACGAGCGCCAGATTCGCAAGGAAGTCGAGTCCGCGCTGCACAATTTCCTGGCATTTAATGCGTCGCCGGTCGAGTCACTGCAAAGCGAGGAGAAGAAGGCCGAGCTGATCGCCAAAGGCTACGGATTCTACGCCAGCGGCGCGCTCGAATCGCTCACGAAATTAACTTACGATCAGATCGTGGAGCAGGAGATCGGATTTATCGGCACGCCGCAAAAAGTTCTCAGCCAGGTGCGCGCGCTGCAAGAGAAGGGCGGGATCGGCGAGTTGGCGATCGTCTCCAATTTCGGCGGCCTGGAACACTGGAAGAGCATCAAGACGCAGCACATGTTTGCGAAACACGTGATGCCGGCGTTCCGCGAGAGGGATTTCCAGCGGGCTGCGGCCGATTAAAGCTTAACCGCATAGTTCGCAAAGCAAGCCGCAAAGGACGCAAAGAGGCTCCAGCTGATGGCAACCGAGGCCATTTCATCACCGATCAGCGCGGCATTTCCCGCGATGAGTGCGCAGCGTCTGCTCGTCTTCGGAGGAGTTGCTCTCATTGCCGCGGGAATGATCTTCGGCGACCTATTCGCGGTGTTTATCCTTCACCAGAATGGCGGAAAAACCGGGGAGGCTCTGCTTGCCGCAACCAAAGCGGTGGCGACCCAGAATCCGGCGGAGGTCAAGGAGGTGTTTTCCAGAATCGGCGGTCTGCTCGAGGATCGTGGCACAAAAGTGGACACGCACGTACACCTGACGGACGCCGGCTATCTCGCGCTCCTACTGGCCTTGGTGCAGCCCTATGTTGCCCTTTCGGCGATGCGGAAGAAGTCCCTGGCTAAGCTGTTTCTGCTTGGCGGCGTTCTTCTGCCCATCGGCATTTTCCTGATTCACTATGTAGGCCTGGCGTACAGCCCGTTTTCCGTGATCGGATGGGCGAGTATTCTGGCTGACTCTGCCGGCGCTCTGCTCATTGTCGTGCTCGCGGTCGAAGCGTGGGGGGTTGGGAAGTGTTTTCGCGGAGAGAGACTCGCAGTCGAAAATGACTTCCAGCAAGATCGGAGTTGGGAGAGTCGCGCCCTGCTTTCCGGCGGGACGGTGCTGGTGCTTCTCGGCTTTCTGTACGGCGCCTGGTACGCGGGAAAGAACCTGTACGAACAGGAGGCGCGCGAAAAAAACATTCTCGCCTTCACGCTCGATGCGGCTGTTAAGACCCCTGAACTTTCTGGACAATTTGTGAATGCCTACGGAATGCTGGCGGCAGAAAAGGCGGTGCAGATCGCGGCGCATTCGCACATCATCGAATTCGGATTGCTCGCCATTTTACTTTCATTTGTTCAGCGCTACGTCTTTCTCTCCGACGTCTGGAAGCGCCGCTGGGTAGTTCTGCTGCTGGTAGGATCACTGATTCTTCCCGTATTTGTCTGGCTTGAACTCAAGCTGGGACTGGTCGCTGGCGGCATCGCGGACGTGGGCGGACTGATGGTCGTCATAGCTCTTATTGGCATGCTGGTTGGTACGCTTCGCTACAGCGGTAGTGTCGATGCACTCGGAGGCATGCACTCGTGAGCCGCGCCCGCAAAGTTCTGATCTTCGGCGGTATCGCCCTCGCGACCTTTGGTATGTTATACGGGCTTTATTATGCCTTGTTTGTCGAGCACCAGACCCTTGACCAGATGGGAGGCTCACTGGCAACCGCATTTGTGAACGCGGCGGAACGCAAAGTGCCCGAATCACGAGCGGCGCTCGATACCTATGCAGCAACAAAATATGACTACGTTCGCCAGGTTGACGTGCACTCCCACTGGATCGGGCTGGCAATGCTGATGATCGTTCTGGGCGTGGCCTTCGATCGCGGGGCCTTCGGGGAGACGGTAAAGTTATGTATTGCGCTGGCCTTGACTGCGGGCTCTGTTGTCTTTCCCTTGGGAGTAATTCTGCAAACTGTGAGTCACGGCTCCATCGTTGCGTCGGCGCTGGCAATTGTCGGCTCGGCGTTGGTGATCATCGCGCTTGCCGCGACAGCTTTCGGATTTGCACGGCAGAGTACGTGAAGAGCACCTGCTGAGGTCACCAAAAGCTTACTGGCTTGAAAATGTATCCGCGAGCTTTCCACTATCACCGGGCCGGTTCGTTGAAAGAGGCGGTCACCATGCTCACCCAGCTTGGTGATGAAGCCAAGCTGCTGGCCGGCGGCCAGAGCCTGATTCCACTGATGAAGCTGCGCTTCGCGAACCCGCAACACCTAATCGACCTTAACTTCATCTCTGGGACTTCGTTCATCAAAGAAAAGGATGGGATACTTCGATTCGGTGCCATGACGCGCCACGCCGAGATTGAGGACTCCTCAATTGCACAGAAGATCCCGATCCTGCACGACTGCGCTGCGGGAATCGCGGACGTCCAGGTTCGCAACCGGGGTACGATTGGCGGGTCTCTTGCAGAGGCCGATCCAAGCGGCGACTGGGCTACGGTGCTGATGACCCTCGAGACCGAAGTGCGCTGCCTGGGCATCAAAGGCGAGCGTACTGTGCCGATCGAAGACTTCATCAAAGATGCTTACACCACAGCGCTTGATCACAATGAATTGGTTAGCGAAATCGCGGTGAAGAAACCGAACGGCAACGGTGGCGGAGCATACCTGGCGTTCAAGCGCTGTGCGCCGGTGTATCCAACGGCAAGCGCAGCGGTGCAACTCACGATGCAGGGCGAAATCTGCAAAGAAGCAAGGATTGTGCTCGGCTGCGTAGGACTCACGCCGATCCGCGCGCGAGAATCAGAGACAGCGCTCCGTGACAAAGAGATCGGCGAGAAAGCCGTTTCGGCAGCTGTGGACGCTGCGAGAACCGCGTCCGATCCACAACCTGATATGCGCGGCTCTGCGGAATATAAGCGCGCGCTGGTTGGAGCCCTGGTAAAGCGCGCCATCAATGGCGCCCGCCGCCGCGCACTGGGCGAGAAGATTGAGTTGAGTCACATCTATGCCTGAAGCAGTTCAAAACATCCCGATCCAGCTCAAGGTGAATGGCAAGCTGCACTCGCTGAATGTTGAGCCGCGGCTGCTGCTGGTGGAAATGTTGCGTGAGCATCTCGACCTGACCGGCACGCACGTCGGCTGTGACACGACATACTGCGGTGCGTGTACGGTTCTCATGAACGGCGCCACGGTGAAGTCGTGCACGATGTTCGCAGTGCAAGCGGACGGCGCCGACCTTCTTACTGTCGAAGGACTGGAAAGAGAGGGCCAGCTTCATCCCATTCAGAAAGCGTTCGCTGATTCCTATGGTTTGCAGTGTGGCTACTGCACGCCCGGGCTGATGCTGGCAACTCATCAGCTCTTATCACGTAACAGGCAGCCGGACGACAAGGTCATTCGTAAGGCTATCGCCGGGAACACCTGCCGCTGCACCGGATATCAAAACGTTACTAAGGCAATTCAATTGGCGGCACGGAATATGGACCGAGTTTTAGGAGAGGTCAACAATTTGAGTCCAGGCGAGACAAAACGTTGGGTGGGTGAATCACTTCCTCGCAAGGAAGAGAATCGCCTGCTTCGCGGCCGCGGCAAATTCGCCGACGACGTCAAGCTCCGCGACATGCTTTATCTGCGATTCATCCGTTCTCCCTATGCTCACGCCAAGATTCTAAGCATTGACGTTTCGGCAGCCGAGGCCCTCCCCGGTGTGATTTGCACTCTCACCGGCGCCGAAATCGCCCCCCAGACACAGCCCTTCATAGAAATCGGGCCGGAACCCTTCGCCAAAATCAAAGATTATCCTCTCGCCGTTTCCAGGGCGCGTTACCAGGGCGAGCCCGTCGCCGCGGTAGTCGCCACATCTCCCGCAATCGCTGACGACGCGGCGGAACTCGTTCCAGTCGAATACGATTCGCTCGACCCGGTCGTCGACGGAGAACAGGCGCTGCAAGACAAGAGCCTGCTGCACGAAGAAGCAGGCACCAATCGCGTTTGGAATGGTGTATTCGAATACGGCGACGTCGACCGCGCGTTCAAAGACGCCGCTTACATCGTCAACATCGATCGCCTGCACTTCCACCGTTTCTCCAGCACGCCGCTGGAAAACAATGTCATCATTGCCGAGTGGGATCCGAAAGACGAACGCATCTCCTATTCATGCAATAACTCATTCCCGTCGTTCGCCATTCAATTTCTTGCCGCACATCTTAACGTTCACATCGATCGAATTCGAGTTGAGACGTCCGATATCGGTGGCAGCTTCGGCATCAAGATCACCAGCTATCCGCAGATGGCGGTTTGCGCGCTGGCTTCGAAGAAGGCTGGGGGCCGTCCGGTTAAGTGGGTTGAAACCCGCTCCGAGCACATGACTTCGAGCGCTCACGGCAATGAGCGAACTTTCCGCGATACCCGCGTCGCGCTAGACAAAGATGGCGTAATTACTGCCATCACCTCTCGCCACATCGATGACTGCGGCGCATATCCCCGTTACGAACCGCTGGGCTGCGTGATCTGGTCGCAGGTATTTCCGGGCGTGTACCGCTTCCAGAATGCGCGCATCGATTTCACCCAGACGGTTACCAGCAAATGCCCGGTCGGCCCCAACCGCGGATATTCCCGCATGCAGCATCTCTGGTTTTTGGAGCGCGTGGTGGACCTGTGCGCTCACGAACTAGGCATCGCCCCCGACGAAATGCGCCTGCGTAATTACATCCGTCCCGAGGAATTCCCTTACACCACGCCTAACGGCTGCGTCTATGACTCGGGAAATTATCCCAAGATGCTGCAGGTCGCTAAGGACCTGATCGGCTGGGAGGAATGGAAAAAGAAGCAAGCAGTTGCTCGAAAGGAAGGCCGTCTGTTTGGAATGGGCATCGGCACTACCCTCGACTCAGGCACCAACAATTTCGGGCAATCGCAGATCGTGAATCCCGGACTTCCTTACTCCGGAAATTCCCAGGGCGCAAATTGCAAGCTCGACATATACGGCGAAGTAGTCGTCGCCGTCGGCTCCTGCCCGCAAGGCCAGGGACACGAAACCACCGCCGCCCAAGTCGTCGCGGACGTCCTAAACATCCATCCGGATTTGGTGACCGTCCGCACAGGTTTTGACACCGAACGCAACGTACACACCGGCTTTTCCGGAACGTATGCGAGTCAGTTTGCTGTCTCGGGGCTTTCGGCTGTACATGGCGCCGCGCAAAAACTGAAAGCCGAGATGAAGCGACTGGCTGCATTCGCGCTGCAGACCAGTGAAGATGATCTGGAGTTCGGCGTAGGCGCGCAAGGTCCCGAAGTCCGCGCCAGCGGCAATGGAAAATCCATCAACTACTGGGGACTCGCCAATCTGGTAAATGCCAATACGGCAGCCCTGCCTCCCGAACTCTACGAGCTCACTCTAAATTGCCGTTATATCTGGCGGGCTCCATTCAAGGTCCCCGACAGACAAAAAAAATACGGCAACCTGACGTTGACCTATGCTTCACAGCTGCATATCGCTATTGTCGAAGTCGACCGAGAAACGTTCATTCCGCGAATCCTCGACTATGTTGCGGTGGATGACTGCGGCACGATGATCAATCCTTCTATCGTAGAAGGTCAGGTTTATGGTGCCACGGCGCACGGCATAGGCGCGGCGCTCATGGAAAACTGCGTCTATGATCGTGTCGGCAACATGCTGACCAGCACCTTCAGCGACTACACCCCGATCACTGCCGTGAACATGCCCGCGTTGAAATACGGGCACATCGAAACGCCATCGCCGCACAGTTACAGTGGTGCCAAGGGCATGGGAGAAGGCGGCGCAGCGCCAATTCACACCATCTCCGCGGCTCTGCAGGATGCGCTCTTTTCGAGCGGCATTGTGATCGAGGATTCGTTCAACAATGCCGACAGTCTGTTTCGCGCGATGGTGTCAAAGGAGATCGTCCAGGCAGGGAAGCTGGTGCGGGTGGAAAGGCGAGTGTAGCGCTGAAGCGAGTATGCATTGTCGGCTGTGGCGCCATCGGAAGTCTCTATGCGGCGCACCTAGCGCGGGTTGCTGAGGTTTGGGCCTTTGTACGGCGTGAAGATCACGCCTGCGCATTGAATCGCGAGGGCCTGCGCGTATCCGGTAGACACAATTTTCATGTAACGCTTCGAGCCACTACGCGGGCGGATGAGCTTCCTGATTGTGACCTCGCGATCGTGGCAACGAAAGCTACCCAGGTGACTGATTCAGTCGGGTGGGTGGGACAACGGTTCAACAATGGTGCGGTCATTTCCGCGCAAAACGGCTTGGGCAGCGAAGAGATCATTGCGGCCCACAGCAAGGGTTACGTAATTCGGGGTACCACTTTCATGAGCGGCACCCGCCACAGCGACACGCACGTGCAGTATGAGCTGAACACCGCCACCTGGCTGGGCCCATTCGAGCCTGCCGGAACTCCGTATGCAGTCGTTAAGGAAGCCGCCGAGCTGATCGTTGCCGCCGGGCTGAAAGCGGAAGCGTTGCAAGACGCACGTCCAGCCCAATGGTCCAAGCTGATCTTCAACGCGTCGGTGAATGGAGTTTCGGCATTGACCGGCCTGCCCCACTCGCCGCACTTTGCGGACGAATCACGGTTCTCCGACCTCGGCCCCCTCTTGCATGACCTCATCGACGAAGGAAAGCGCGTGGCCGAGGCAGCCGGCGTTCCGTTGCATGAAGACCCATGGGAGATGAACCAGATTGGCGCAATGACGAACCATCCGCCCTCAATGCTCTACGATGTCCGTCATCAGCTGCCGACCGAAGTGGATTTTCTGAGCGGGGCCATTGCTCGCGAGGCGGAGCGCGTCGGCGTTTTGGCTCCGCTGCACACAGCCGTGTACCGGCTGATTAAAGGCAAAGAGGCCACTTGGACCTTCAAAGACGAAAATCGAGCTGTAGCACCCGAAGAGAGAAGCTGAGCTATGGTTTGGCCTATTGATGAAGCAAAACTCGAACGCGTTCGTTCCAGGATTAAAAATCAGGATGTCAGCGCAGTGGTCGTGCGCGCGCCCGACAATGTTCTCTATCTCTCGAACTACTGGTGCATGAAGGGATACGACGCGTTAGTTTTCCCCCGCGAGGGCGAACCCACGCTCATCGCGCTGGAACCGCAGCTGGCCGATGCGCAGCGCAATTCCTGGACGAAGGACATTCGTCTATTCAAAGGGTACGACGAACGCGATCCCCGCCCTCCCCAATACCGCGCTCTGGATCTAGCGCTTGCAGTTCTGAAGGAGCGTGGCCTGACCGACAAGGTTGCCATCGAACTCAACATGGGCACACAGTCTGCCGACCGCATGGTAGGCGAACCCAGCACACCTACCCAAATGTTTTTCGACGCCTTTCGAAAAATCTGCGGCCAGGTCAACGATGCAACCCCGCTTCTCCATGAGGCACGTGCAATCAAGACCTCCCAGGAAATCGAGCGCATGCGCCTGGCCAACGAACTGGCCGCGCTCGCGATGGAGCATACTCGCGTACACATGCGTCCCGGCATGAAGGAAAGCGAAGTCGGCGGCATGTACGAGAGCTTCGTGCACGGCTTGGGGGTCGGCTACCAAGGCAAAGTAGAGATGGCTCGCGCTTTCACATTAGTTTGGTCGGGCAAAGGGATCGCCACGTTCACCGCCACCGGTGATCGCCCTATTCAGGCGAATGAGCCGACACTGTTCGAAATCTGGGTCTGCGTCGACGGCTACTGGACCGATCTCACGAAGAACGCCTGCCCTGGCGAGCTGACGCCCCCCTATCACAAACTGCTGGATCTTTTATTGAAGGTCTTCGAGGCCGCAGTCGCCTATGCCCGCGATGGCGCCAGTTTTCCGGAACTCGACCGCCTCGTCCGCGCTCGCATTTCCGAAGGCGGATATCCCGGCCAGCCCAGCCATCCCATCTGCCACGGCGTAGGAGCGCGCGCCCATGAGCCGCCCTACGCACATCAAGCCGGGGGGGGCACGATCCAGAAAGGAATGGTCTTGGCGATTGAGCCCGGCATCTACTGGCCCGGCGGTGGTGGCCTGCGCGTAGAAGACAATTTCTGGATTACGGGAGCTGGCAACGAAAAGCTCTGTTCCTATCCGGATGATTTTCGATTAGTGCACTAACGTGGCCGCGCGCCACTGGCCCGCGAACCTTAAGGGTTAAACATTTGAAAGCAGCCAAGAAACCGACCTCCGCTATTGACTCGCATCTCTCCGCGAAAATCCTCTCCGAAGTCCGCGAGGACGAAATCATCTCGATGGCTTGTGACCTAATCAACGTCCCCAGCCCCACTGGCGAAGAGCTTCAGATGGCGCAGTACATGCAGAACGCCATGAGGCAGCTCGGCCTGGACGTGACCTGGCAGGAAGTTGAAGAAGGACGCGCCAACGTCGTCGGCCGCTGCCACGGCGTCGGAGGCGGTAAGAACCTGATGTTCAACGGCCACATGGATACGTCGAACACCGGCCAGGAAGATTTTCTAATCGGAATCGGTTACAAGTCACAGGCGGTCGTGAAGAACGGCATGATCTACGGTCTGGGTATTTACAACATGAAAGGCGCGCTGGTTTGCTACATGCATGCGGTAAAGGCACTGCAGCGCGCGGGAGTCAAACTGCAAGGCGACGTCATCATTGCCGCCGTCGCAGGCGAAATCGAAAAATCCCAGTGGGCCGAATTTCAGGGCAAGCAGTATCGCGGTTATGGATCAGGAACCCACTACCTGGTGAATCATGGCGTCGTACCGGACATCTGCATCCTCGGTGAACCCACTGACATGCAGCTCGTGCTCGAGCATTTCGGCTCGCTCTGGGTGCGAATCTCATGTGCCGGAATTTACGTCCACACCGCTTTCTGCGAAGGCCGCGAGGAGATGAATTCGATTCGCCGGATGCACCACGTGATGGGTGAAGTCATGAAATGGATTGAAGGTTGGGAAAAGAAGGCCTCCTATGGGGGCAAGAAGGCGATTGTCAACTTCGGCGGCATTCGCGGAGGCCATCCCTGGCGCGCCAGCCGCACTCCTGAGAAGGCCGACCTATTTTTGGATATACGCGTACCTCCGAATCTCTCAATGAATGATGCACGTCGCGATTTCCAAAAAGTCTTTTTCGCGCTATGTGAAGAACATCCCGACTGGGGACTCGAGTTCGAGACTTACGTTTCCGTTCCCGGCGCACGCATCCGCGAAGATCACGAGATGATCGCCGCTATAGAAGCCAGCCATCAGCATGTTATGGGAAAGCCGCCGCAGCGCGACGTCGTCACCTGGTGCTCCGACGCCAGCGTGCTCACCCGCTACGGCATTGATACCGTCAACTACGGTCCATCCAGCGGTCCCCGCGATTCCGAAGGCGAAAAGGTCAGCATCGAGACGTTAGTAAACATGACCAGGATATACGCGCTCACGGCTGCAGACCTGTGTGGCGTTTCGTCGTAAGGAGAGGAAGCCTTGCCTAGTCAAAATGAAATTGAGCGCCGTTACAAGAACATCCGCTCCCGCATGGCGAGCGAAGGCCTCGACGCTCTCATCGTCTGCGGAAACCAATATGCCGGCTTCGAAGGCGCGGTGCTCTATGTCTCCGGATTCGAAATCGTCCACCGCTACGTTTATGTCCTCTTGCCCTTGGAAGGCGAACCCACGCTGGTCTTCCCCCGCGAAGCCCGCTGGATCGGCGACAAGTCGAAGCCCTGGGTCAAAGATCAGGTCTGGCCTGACATTCCCGGCCACTGGATTCGCGAACTGGCACGTGAGCGCACTTGGAAACGAGTCGGCGTCTACGGCCTGAATTTCATCATGCCCGTACGCGATTATCGTGAGCTCAGCCAGGGCGCTTTCGAAATCAAACCATTCGAAGGCCAGTTCGACATGGCTCGCGCGGTGAAGAGCGAAGAAGAACTCGCCGAGGTCCGCGACGCCATGGACATCATCCTCGACGGCTTCTGGGCGCTCGTCGCCGCTTACGAGCCAGGCAGAACCGAAGCAGAAATCATGGCCCCCGCCATTGAATGCTTCTTCGCACGCGGCGCTGGCCCACGCATGATGAACATCCTGCTCTCCGGCACTCACGGTGAAGCCGAGGCCTCCTTCAAGGTGCCGGGACATCGCGTGGTGGCAAATGACGACCTTCTGCTGTATTCCCTGGAGATCACCGGAGCAGGCGGCTACTGGGTCGAATTCTCACGACCACTGATTCGCGGGAAGCTAAGCGCCCGCACCCAAGCAATGGCAGACGCCTACCCCCACGCATTGGAGTCCGCGCGAAAGCTTATGCGCGTCGGAGAGCTAGCCTGCAATGTGCATCGGACCATTGCCGACACCTTTGCCAAGCACGGCTTCTCTCTCGGCCACCTCTCGGGGCACAGCATCGGCGCGACGATGATCGAACATCCGGCGATCGGCGCCAAAAGCGAAGTGCCCTTGGAAGAGAACATGATTTTCTCCCTGCACCCGCAAGTCGTCGATAAAGACGGCAAAGTTTGCCTCTATACACAAGACACCTACCGCATCGGCAAGACTGAAGGCGAGTGCCTCGCCGATGTTCCCTGGAAATTCTTCACCGGAGAAGAAGCCAAGGCCCGCGTCGCCCCTTAGGACTTCACATGAAAATCTGCATCATCGGTTGCGGTGCGGTAGGAAGTCTGTTCGCTGCGCACCTGGCGAAAACCGGGGAGGCGGAGGTGTGGGCCTACGATGTTTGGAAAGATCACATCGAAGCCATTCGCAAGAACGGCTTGCGGCTCTCTGGCGCTGCAGATTTCACAGCACGTGTACACGCCGCCAGCAACCCGCAAGAGCTGCCAGGATGCGACTACGGCATCGTGGCCACGAAAGCAACACATACCAGCAGAGCCATCGCCGACGCGGCTCACATCTTTGACGAAAACAGCGCCGTCTGCTCCGTGCAGAACGGCGTTGGCAACGAAGAGATCATTGCCGAGCACGTGAAACGTGTGATTCGGGGCACCACTTTTCCCGCAGGCCACCCTATTGCCCCCGGTCATATCGGCTACGACATCAAAGGCGACACCTGGATTGGTCCCTTCGAGCCCACAGACACTCCTTACAGCAAAGTAGAGGAATTGGCTGGACTGATCACGCGCGCTGGCATGAATACCATTCCCCTAAAAGATGCCAGAGGCGCGCAGTGGACCAAACTGATTTTCAATGCAGCTACCAATCCCGTGGGCGCACTCACTCTGCTCCACCACGGCGCCGCCACCCGCTTCGCCCCGACCGCCCAATTGTTCAATGATTTGATTGCCGAAGGCGAAGCCGTCGCCAAGAAACTCGGAATCGAACTGCATGGCGATCCCCGACAGCTGGTGCAAAAAGGCGCCAACGCCCCCGGCAAGCACAAAGCCAGCATGTTGCAGGATGTCCTCGCAAAGCGGCAGACAGAAGTCGATTTCATGAATGGCGCCATCGTGAAACACGGCGAAAAGTTAGGTGTGCCAACGCCGTTGAATCGAGCTTTGTGGCAGCTGATCAAAGGTCTCGAGCATTCGTGGCAAAACCCCGATTGACATCTAAAGAACCAACGTGAAGATCCCGGCGGCAAGCAATGCGCCGGCCCATAACAGGTCGAAGTTGAACCACGCATGCCGCAGCAGGCTCAGACCGAACTTGTCATACGTCTCATAAAGCAGAACCGCCAACGCGGTAATCACAATCAGCAGGCTTGCAGTGTGAATAAAGACTGCGAGAAGAAGCACAGATGCTGATAGCGGCGCGCTAGAAACCGCCCCGCCCATTACATGAGAAGTCATGCCCGGCACAGGCTTGGCCAGGAGCACGGGTGTTAGCATCACGCCCGCGCCGTGTGCCGAAGCCATAAGAAAGGACCACACGAACAAGTCTCTGACGCCGGCCCGCAATCCACCTCCGCGGGGATGGCGCGATCTGAAGAGCAGGTATCCGCCCATCGCCATAAGCATTCCCGCGAAAGTGATTTTAAGAACTTGCCACGAGAGGACACCCTGAAGTAAGCGTAAAAACAGAATTGCTACTGTGATGGCCGCGGCGTGCCCCAGAGCAATCGGCGGCAAGGCGCGCAGAACTGCCGCCCGGCTCTTTTCCTGTAACCCCAGAGCCAACGCGAACAGCCAGCCCATGGCTGGATTTAACCCGTGATACGCACCCAACAGGGCCAGCAAGATCCACGTCGAGCCACTCAGCGCGCTAACGAAATCGTGGGCCGAGCTGAAAAAGCCCAGCGCGGTCATGGATAGCAGTATGAATCCGATGAAGCATCGCCGCCCTCAAGTCGCACCTGGTGGCTACGCACTTCTCCGAAGTCCACAAAGAAATTGGAATCGGGCGTCATGCCGCCGTTCGGTCCCACATCCAGCTTCACCATCCAGCCGCGAATGCCATCGGGGTAGAACTGTTTATCCCATGCCGCATAGAGAGAATTCGTAAAGTACACGCGCTTGCCGTCGCGGCTGACCTCGACCATCTGCGGTCCGCCATTCAGTGGCTGCTTGGGATTCTTGGGATGCGTCGCCCGCCGAACAATTCCGCCCAAATGTAGGCTGCCGGTCTGTTTCGGCTGGAAGGGATCGGAAACGTCGTATTGGCGTATCTCTCCGGTGCCCCAGCAGGATGCGTAGAGATAGCGATCATCCACCGAGAGATTGATATCAGATAACAGCGGCGCAACCGCTTTGAAGCCCTGCAGCAGAGGAGGCAGCTGCGCTGGATCGGCAGGCTCCGCAGGAATTTCGATCACTTTCTTAATCGCCCAGCTTCCATTGGAGCGATGCCACAGCCAGATGGAACTCGACAAATCTTTCAATGACACAACCACGCCGACAAAGCCATAAGCCTTGGTCGGATCGTGAGCCGGCCGAAGCTCGAGCACCATCTGTTGCTCCGCGCCCAGGTCCAGCGCCTGCAAATGTCGACGCTTGCGGAGATCCCAAAAATGAAGATTGTGTCCGTATTTCCCCGCGAGCAACATCTCTGGATTAACGCCGTCCTCCACCATCTTGGGCGTGCCCCATTCGCTGCTGACGGCAGTGTCATAGCCCAGATGCCACGCGAAGTCGTACCCGAAGTACTGCGGCCCGCGTTCCACTTCCCATCTGCCGAGAGGTTCGAACGTGTAGTGATCAAGCGCGAAGATTCCGCCGGGGCCATCGCCGTTGGGCGCCCCGAGAGCGCTCATGTAGATTCCGTCGGGGCCGCAATGCAGTGTGTGCGGACGGCTGTAGCCGGTTCGCGCCGCGACTTCTTCCGGCTCGATCACTTTGACGATCTTCGGTTTGCGCGGATTCGGTTTCGTGTCGAGGATGTGAATGCGCGAAGAGCGCAGTCCGGGAACGACCAGATATCTTCTCTCGACGTGCGGATGCGCGGCGTAAGGACATAGTGCCGAGCTGCACGCATTCCACCCGAAATGATGCAGTTCATCTCCGGCGTTGGGCATGTCGGTGCGTCCGACAATCTGACCGAAGCTCTTTGACGCGGGATCGACGTCCACGACAACCATGGCGTCTGGCTTCCCATTTCCGTTTGCATTCAGTGCAGCGACGTACGCCAGAGTTTCTTTTGGCGCTTGCATGGCGAGCTTTGGAGAAGCATAGAAAGTCGGGTCAGCTTTCAGCAGCATCGGGTGCCTCCTGGGAACAGGACGACGACGTTTTACCATTTACCATTCGCAATTGCGATTTGGTTTTTTGGAGTTCGCCTAGTCTAAAGCGACTCGTTGCTGCCGTCTACTGACTGTCCTTATTTCGAATTTCAAGGCGTTTACCACGCGAAGGGTGTATTCCTCCCCACGTGATCTTCTCGGAATCACGGGTTTAGCCGGAGAACACCACCAAAGCCGCTGGATCCAAAGGGGTTGCAGGCAAGGTATAGACAACACAGGGCTTAGTTGCTCATCACGCCTGAAAACCGCGAAACACTGGGGAGCCAGCCCTTGTGTGTTGGCCGTTGGCCCTTAACTGCCGAGACCAATTCCCGAAGCTAGTGGCAGGTGCGCCTGATCGGCGCCAAAGTACTTTTGATTATTTTCCCTATGGCTGAAGCCATAGCCTGCAATCTCCATTTCTCAGTTGGCGCATAAAGACTGGGCAGCCCACCTTCTGCGCAGCAGTCGCCGTGAGCGGAGTTTTGCGTTCCCGACCTTGCCTCGCTCAGGGCAGGCTCCTTCGAAAACCGCGAAGGGTGGGGCAATCAGCATGTTTGCTGCTCGCAGAGAATCAAAACGGCAAAGCTGGGCCAGCCCGCCGAGTGACGAATTTCGTTCTTAATGCCGAGGGAGAATTTAATAGACTAGATGCGAGGAAGAACGTGAGCGCGTCTGAGGCGAAGGGAAGATTCGGCGACCTTTTGCGGCGGGTAGGCAAGGGCGAAACCATCTCGACATGTAGCGAGGCGTTTGTGTTGCCAACCTGGCGTCGGCAGATTCTGGCGAGAAGCGGGCCATCAAGAAGATCGTGGAGGAATTCGCCAGCTTCGACAAGGGGTATAAGGCTGCGGAACATAACAGTCCGTGAGCTAATTCATGAAGCGAGAACCGCTACTGAAGGAATGTTGTGTCCAAGCGAAAGTCAATGAGGCTGTCGCACGCTGGCCTTTCGCTATTTTGCCGCTCGCGCAAGAAGAGGTCCCAACATAGCCATGATGAGCACGTAGGCGGCCGAGAGGGGGGGCAAGCCGTGGCTCTATTGAGCTGCCCAACCCCGCAATGACGATGGAGAACTCGCCGCGTGTAACGAGTTCGATTCCAGCCCTCAGACGCCCTTGTTGATCGATACCTTCACGACGAGTGGCCAAATATCCTGCCAGCACCTTCGTGACAGCTGTGATGGCCCCAAGTGACAGAGCAAACGGCAGTTGTGGTACGAGGGCCGCCGGATCAGTCTCCAGCCCGAAAAAGAAAAAGAAGATTGCCGCAAACAGATCTCTCAGCGGACTTACTAAGCGATGTGACTGCTCGGCAACGGTGCCGGAAAGCGCAATGCCGACCAGAAATGCCCCAATCGCCGACGAGACCTGGAACCGCTGCGCCATGCCAGCCACCAGCAGCACAGTGCCGAAGATCGACAGCAAAATGATCTCGTCCGATTCATGCGCAATAAGGTGGCTGAGGTGATGGCCGTATCGCACTGCCGCCAAAAACGTAAGCGAAACAACCCCAATCGCAATGCAAACCGACAGTGCAATCTTTGCTGCTCCGCCCCCACTGAGCCAGACGGCAACGAGCGGAAGGTAAACGGCCATGGCAAGTCCTCTTGCACCAGCAGAGAGAGGACGACCGGCGTTTCGGGGTTCTCCATGCGCCGGAGTTCGGTCAGCAGTTTCGCGATTACGCCAGAGGAGGAAATGTAAGTGACCCCGCCCCAGCAAGACCGCGGCCAACGGTTTCCACCCTACAAGGAAGCCCGCTATTAGACCCGGCGTGAAGTTCAGCGCAAAATCTAGAATACCTGCCGTCACCCCCAGTCGCAGGCTCTTCTTCAGTTCGTCGCCGGTGTACTCCAGCCCCAATATAAAGAGGAGCAAAAGGACGCCGATCTCGGCCCCAGTACGGACGAAGTTTTCACTGAGTCTTAAAGGAGCCAGACCACCTTCGCCGAAGGCCAGTCCAGCAAACAGATATAAAGGTATCGCG
>Ga0075423_10000482_pt1 | contig 32360 bp, 31 predicted proteins | sample SoiMethybrSBSTD2_FD_80114 | JGI IMG/M metagenome (GOLD analysis project Ga0075423, IMG submission 80114) | Bulk soil microbial communities from a Populus tree surrounding site in Tennessee, USA - Soil MetaG P. TD hybrid SBSTD2 | ecosystem: Environmental > Terrestrial > Soil > Tree plantation...
ACGATCGAGGATCGCCTCGTTCGTGTGATCGGCCTTGAACTTCTGCCATTCGGCCTCGTTCGAGTGCGCGACGATGACCGTGTCGACGTAAACGAGACCGTGGCGGCCTGGCGCAGGAATGACCTTTTCCTGCGTCGCCGTGATCATGCAGTGCAGGTACTCGATCTCGTTCTTGAAGACTTCGATGAATTCGACCATGCCGCGATTGCCGACGTTGAGCGCGCCGTTCAACTCGAGGACGCGCGGGTCGCCTTCGGAGTAGAGATCGAGCTTGGAGATGTCTTCGCTGCCGATCAGCACCGACGTATCCTGGTTGTTGGGATCGACCGGCGGAACGACGCCGAGGCCCGTCCGCGCGCGCTTGGAGAACCCGACCGTCGCGACCGGGAATTCCTCGTAGCGTCCGTTGAATTCTTCTTTCAGCCGGAAGCGGCATACCGGGCAGAGGTCGCCTTCGATGTGCACGCCGAGCATTTTTTCGAATTCCTTGCGTAGATGGCGCGGGATCAGGTGCAGCGGCTCCTCGAACATCGGGCAGCCGTCGATCGCGAAAATCGGATCGCTCTCCTCGAGACCGCGATGGAGCTTCTCCACGAGGGAACTTTTTCCCGAGCCGACCGGCCCCATGAGATAAAGCACCTGGCGGCTTTCCTCGCCCTTCAGAGCGGCCGCATGAAAGTAGCGGACGATCTGCGCGATGGTTTTTTCGATGCCGAAGAACTCGTCGGAGAAGAAATTGTAGACCTTCACCGACTCGTCCTTGTAAAGCCGCTTGATGCGGGGATCATCCGTTTCCTGGATGTCGTTCACCCCCGGCCGCATGATGATGTCGTGCATGCGGGCGTGCGCGAGCTTGGTCATGGATGGGCCTTCCTTGACCTTTTCGAGATAGCCCAGCAGGTTGCCTTTCCAGGCCTTGGCCCTGGCGAGATCGCGATCTTTGCGGATCAGAGATTCAAATTCCTGGCTCATTCCGATACTTCCTCCTTTCGGAATGCATCCTCATTAATAAGAAATAGAAAATGTTCGAATTTAAAACGGAGAGACGCGCCGGATCGAGGTATGGTCGTCCTCTTAGCCATGATCATTGTCGGCGAGCGTTCCCACGCGCGCGCCTTCGAGCCCCAAATCATAGCGAAGATAGAGTGAACGAAGAAAGGGGAGTGTACTGGAAGAGGGTTTTAAACGGAATCTCTTGAGGGCCTGCATCGCAACCTCCTTGCCCCTAAGTTCCCCGCCAAACGCGCCAGGGCTCAAGTGATTCGACGAAGCGGAGGTGAAAAACTTCAGAGCGCCCCACGCAAGGCCATTGAAACGCTTATTGGGAATAATGTCAAGAAAATTTATGCTGATACCGCTCTCGGGTGCTCCCGAACGTTCGATCGGGTAAAGACCGGATGTCATTTTCAGGGCATGACTTGAGTCAATTGGCCGCTGGCGGCCTGATTTCGGCGGATGATTTCCGGCCGAAACAAAACAGTGATCCTCGTCCGCTTTATGTTTGTGGATGACGAAGTTCGCCGCGGCGGCGTTACGTTATCTAAGAAGTGTCGGAGTGAGGCGGATCAATTCCTGAGCGCGATGGCGATCGCGCTCAGGTAAAAGCCGAGCGCGCCGAGGCAAAGCGTCGCAAAAAACCCCGGCCAAGACCGCCGATCGCGCAGCAGCCACGCTGCGACAAGAAAAAACATCAGGACGGCGAAAGGCGCAGTGAGCTTGAGCGTGCCGTACTGCGGTCGCAGCTGAGAAAAGATGACTCCCGCGATCACCAATCCGCCGGCGGTCACGATGGTGGTCAAGAGCGAAAAGCGAAGAGATGCCGTTGATAGGGCGAGATTCCGGCGCAGGAAGCGGCCTAAAAGGCAAGAAAGCGGCGGCAGCGCCAACACGAGCAAATGTGGAGAGCGCGCGGCGATGAAGGGAAACAGCGCTACCACGACGGCGGCCCACAAGGAGAGCAAAAGCGTTTCGGAATCTAACCGGGGCTCGCGGCTCCAGCGTTTAGCCTCGCGTGCGAAGTAGGCGACGATAAAAAAGGTCCAGGGAAAGAGCGCCGCGGCGACCAGCGGCAGATAATACAGCACGCGTCCCGCGTGGCGCGTCAGCCCTGTTCGCGCCACGGCCTCGTCGAAGAAAAAATCACCCGATGTTTGCGCATCGGCAAACAAGGCGCTGTAGTGCCAGCGAAGAGCTGCCAGCAGGAGAACGACGCAAAACGAGGCGTGTCGCGCGAGCGTCCGCCGCGCGAAAACCGCGAGCGACGGTTGGTCTTTGAGATATTCGTAAAGACAGAAAATCGGGACCGGCAGCAGGCCAGGCCATCCCTTCGCGAGAACGCCCAGGCCGATCGCGGCGTAAGCGAGCGCGAGAAAAAAATAGGAGCTCCGGCCGCGCCCGAGGGAATATGCGTAATACGTGAACGCCAGCGTGGTGAAGAACATCCAGGCGCTATCCGCCGGCAACGTTCGCGACACGTGAACAAACAAAAAAGAACTGGAGAGCACGAGCGCGGCGTAGAGTGCCGTATCCGGCCCGGTCAGTTGCCGGGCCAAAAAATAGCCGGCGATCGCGGTGAGCACTCCGAGAACCGCGGAGTTGAGGTCCAGCCCCGAGCCGATCAGCAGGATAAGCGCAGAAAAAAGCGCGAGGATCGCGATGTCTACGAGCGCCGTGCCGCGCCGCGGCGGGATATTTTCACCTTCGGGGACTGCCGGCGGCGCTTCGATCGGCGGCGATGATTCGACGAACCGGCGCAATCTCGCCGCCAAGATAATTCCCACCAACGACCCAAGCAGCGCGCCGCCGATGACGTCGGTCAAAAAATGCTGGTTCGTGACGACACGCGCCAGGATCGAGAGCGCGAGCCCCGCAACGTAGAGCGGCAGCGTCCAAGCCGGATAAAAACGGCAGAAAAAAGCCAACAGCGCGAACATCGCCGTCGTATGACCCGACGGAAACGAGTCGAAACCGCTCGGCGTGAAGTGCGGTCCGATGAAAGTCATGTCGCCAAGCTCCATCGCCGGCCGCGCGCGTCCGATCAGATACTTCAGGATTTGGACGGCGATGCCGCCGGCGGCGAGCGCGAACAGCGCTCCGGTGAATGTTTTAACGAGGCGCGGTTTCTGCGCTATGTAACCGGCCATGATAAACAGAATGCAAAACGAAGCGAGTTGATCGCCGACCTCAAGGCCGGCGGCGAACCGCCCGGCGAATTTCACCGCCTGTAGCTGTACGCTGCTCGCGATATAAGACTGTATGGCGGCATCGAATCCCATCGTTGCGGTTTCAAATGACGGAAAACAAAGCTCCTGTGGAAAGCTAGAGGTGCGGTCCGCCGGCGACCAAATAAAAAAGCGGCGCGATCGCGATTCTGTACCAGGCAAACGGGGCGAGGCTCCAGCGGTTCAGCAGACGGAGGAACCAACGGATCGTGGCGAGCGCGACGATGAAGGCAACGATGAAGCCCACTGCCAATTGGGCCATTTCTTCCCCTGAAAGCTGGCCGTTCATTTTGAGAAGGTCATACCCCGTGGCTGCGGCCATGACCGGCACGGCGATCAAGAAAGAGAACTCCGCTGCCCCTTTGCGGTCGAGCCCCAGCAGCATGCCGCCGAGAATCGTCGCGGCCGAGCGCGATGTCCCCGGCCAGAGCGCCAGCGTCTGAAACAATCCGATCCCCAGCGCTTGGCCAAGCGAGAGCGTGTCCACGGCCGACGCCGGGCGGCGCCGTACGTGGCGCTCGACGAATAGAATCGCGATGCCGCCGATCAAGAGCGCCGCGGCGACGGTATGCGGAGTAAACAGATAGGTTTTAATCACCTTGCGCAGCAGGAAGCCGACGATGAGCGCCGGCAGCGTCGCCAATCCGATGCGTAAAAGACCCGACCAGCCGTCGAGCGCCGAGCTGAGCGGGGAAAAATGCTCGCGGTTGTTCGGAATCAGCCGCAGAAATCGCTCGCGATAAAGAACGACGACCGAAAGAATGGCGCCGAGCTGAATCGCCACTTCGAAAGTCGAGGCCTTCTCGCCGACGAAACCGAGCAGGTTGCCGGCGATGATGAGATGGCCCGTCGAAGAGACCGGAATAAATTCCGTCAGCCCCTCGACGATTCCCAGAATGACTGCGACGGCCCAATTCTCCACGATTTGATCGGTCGGCGCGGCCGGCTATCCGGGGCGCTGCGCCGCCTTCCACTTTTCGATTGAAAATTTGATGATCGCCGGCAGCAGCGAAAGAAAAATAACGATGGCGATGATCAGGTGGATGCGTTCGCCGATGTTCGGCACGGTCATGCCGAGCAGATATCCCGCCATCGTGGTGGTGAAAACCCAAAAAATTCCCCCGGCGACGTTGTAGCCGATGAAGCGGTGGTACTCCATGCCGCCGACTCCGGCGACCACCGGCGCGAACGTCCGGATAATCGGCATGAAGCGCGCGACGAAGATGGTAAAGCCGCCGTACTTCTCGTAGAACTGCTTGGCGCTCAAAAGATGCTTGCGGTGGAAAAACAGCGAATCCTCGCGGCTGAAAATCTTCGGTCCCGTGCGCCGGCCGATGGCATAGCCGACGCTGTCGCCGAGAATAGCGGCGAGGCTGAGACAGATATTCAGCGTCCAGATGTCGAGATCGCCGTGCGCGGCGAAAATGCCGGCGGTGACGAGCAGCGAGTCGCCGGGGAGAAAAAAGCCGAGGAGCAGTCCGGTCTCCACGAAGACGATCGCCGCGAGCGCGGCCAATCCGCCCACGCGGACGATCGACTCGACGTCGTAAATTCTATGGAACCAATCCCAGAGGAAATCCATGCGAATGGGTTTGAATGCAGGGGCGCGTTGGAATCCGTCGAATGTAAAGCATATCGTCCGGCATGTCAAAGGTCGCTGCAAAAAATCACTCCCGACCCAGCACCGCGCGTTTTACCTTTTCCCCGCCCCGTTTACTCGACGGCAAACGTCCAGTAGCATTTAAAGAGTTTACCCTCGCATCCATTTCCGAAGGGAGAAGTTAATCATGCAAGGGCGATTTTTAACGGCCGTATTTCTCGGCATGTCTTTATCCGGCTGCGTGTCATCGACGATGATCACAAGCCGCACTGTCGGCTACAACAAGGTCGTCGAGGACAGCAACAATCAGGTGCTGCTCTTGAACGTCGTGCGGGCGCGCTTGCGTCATCCGATGTATTTTACCGGCCTCACGCTATTACGCGGGTCGCAGAGCGCCCAGGTCGGCACCGGGAGCAGCCTGCTCTTCGGCGGCGAGGCGCCGCGCATCTTCACGCTGAACCCCAACGCGAACCTGAACATCAACCCGAGCTACGACGTGGCGGTCCTGGACACCAAGGAATTCATGAGCGGCATTACGACGCCGGTCGATATGAAGACGCTCAAATATTATTGGGACCAGGGCTGGTCGCGGCAGATGCTGCTGTATCTCTTCGTGCGCAAGATCGAGCAGGGAAACCGCTGTTTTTTGAACGTGCCGTGGAACGCGGCCGACGAGGGGTGCGAGCCGGGAGTCCCCAAGCTAAACGAATATCTCGACAGGAAGCTCGACATCGTCGAGGACCCGGCGCCGCGGCGGACGCCGGTCGGCCCGCCGATCCAGCTCGACGCCGGACAGGCGCCCGGCGTCGGGGACATCGTGAACGCCTATGTGAACAAGCTGACGCTTGCCAAGGAAAAGGACAAGGCCAATGTCTACCAGCTGTACTCGGAGGCCAAGGGCTTCATCTTCCAGTACTGCCCTGAGCAACGCGAATGCGACGAGAAGAATCGCCAGCACGTTGCCATCGCCTCCGACTCCGACAACCCCGACGAAAAAAAACCGAAGATCTTCATCCGCTCGCCGGAGGCGGTGCTGTTTTTTCTCGGCGAGATCGCGCGCGAGGAGCTGGAGGGAAGGTCGCCGCCGCAGGCGCTCGATTCCGAGGGACAAAAGCTTCCGCTGTTCGTCGTGCGCCACTCTTCGACTCAGCCGCTCGGCGCTGCGCTCAGCGTCGAGTACGAGGGGGAATGGTACTATATACCCTCAGGCCCCGAAGGCGGGCGCTCGATGCACGTGCTCTCGCTCGTCAATCAGATTCTCAGTCTGCACAAGTCGCGGCCGGAATTGCCGTCGACGAGCGCGGTGACGGTCGTCGGGAGGTAAGAAGTTTTCAGCGCGCGGGTTCCGGGGGCGCGTCGGCCTTTTTCGCTTCTTCCAATTGCTTCGCGCTCGCGCCGGCGGCCTTGGCGATGGCGGCGAGGGTGCGGCGCGAGACGACCGAGCGGTTCTTCTTCGCCGTGACGTCGTCGGTCGACGCGTGCGCGTCGCGGTGCTTGATCAAAAGCCATTGGCGGCTGCGCATGCGCACGAGCACCCACGAGCCGCGGAGCTTCTTGCCGATGAGCTTGAACTTGAGATCGCCTTTCGCGAGCGCCCGGTCGACGTCGTCGACTTCCGGCTCCCACGTGCCGTGGTCCCAGATCATTACCGTGCCGCCGCCGTATTCGCCCTCGGGGATGACGCCCTCGAATTGATTGTAGTCGATTGGATGATCCTCGGTCTGCATCGCGAAGCGCTTGACGGACGGATCGAGCGATGGGCCCTTGGGCACCGCCCAGGAGAGCATGACGCCGTCGTGCTCGAGGCGGAAGTCGTAGTGGAGATGGCTCGCGCGATGTTTCTGGATGACGAACTCGCGGGCTTTTCGCTTCGCTGCGCCGAGCTTGCCGGAGGGCTCCGGCGTCACGTCGAAGCGGCGCTTGCGGTTGTATTCCGCGAGTCTACCGTAGCGGCCGAGATCGGGTTGCTTATCCCGCGACTTTTTCACGACGCTGTTCCGTCGAGCTGAAAAGTCGCGATCACCGGCGCGTGATCGCTCGTGCCGAATTCGCGGTACGCCGCGCACGAAGCGGCTTTCGCCGCCAGCGGCGCGCTCGCGAGCACGTAATCGAGGCGCCAGCCGATGTTTCGCTGCCGCATGTTGCGCCACGGCGCCCACCAGGTGAACAGCTCGTCGTTGTCCGGGTCGAGCGCGCGGCCGACGTCGACGAGCCCCAGCGCCAGGATGCGCTCGAACCACTGCCGCTCGTCCGGTCGCTGGCCGATGACGTTGGGGTTGCGCTCCTTGGGATGCACGTCCCGCTCGGTGCGCGCGATGTTGATGTCACCGCAGATGACGAGCCGCGCGCCGCGCTCGTGCGCGTCCTTAATGTAGGCTTCCATTTGTCCCAGAAAGTTCAGCTTGGCGGGAAAGTCTTTGCCGCCGTTCGGGACGTAGACCGACGTGAAGATCACGCCGTCGAGCTCGGCGGTGACGATGCGGCTCTCGTAATCGAACGCGGGATGAACGAACTGCGGCTCATCCTTGAACGAATCGCGCCGGATGTGCAGGCCGACGCCCGAATAGGCGCGCTCGCCGTGCCAGTAGCAGCGGTAGCCCTGCAGCTCGCAGATCGCCTGCGGCACCTGCGCCTGCGGCGCTTTGATCTCCTGCAGACAGACGACGTCGGGCTGCTCGCGCTCGATCCAATCGCGGAACTGCGCCTCGCGCGCGCGGATGCCGTTGACGTTCCAGGTGGCGATTTTGAGCGTGTGCATCGGCGGGATTTTTATGCCTTCGTTTTCAACGGAAGTATAGAGGCGGAGCGGCGAAACTTCAAAGCGAGCGCCGCCGGCGCTTTCTCAGGCGCTATCGAGGCGCGCCTTTGGGAAAAAACTTTGCAGGAGCTTCAAAAACTCTTGCATTGCGCCGTGGACATATTTGTCGCGGCGGTAGACCAGGCAGGAATAGCTGCGCAGTTGAAGCCCTTTGACCTTGAACGTTTTGAGCGATTTCTCCTTCAGCTCTTTGGCCACGAGAAGCCTCGACAAGAGCGACACGCCGAGGCCGAGCTGGGTGAGTTTTTTCTCCAGCTCGAAGCCGAGCGCGTCGACGGCCACGTTCATCGGCACGCCGCGCGCGGCAAAGCGCCCCGCGAGATAGCGGCGGTAAAGGCACCCCTCGTGGTTCAAGATCAACGGCAGCTTGGCGAACTCCTCGAAGGTCAACTCAGCTTTTTTTACCCGCGGGTCCTTGGGCGAGGCGACGAACACGGTTTCCGCGGTGTCGAGCGCGAAGCAGGTCAATTGAGAGCCGTTGTCCGGCTTGGGATTCGTCAGCACGACCAATCCCAGGTCCAAATCGTGCGAGCCGATGCGGCCGAGCACTTCCGGTGACCACCCGGTTTCGACGGTGAGGGCGACGTGCGGATATTTTAGCCTGTAGGCCGCGATCACTCCGGGCAACAGATGGCTCGCGACCGTGTACGAGGCGCCGATCGCCAGGTGGCCGGTGCGAAGCTCTTTCAAGTCGGCGATCTCGTCGCGCGCGACGCGCACGATCTGCGACAATCGATCCGCATGCTTCAAGAGCGTCGCCCCGGCGACGGTCAGCCGCGCGGTGCGCCCGCGCTCGAAAAGCCGCTCGCCGAGCTCGTCCTCGAGCGCGCGGATCTGTTTGCTGACCGCCGGCTGCGTGAGATGGAGCGATTCGGCCGCGCGGCGAAAGCTCTTCGTGGTCGAGACCGTTTGCAGCGTGATGAGCTGATCGAGCGTCATGTTTGCCTATTCCTCTAAGTTATCACATCTATGAAAAAATACCATTTGGATTATACGGTTCGCGGCCGCAAAATGGAAGTGAAAGCGAAAGGAGCGTGTTATGAATTCTATCAAACCGGTCGACCGAGGCGCCGTGAACGCCGGGCGCCTCAGCGGTCGAAGCGACATGCGCGAAGAGAACGGCGCCGATGCCGACGCCGGCAGCCCGGAGGAATTTGTGAAAAACGCCGCATGGACGATGGCGCTGGTAATGCTGATCGCCCTCGCTTTGCTGATTCTCTGGTTCCGCCCGTCGGCGATGCACGAGAGTCAGGAACAGCACTGGAAGCAAGAATTCGCCGAGGCGGAGCGCGCGCGCGAAAACGGCGACCGCTACCGCGCGCTCGAGAGATACATCCACTCCGCGCGCATCGCGGCGTCGATCGACGACTGGCGCGGCCAGCTCGCCATCGCCTGCGGTCTTAAAAAGCTCGGGAAAGCCGAAGGGCCGAGCCTTTACGGCTTCAACGTGATCGTGAGCGCGATGGAATCGGCCGAGCGCCAGAAGAGCGCGGAAGGGATGACGGCCGTCGCCGACGCTTTCGCCTCGCTCGGAGCCTCTTATGCGTCCTTCGCCCTGGCGCACATCCAAGACGATTGGAAGACCGACGCGTCGGCGGTGAGCCGGAGGACCTTCGACCTCGCCGCGGTGCAGGCGCCGGGCTGCTGATTATTTCTTGCCGCGCTTGGCTTGGACGGCAGCCCAGAGCTTGGGCGCGGTATATGGCATGTCGATGTGATAGATGCCGAGTGGCGCGAGCGCGTCCATCACGGCGTTCGCGATGCACCGAGGAGCGCCGTTGGTGTCCGCCTTGCCGCCGACATCTTTCCAGTTGCTGCGAATTCCGACTTCGGTTTTTGCATATTTGCGACTATGCAATGAGAGTCGGCAGGCATCCTCGAATGAATGCCCAATCTTTTCAGGCAGGGATTCCTGGCACGGAAGTTGGATAATTAAGCTTTAAAATGTGGTTGCCGCTTAAATATCTGGCACTCGCTACGCTTGGCTTTTTCCTCTTTACCGCCGTTGCCTACGCGTGTCCGGGAAATCTCCTCGTCGGTAACCCGCCGGCGAATGTCTCGACACCGATGCCGGGGCACGATATGGCGAGAAACAACGACTGCGGCGATCCCGAGGTCAACCCCTGCCAGTCTGTGCGCGATCAGATGGTTTCCGTCAAAGCGGCGCCGGCTCAACTGACGGGCAGTGTTCATCGGTTAAACGAAATCCCGCAGCCTTTGCCGCAAGCCGTTCCCGCGACGATTGTCCTTGACGGCAGCTCGCCGCCGACAATCGCTGCGTTTCACCCTGTCTTCAAGCTCCAGCTTTCCTTCTCCTATCGCGTTCTTCGCCTGTAAAAATCCTCCGCAGCGCTAAATTCCCGAAAGAGTTGAATTTTTCGCCTCTAGTTGTGTGCGTGCGCTTAAAAAGACGGAGGAACAAAAACATGAAAACTAAATTAATCTCGATAGCTCTGGGCGCCGGACTTCTCGCGGCGGTGCCGCTTTGGGGCGATCAGACTGCCGGTAATGCTCAACTGATCGCGCGGCTGGAGCAGCTGGCGAGCGACTGCCAGTGGAAGCTCAACATTGCGACCGGCGGCGTGAAAGGGCGGCTGTCGCTCCATCATCGGCAGATGGAAAACGTCATCGAGGGTCTCAAGGCCGGAAAGTCGGTGGACGAGAAGACCATCGACACAGTGCTGCACCAGCATTACCACGGGTAGCACAGGTCGCGCCGTAGGTTCCGCGTTTGCGGCGGGGGGCGCATCCGCGCCCCGTGCAAACCCGGCGGCATGAGAGCTTTATGCGGAAACTATCCATCATAATCGTCTTCGCCCTCGCGCCTTGGCAGCTCAGCTCAGCGATCGCCGCCGAAGGGTCGCCAAGGCCGACCTTGACGCTGTCGGCGGCCGCGCGGGAGGCGGTGGAGAACAATCCCGAGGTATCCATGCTCCGGGAGCGGCTCCGGGTCATGCAGGCGAGGGCCAAGCAGGCGTCTTACCTTGAAGACCCGGAGCTGGTGCTCCAGGCCATGGGTGTGCCGCTCTCGAACCCCGTCGATTTCAATAAATCTGACAACAACTCCATCGGTATCCGCCAGAAATTTCCTTTCTTCGGCAAATTAGGCCTCAAAGAAAAAATTGCTAACCATGAGTCCGGCATGACGGAGGCGCAGCTCCGCGGCAAAGAGAGGGAAATTATATCCAAAGTGAAATCGGCCTACGCCGATCTTTTCATGGCACGGAAAAGTATCGAGATTCTGCGTGAGCAGCTCGAAGTCGTCCATTCGATCAGTGACGCGACGGGAGCGCGCTACCAAGTCGGCAAAGTTACACAGCAGGACGTACTAAAATCGCAACTGGAGCAGACTCAGCTGATGGCGCAGCTCGCCGTTGCCGAGCAAGAAGCCGTCGTGATGGAAGCGCGGCTAAACTCACTGCTTGCGCGGAGTTCGCCTGTGCCATTCGAGCTTCTCCCCGAGCTGGATCTCGCCGCGGCACCCGTGAATGCGGAGGCCCTCGAAGGCACCGCGCTCGGCTATCGGCCCGAGCTGATCGAAGCCGAACGCGGCTTGGCGCGCGCGCAAGGAATGTACGACCTCGCGGAAAAAAATCGCAAATACCCGGATTTCATGCTCGGTTGGGATTATGTGCGCATGCCAACCGATATGACCAAGGACCGCTATCAGGCGATGGCCAGCATCACCATCCCATTCTCGCCCTGGACGCTCGGCCGGCGCAACGAGGAAGTTGCGGAAGCGCTGGCGGAGATCCGCGCGGCCAAGGCGAACCGCGAAGCGGTAAAAAATATGACGTTGATGGAGATTCGCGAGGCCGCGGCCAAGGTCCGTGCCGCGCGCCAATCGTTAGAACTCTATCGCCAGGGAATCCTCTCGCAGGCGGACCTTTCCTTTAGCGCCGCGCTGCTGGCTTATCAGAACAGCCGCGTCGAATTTACCAGCGTTCTCGAAGCGCAGCGGGCTCTCAAGGATACCCGCATGGGTTATTACCGCGCTCAGGTTTCATTGATCCAAGCCGCCGCCGATCTCGAGCGGGCGATGGGAAGGGACAGCGCGGAATGAACCACGGCGACACTTTGCCGAAAGGACAACGCATGACGATCCCGAGAGTCAAGGCTGTCGGTGTTGGGTTGTTGATTATCCTGTCCGCTGCCGGCGGATATTGGCTGTGGTTGCGGTATGCGAAACAGGGTCCAAGCGCGCCCGCGGACGCGATGCCCGCAATGGAGACGGCCGGCGGGCACGAAGGACACGGTTTACCCCCTGGATCAGTGGCTGTCACAGACGACCAATTCCAACTCGTCGGCATGAGAACCGCGATCGTGGAGCGCCGCCCGCTGATAAAGAAAATCCGCACCGTTGGGATCGTCAGCTACGACGAGAGAAGGATCGCGAACGTTTATTCCAAAATCGACGGCTGGATCGATAACATCTTCGTCGATTTCACCGGCAGGCCGGTAAGAAAAGGCGAGCCGCTGTTTACGCTCTACAGCCCCGACCTGGTCGCCACGCAGGAGGAGTACCTGTTGGCGCTACGCGCCCGCGATTCGCTGGGGTCGAGCTCGATCAAAGAAATTCGCGCCGGAGCCGAGTCGCTGCTCGAAGTTACGCGCCAGAGGCTCCGTCTGTGGGATATTTCCGAACGGGAAATCGACGACATCGCGGCGACGGGCCGGGCGAAAAGAAGCCTGACGGTCTTTTCGCCTATGGACGGCGTTGTCGTTAAGAAGGACGCGGCGCGGGGAATGCGCGTCATGCCGGACCGCGAGTTGTACACGATCGTCGATCTCTCCTCGATCTGGATCGTCGCGGACGTCTACGAGTTCGAGCTGGCGCAAATTCACGTCGGGCAAAACGCGTCGATTTCGCTTTCTTACGATGCCCGCCAGATCGCCGGCCGGGTCGCCTGGATCTCGCCGGTCCTCGACGAGAAGACGCGAACCGCGAAGATCAGAATCGAGCTCGCCAATCGCGATCTCGCGCTCAAGCCCGAGATGTACGCGAATGTCGAGCTGGCCGTCGACGGTGGGACGAAAATCGCGATCCCCGACGAGGCGGTGCTCGATTCGGGAGTACGAAAAGTCGTCTTCATCGACAGCGGACAGGGCCGCTTCACGCCGCGCGAGATAAAAGTCGGCGGCAAATACGACCGCTATTACGAAGTGCTCGCGGGTCTTTCCGAGGGTGAAAAGATCCTCGCGAGCGCGAGCTTTCTGTTCGACTCCGAGAGCCGTTTGCAGGAGGCGATGGCGGCGATGTCGGGCGCGGCCGAGGAAAAGAGCGGAGAACATCCACCTTCGATTCATCAGGGACATTGAGCGGAGACCGTCGGCGGCAAGGAGACGCAATGATCGAGAGGATCATCGAAGGCAGCGCGAAAAACAAATTCGTTGTCTTCCTGCTGGTACTGTTTCTCGGCGCATGGGGAATCTGGGCGCTGGAAAAAACTCCGCTCGACGCGGTTCCCGATCTCTCCGACGTTCAGGTCGTCGTCTATACCACCTGGATGGGACGCAATCCCAGCATTATGGAAGATCAGATCACCTATCCGATCGTCACCGCGATGATCGCCGCGCCCAATGTAAAATTCGTGCGCGCATTTTCGGATTTCGGCTACTCGTACGTTTACATCATCTTCGAGGACGGCACCGACATTTACTGGGCACGCAGCCGGGTTATGGAATACTTGAACCAGGTGAGCGGCCGGCTGCCGCCCGGCGTGACGCCGACGCTCGGCCCCGACGCGACGGGCGTCGGCTGGGTCTTTCAGTACGCGCTGGTTGACGAGAGCGGGCGGCATGATCTGGCCCAGCTCAGAAGCCTTCAGGACTGGTATCTCCGGTATCAGATCGCCAGCGTCGAAGGCGTTGCCGAAGTCGCGAGTCTCGGCGGCTTCGTCAAGCAATATCAAATCAACATCGATCCCGCGAAGCTCGCGGCGTATCGCATTCCGCTGAAGACCGTCGTCGAGTCGGTGCGCATGAGCAACAACGACGTCGGCGGCCGCTCGCTCGAGCTCAGCGGCGCCGAGTACATGGTGCGCGGCCGCGGCTACATTCAATCGATCGCCGATCTGGAAAAGATCAGCGCAGGCATGAGCGAGCGCGGCACGCCGGTTCTGCTCCGCGACGTCGCGCAGATTTCCCTCGGCCCCGACATGCGCCGCGGCATCGCCGAGCTCGACGGCAAGGGCGAGGTCGTCGGCGGCATCGTCGTGATGCGCTACGGCGAGAACGCCCTCAACGTGATCGGGCGCGTGAAAACCAAGCTCAAGGAGATCGAGCCATCGCTGCCGCGCGGGGTGAAGATCGTGACGACCTACGACCGCTCCGACCTCATCCAGCGGTCCGTCGCCACGTTGAAAGAGAAACTGATCGAGGAAAGCGTCATTGTCAGCCTCGTGAGCCTCGTTTTTCTTTTTCACGTGCGCAGCGCTCTGGTTGCGATCCTGACGCTGCCGATCGCGATCATCTTTTCGTTCATCGCCATGTATTATCTCCGCCTCACGTCGAACATCATGTCGCTGGGCGGCATCGCCATCGCGATCGGCGCCATGGTCGACGCGGCGATCGTCATGGTGGAAAACGCGCACAAGAAGCTCGAACGCTGGCAGGCGGAGGGCGGAGGCGCAAGCCGGATCGACGTCATCATCGAGGCGGCCAAGGAGGTGGGAAAACCGCTCTTCTACTCCCTCCTCATCATCATGGTTTCGTTCCTGCCGGTTTTCACCCTCGAGGCGCAGGAAGGGAGGCTCTTCAAGCCGCTCGCTTTTACGAAGACCTTCGCGATGTTTTTCGCCTCTTTTCTGTCGATCACGCTCGCGCCGGTGCTGATGGCGCTCCTGATCCGCGGCCGCATCCACCCTGAGAGCAAAAATCCCGTGAACCGATTCTTGATCGCGCTCTACCTGCCGGTCGTGCGCCTGGTGCTGCGCTTCAAAAAGACCACGGTAGCGCTCGCGATCGCCGCTCTCATTCTCACCTTTCCGGTCTTCGCGCGTCTCGGCTCGGAGTTCATGCCGCCGCTGAACGAAGGAACGCTGTTCTACATGCCGACTACTTTGCCGGGTCTTTCGGTCACGCAGGCGTCGCGGCTGCTTCAGGTCCAGGACCGCATCTTGAAACGTTTTCCCGAGGTCGAGCGCGTTTTCGGCAAAGCGGGGAGGGCGGAGACCTCGACCGATCCGGCACCGTTCAGCATGGGCGAGACCACCATCATCCTGAAGCCGGAGTCCGAGTGGCGCAAAGGGATGACTTGGACAAAGCTCGTCGCCGAGATGGACAAGGCGCTCAAAATTCCCGGCGTGGCCAATGCCTGGACCATGCCGATCAAGAATCGCATCGACATGCTCTCGACCGGCATCCGGACGCCGGTCGGCATCAAAATCTTCGGACCCGATCTCAACAAGATCGAGGAGATCGGCAAGCACGTCGAAATGGTCCTCAAGGGCGTTCCCGGCACGCGCACGGTGTACGCCGAGCGGGTGACCGGCGGCTACTACCTCGATTTCGAACTGAAGCGCGAAGAGGCCGCACGGTACGGGCTCACACTCGGAGACGTCGAGATGGTTATCGAGACTGCCGTCGGGGGCGAGAGCATTTCGACGACCGTGGAGGGGCGCGAGCGTTATCCGATCAGCGTGCGCTATGCCCGGGAGCTGCGTGACGACGTGAGCAAGCTCGATCGCGTGCTTGTGCCGACAATGGGCGGCGCGCAGATCCCGCTGGGACAGCTCGCCGGCATTCGCCTGGTCACGGGACCGGCAATGATTCGCGACGAAGGCGCGCAGCTCTCCGGCTATGTTTATGTCGACATCACCGAAAGAGACATCGGGTCGTACGTCGAAGACGCCAAGAAAAAAGTCGCGGAGCAAATCAGAATTCCGACGGGATACACGCTCGCGTGGAGCGGGCAGTACGAGTACATGCAGCGGGCGAAAGAGCGGCTGACCTACGTCGTGCCGCTTACGCTGCTGATCATCTTCGTTCTTTTGTACTTAAATTTCCAATCGACGACGAAAAGCCTGATCGTTTTGCTGTCGGTGCCGTTCTCGATGATCGGCGCGGTGTGGCTACTCTATCTCCTCGGCTACAACTTGAGCGTCGCGGTCTGGGTGGGCATCATCGCGCTCGCCGGCGTCGCGGCCGAGACCGGTGTCGTCATGATCGTTTATCTCGACGAAGTCTATGAGAGGAGATCGGCCGACGGAGCCATGTCGACCCCGGAGCATCTAAGAGACGCGATCATCGAGGGCGCGGCGCAGCGCGTCCGGCCCAAAATGATGACGGTGACCGCGATCATCGCCGGCCTGCTGCCGATCATGTGGTCGCACGGCGCCGGCGCGGACATGATGAAGCGCATCGCCGCGCCGATGGTCGGCGGCATGATCACCTCGACGGTTCTGACGCTGGCGGTGATTCCGGCGATTTACGGTCTATGGAAAAGCCGGGAGTTGAAGCGGTCGGTTTCGAAAAAAAAGAGCGGCGATCGATCGGAATCTCCGGCTTAAAGCGATCGCTCTATCGCATCAGCTTCGCGTAACGATCGTCAGCGAGGCGCGCTTTATTTATTTCTTGCCGCGCTTGGCTTGGATCGCAGCCCAGAGCTTGGGCGCGGTATATGGCATGTCGATGTGATCGATGCCGAGCGGCGCGAGCGCATCCATCACAGCGTTCGCGATGCACGGCGGTGCGCCGTTGGTGCCGGCCTCGCCTACGCCTTTGACGCCCAACGGGTTGAACGGATTCGGCGTGACCGTCTCGCCGAGCGTGAGCGTCGGCATGCTGGTCGCGTGCGGCACGGCGTAGTTGACCAGCGTGCCGGTCAGGACCTCGCCGTCCTCGCCGTAGAGCATGTGCTCGAGGAACGCTTCGCCGAGCCCCTGCGCGACGCCGCCGTGGATCTGCCCCTCGACGATCATCGGATTGATGATGACGCCGCAGTCGTCGACGAGGACGAGCTTTTCGATCTTGGTCTCGCCGGTCTCGCGGTCGATCTTGACGAGCGCGACATGGGTGCCGAAGCCCCACGCCTCGCGCCTGGGATCGAAGAAGACGGTTTCCTGCAGTCCCGGGTCCATGCCTTTCGGCAATCTGCCGTAGGCTGCCCCCGCGATCTGCCGCCAAGTCACTTTTTTCTCCGGCACGCCGACGACGGCGAAGCCGCCCTCCGCCGGCACCATATCTTCGACCGACGCCTCGACGAGATGCGCCGCGATGCGGCGCGCCTTGTCCATGACCTTGTCGATGGCGAGCGCGAGCGCGCCGCCGCCCATGACGGCGCTGCGGCTGCCGAAGGTGCCGACCCCCTGCTGGACCGCAAGGGTGTCCCCGTGGCGAATCGCCACGTGCTCCATGCCGACGTGCATCTTCTCTGCGACGACCTGTGCGAACATGGTCTCGTGGCCCTGCCCATGCGAGCTAGAGCCGGTGAGCACGGTGATCTCGCCGGTGCGCTCGACGCGCACCGTGCCGCTCTCGAAGCCGGCGCCGCCGCTCGGCTCGACGAATGTGGAGACGCCGACGCCGGCGAGCTCCCCGCGCTTGCGCGCCTCGTCGCGCTGGCGAATAAGATTCTCGTAATCGGAGAGTTTCATCGCCTCGTCGAGCGACCTCTCGTACTCGCCGGAATCGTATTCCACGCCCATCGCCGTCTTATAAGGAAACTGATTCGGCCGGATGAAGTTCTTCCGCCGGATCGCCAGACGATCGAGACCCAGATCGCGCGCCGCCTTGTCGACCAGACGCTCGATGTTGAGCACCGATTCGGGTCTGCCGGCGCCGCGATAGGGACCGGTCGATACCGTGTTGGTGAAGACCGCGAGCACTTCGACGAAGACGTTGGGGATCTGATAACAGCCCGGCGCCATCGCCATCATGCGCTGCGGCGGGCCGGCGGTGTTGGAACATAGATAGGCGCCGAGGTTCGCCACGACGCGGACTTTGAGTCCGGTCATCGTGCCGTCGCGCTTGAGCGCCAGCTCGGAGGTCATCGCCTGATCGCGCCCCTGGATGACGGTGAGAAAATCGTCGCTCCGCGTCGCGGTCCATTTCACCGGTCGCTTGAGCTTCAGCGCGAAATACGATGCCAGCGTGTATTCGCGGTAGAGCGGCCCCTTGCTGCCGAAGCCGCCGCCGACGTCGGGCGCGATGACGCGGATGCGATGCTCGGGAAATTTGAGCGAGGTCGCGAGATCGGCGCGCACGCGGTGCGGCGATTGGGTCGAAAGCCACACGGTCAGATCTCCGTTCGGCTCGGGCTTGGCGACCGCGCCGCGCGGCTCGATCGCCATCGCCACCTGGCGCGGGCTCGCGATATGCATCTTGACGATGTGATCGGCCTCGGCGAAGGCCTTGTCGACGTCCCCGCCCTTATTGACCGCCCGGTAGCAGATGTTCGTGTCGAGTTCTTAGCGCGCGATCGGCGCGCCGGGCTCGAGCGCCTTCTCCGCGTTGACGACGGCCGGCAGCGGCTCATATTCCACTTCGATCGCGTTCGCGGCGTCGATCGCGAGCGCGCGGCTCTGCGCCACGACCGCCGCGACCGGAGCGCCCACGGCGTGGACCGCGTCGCGCGCGAGCACGGGGTGCGGCGGGATCTTCTGCCCGGGAATCATCACCGGCGAGGGAATGTTGAGATCGATGTCCGTGCCCGTCAACACCGCTTCGACGCCCGCCATCGCGCGCGCCGCGTCGGTCTTGATCGAGGCGATCTTCGCGTGCGGGTAGGGGCTGCGCAAAAGCGCGAGGTAAAGCATGCCGGGAAGCTGCACGTCGTCGACGTAGCAGCCTTTACCCGTAACGAGCACCGGATCTTCCACTCTGCGAATCGACGCGCCGATGAGACCGGAGGGGGCGTGTTGTGTCGTCATATGTTTATCTTTGATTTTGCGGATGGCTGGTTTCGATTTTGAATCCCGCGGCCTGCGCGATCGCGCGGCGCGCGAGCACCGGCGCCATGTGGCGCTTGTATTCCGCGCTCGCGTACACCTCGTCGTCGGGGTCGGAGCCCTCGCCGGCCTTCATTGCGGCGTCGGCGATCGTCTCCGCCGTGAGCCGCTGGCCCCGCAGCGCGCCTTCAGTCGCCGCGGGACGAAACGGCTTTCCGCCCAATCCGCCGATCGCGAGCCGCACGTCGAGGCATTTGCCGGAGCCGTCGCGCCGGACAAGCGCGCCCGCGCTCACGACGACATAGCCCGAAGCCGGATTAGCGAGCTTGTGGTACGCGGTGCCGGCGTCCGCGGGCGGCAGCGGCACGCGGATTTCGGTCAGGATCTCGTTCGGTGCCAGCGCGGTGGTGTAAAAGTCGACGAAGAAGTCGTCCGCCGAGATCGTCCGCTTGCCCGAAGAGGATACGGCGATAAAAGACGCATTGAGCGCCGTCAAGATGACCGGAAAATCCGCCGCCGGATCGGCGTGCGCGCAGCTGCCGCCGATCGTGCCGCGGTTTCGCACCTGGACGTCGCCGATCACGCCGGCGGCGTCGGCGAGCCCGGGCACGCGCTGGCGCACGAGATCGGAGCCGGCGATGTCGGCGTGCACCGTGAGCGCGCCGACCGCGAGCGCGTCGCCGTCGACGCGGACGCCGCGAAGGCCGGCCACGGTGCCGAGATCGATCAACGTGCGCGGCGACGCGAGGCGCAGCTTCATCGCCGGAATCAGGCTGTGGCCGCCGGCGAGGAGCTTCGCCTCATCGCCATGCTTGGCCAGGAGATCGAGCGCCTCGTCGACCGAGCGCGCCGCGACGTAGCCGAAGCTAGCGGGAAACATCGCCGCCTCCCTTGCCCTGCATCCGCTCCGCCGCCCATTTGATCGACTCGACGATATTGACGTAGCCGGTGCAGCGGCAGAGATTGCCTTCGAGCGCTTGCTTGATTTCTTCGTCGCTCGGGTCGGGATTCGTCTTCAGCAGATAGACCGAAGTCATGATCATTCCCGGCGTGCAATAGCCGCATTGCAGGCCGTGTTTCTCGCGGAAGCCCTCTTGCACGGGATGCAGCTCGTCGCCGCGCGCGATCCCTTCGATCGTGGTGACCTCGGCGCCGTTCGCCTGCACCGCCAGCACCGTGCACGATTTGACCGCGCGGCCGTTCAAGTGGATCGTGCAGGCGCCGCACTGGCTCGTATCGCAGCCGACGTGCGTGCCGGTGAGACCGAGCCGGTCGCGGAGAAAATAAACCAACAGCTCGCGCGGCTCGACCAACGCCTCGTGCCGGACGCCGTTGACGGTGAGGCTAATCGCCACGCTCTCAGCGCTCATTCATCGTCCTTTCACTCAATTGTCATTCTTTCTTACTTCGTCACTAATACACATACTTCGCGCTCGTCCTCAAGGCCTTTGGCGCTGGCTTTCGTGCCGTGAATTGACTGCGCGCCATCGCCGTGTTACGAACGGAAAATTCTCGGGAGAACCTGTGGCCAAACTGAAATTCGAAGAGCTCAAGTCGCTCGATCTCAAGAAATGCCAAACGGTCGGCGACATTGTCGACGCGATGCGCTACTGCGCCTTCGGCGCGCGCATGCTCGGCGAGGTCGCGCGCACGATCTTTCACATGATCGAAGCAAAAAAGCCGCCGGTCATCATCTACGACGGGCTGGCGGACTCGCCGCTGGGCACGCTTCTCGGCGATTTCGTCGCGCGCGGCTGGGCCAGAAAAATGCTCCGGCCGCCGGATTACGCGCGGGGGAAAAACGGCGGCGGCAATGCGCTCGTCGTCGGCGCCTTCTCCGAACACGACGCCGAGGCGGTCTATAAAAAGCCGTCGCGCGCCCTGTTCGTCAATCCGTTCGACATGGCCAAGCCGGGGCAGGTGCGAGACGGCTACTTTCCCGACGCCGTCTTCGCCGACCCGCGCTTCATCATGCCGGTCATTTATCACGCGCTGCTGGAGTGGACCGGCGGCAAAGGATCGCCGGTGGCGAGGCTTCTCACGGGCCTCGCGCGCTACGGCGGCGTCGCCGCGCAGGTCGCAAAAGGAGCCAAGGCGCTCGACCAGATGGTGCGGGACGACAAATGCGCTCGATTTCTCACCGTCAGCGGGGCGATGACGATCGGCAAGATGGACCTCGTGATCTGCGACATGATCGAGTCGGGCATGGTGCAGGCGATCTCTTCGACCGGCGCGCTCATGGCGCACGGGCTCGTCTCCTCGATCGGACTCAAGCACTACAAGTACAATCCCAAGTACGACGATACGGCGCTCGCGCGCCATAAGCTCAACCGCGTGACCGACACGCTCGAGCCGGAGACGAATCTCGACACCGTCGAAGAGGTCGTCGGCGAGGTGATCGAGCAGCTCGACGGCGAGGAGCCGATCAGCCCGACGATCCTGAACCGGCTGATCGGCAAGCATCTGGCGGAGCATTATCCGAACGACCGCGGCATCCTCAAGTCGGCCTATGTAAAAGACGTGCCGGTGTTCGTGCCGGCGTTCGTCGATTCCGAGCTCGGAAACGATCTCTACATTCACAACATGAAACGCGAGCGCGCCGGCAAGAAGGCGATCCTCGTCGACCTCGAGATCGACAGCCGCGAGCTGATCCGCATCGTGACCGGCAGCCCGCGCTTCGGCATCTTCACGATCGGCGGCGGCGTGCCGCGCAACAACGTGCAGAACGTCGCGCCGCTGATCGAGATCATCAACGAGCGCCTCGGCCCGACTTTTCCCAACCGCCGCTTTACTTACGGCGTTCGCATCTGCCCCGACCGCCCGCACTTCGGCCATCTTTCCGGCTGCACCTATTCCGAGAACGAATCGTGGCGCAAGGCCGAGAAAGACGGCATCTACGCCGAGATGCAGGCGGACGCGACGCAGGTGTGGCCGTTTCTCGTCAAGGCCATTCTCGACCGTGCGGCGCGGTAAAACGCGCCGCGCGCTTACAACTGTTCTTTGATCGGGAAGGCGAATAATTCCAAGATCCGCTCGCCGATGCCGCGCGCGCGCCAGTCTTCGTAGGTGATCGGCTTCGCGTACTTCAAATCTTCCTCGAAGACCTGTTCCAGGCGCGCGGCGAAGGGCGCATCGTAGACGGTCAGGTTGAGCTCCTGATTGAGCGCGAAGGAGCGGTTGTCGAAGTTGGAGCTTCCGACGGTGCCCCAGACGCCGTCGACCACCATCGTCTTCGCGTGGAGCAGCGCCGGCTGATACTCGAAAATTTTGATGCCCCCGAGAAGCAGCGGACCGTAGCCGCTGCGGCTCGCCGTGTAGGCGACTTTGCTGTCGAGCTTGCCGGGGGTGAGGACGGCGACGCGCACGCCCCGTTTGACCGCGTTCACGAGCGCGGCGGTCATGTTGGCATCGGGAATGAAGTAGGGGTTGGTGATGAGAATCGATTTTTTGGCCGAGTTGATAGACAGAAGATACAACATGTAATTCTGAAAGCTTCCTCCGAGGGGAGAGCTCCTGACGATCTGCGCGGGGATGTTGCCGGGCCGCTCGAGTGTCGGAAAATAGCCGTCGCCGCCGAGCGCCTCGCCGGTGGTTTCGAGCCAGCTCTCCGCGAAGGCCGATTGCAGATACTTCACCACCGGCCCCTCGACGCGAGCGTTTGTGTCCCGCCAGTGGCCCTGCGTTCGTCCGTCGCCGGTCCAGTCGTCGCTGATGCCGTATCCGCCGGTGAAGCCGATCCGGCCGTCGATCACGAGGATGCGCCGGTGACTGCGGTAATTGTAGCGCAGCAGTTTCCACCAAAGGAGCAGGGCGGGCGCTTCGATGCGCCGGAAGCGCTCGACGTGGCACCCGGCATCTTTCATGGCGTCGATGTTCTCAGCGGGCATGCTTGCGCCGTGGTCGTCCAGGAGAATGTGGGCGGTCACTCCGGCGCGGCAACGCTCGGCCAAAGTTTCGGAGAATTCGCGCGTGAACTCCCCCGGCTCGACGAAATACTGCATGAAAGTGATCGTCGATTTGGCGTTCTTGATGTCCTTCAGCATCAACGGGAAGGTGCCGTCGCCGTTGAGCAGAAGCTCGATGCGATTGCCTCCGACGATCGGCGCGTCCGTATGTGCTTCGATCGTCGGGAAAAAAGTCGCCTCGCCGAGCGTGATCGGCGGGATCTTCTGAACGGTCAGGACCTTGGCGCAGCCGAAAAGTAGAACGAGGACGAGGAGAAATTTTGTCGTGCGCATCGCCGAGGAAGTATGCGGACGTTCATGATTCAATTCAAGTAGGGTAAAGACCCGCGCCTACAAGTCCAGCATTTAACCTGAACTGAGAGAATGGCGGCGGGGGCAACGGTCATCGTCGTCGGCGCGGGTCTAGCGGGGCTCGCGGCGGCGCATGCGCTGGAGCGCCGCGGCGCGCGCGTCCACGTGCTGGAAGCCCGTGACCGCGTCGGCGGCCGGGTGCTGACCTTGCGCGAGGGGCTCGGCGGGTTTCACGGCGAGGCCGGCGGCGAATTCATCCCGACGGGCCGATCGCGGCAGCGATCGCCGCCCGCTCTATCGCCGCCTGGCTCGATGACATCGATGCCGCGGTCGATATACGCGCGACGGCGCGCGCGATGCGCGGCTTCTATGTCGCCGATCCCGAGGAACTTTCTTTGCTCGTGTACGTCGAGCAGTTCGCAGCCGCGGCGAATCCCGCCGAGCGCAAGGTCTATCGGCTCCGCGCCGGTAATGACAAACTGCCGCAGGCGCTGGCCGGAGCGCTGCGCGCTCCGGTGCGCCTCGGCTGCATCGCGCGCCGCGTCGTGCAAACACGGAAAGGAGTTAGCGTGATCGCGGAGAGCCGCCGCGGCCGGATCGAGTTAAACGCCGATTTCGCCGTGATGACGGCGCCGGCGCCGCTCGCCGCCGAGATCGATTTCGCGCCGGCGCTGCCCGAGGCGCAGCGCGCCGCGCTGGCGCGGCTCCGCTACGGCCGCGCGACGAAGACGCTGCTGCGCTTCGATCGTCATCCGTGGCGCCGGCGCCGCCCGCGCGCATTCGCCACCGATCTCGGGCTCGGCGCGGTTTGGGACGGCAGCGAAGAGCAAAAGGGAAGAGGCGGCATCGTGACGGTGCTCGCCGGCGGCAGCGCGGGCGATTGGACCCAAAGCGTTCTTGCCTCCGACGGCGCGGAAGGGGTCCTCTCCGCGCTTGCTTTTTTCGGCGTCGGACGGTCGCGTTTGTTGTCCTACGATAGCGTCAGCTGGCAGGACGATCCCTGAGCGCGCGGCGCCTATTGCTTCTTCGACCCGGCGTTTCCGCCTTCCGAGCGCCGGCTGTTGTCGTTGCCGTTCAAGCGGACTCATTTCGCCGGCGAGCACACGAGCATCAAATGGCAGGGATATATGAACGGCGCGGTCGAGAGCGGGCTGCGCGCGGCGGAGGAGATATTCGTAAGTTCCGAAAAATTGTAAAAGCGCGCGCTGCCGTCACGCGGCGCGCTTGTGATTGAGCTTCGCGGCCTTGCCGTTCCCAGCGGCTTTGATCTGGCGCTGGAGCAGTCTGACGACGGCGCGCTCTTCCGCGCTCAACCCGACCGATGCCGCCGCAACGCGGCGCCGCGTCCGATGACCGTTTGTCACAGTTGGCGCGCCGTCGATATAGGCGCTGACGATGGCCGGATGGATGTAGCATTTCCGGCAGACGCTTCTCGTGTTGCCGAGCCTTTTCGCCACCTCGTCGATCGCCTGGGCCACGTTGCGCTTCGCCTGAGCCTTGGAAGTGAAGCCGTCGGCGGCGCCGAACGCGCGCGCCGCCAGCACCGTGCCGGCCCAGGTGCGGAAATCCTTCGCGGTAAAATCCTCTCCCGTCGCTTCGCGCAGATATTCGTTCACGTCGCTCGATTCGATAGTCTGCGCTTCGCCGTTCTCGTCGACGTAGCCGAAGAGCTGCTGTCCCGGCAGTTCCTGGCAGCGCTTGACGATGCGCGCGAGGCGGGGATTTTCCAGCTCGAGCTCGTGACCCACGCCGCTTTTGCCGCGAAAGCGAAAGTGGATTTTATCGCCCCGGACCTTCACGTGATTGTTGCGGAGCGTGGTAAGGCCGAACGAACGGTTCTGGCGCACGTACTCTTCGTTGCCGACGCGGATGAACGTGGTCTCCAGCAGCTTGACGACCGTCGCGATGATCTTCTCGCGGGGCAGGCCGGGGAGCGCCAGGTCCTGAGCGACCTTCGCCCTGAGAGCGGGGAGCTTCTGCCCCACGAGGATCATGCGGTCGTATTTCGTCTGGTCCCGCGTCTCGCGCCAGCGCTTGTGGTAGCGGTGCTGCTTGCGGCCGCGGGCGTCGCGTCCGGTCGCTTGCAAATGGCTGTTGCCGTATGGACTGATCCAGACATCGGTCCAGGCGGGCGGAATCGCCAGCGCTTTGATGCGCGCGATCTCTTCTTTGTCTTTTATGGGCCTGTCGTTTTGATCGAAATAGCGAAACGTCGGACCGCTGCGCTTTCGGCGGAAGCCGGGAACATCGTCGGTCACGTAGCGTAGACCGGAACTCTTAGCCGCCTCAACCGAGTCGGACACGATGATTTTGTTGCCGTTTTTTTTCGCCATTCGCTTCAGAGCCCCTTTAAGAGGGTAGAGGAGCGGGGGGGTCTCTACAAGATGGCTTTCAAAACGGCCCTTTTCCTGTCACGCTTTTAACGAGCGTGCGAATCGATCGCGCGCGGCGATGAAAAGCAAACGCGCCGGAAAAGACATCCAGGAAGGCAGGCAGCGCGGGCGCAGGATTTGGATCGCTGCGGCGATCGTGCTGCTGCTCCTCGCCATGACTGCGGCGTGGCGCTGGACGCCACTCGCGGACCAGATCGACATCCGAAAAATCGTCGCGTTGGCCGTATCCCTCAGGCACAATCCCGCCCGTCACGCGATTATCCTCGGCGCTTATCTCATCGGGAGCCTCGTATCGTTCCCCGTGACCCTACTGATTGTCGCCACCGCCTTCGTCTTCGGTCCGCTGCTCGGGTCTGCCTATTCGTTCGTCGGCTGCCTGATCGGTGCCGCGGCCACCTACGGCGTCGGTTATTTCATGGGCAAGGACTTCGTGCGCAGACTCGCCGGCAAAAAATGGCGGAAAATCGAAAAGATGATCGGCCAGACCGGCGTCATGGCGGTCGCGGCGATGCGGCTCCTTCCGGTCGCGCCGTTCACGATCGTCAACATCGTCTCCGGCGCCTTTAAAATCCCGCTCTGGAACTATTTCGCCGGCTCGATCCTCGGCCTCACGCCTGGGATCATCGTGATCAACCTTTTCGCGCACCAGTTCGCCCGCGCGATACGCCAGCCGGGCATCGGCAGCTACGCGCTTTTGGCCGTCTCAATCGTCCTTACCATCGCCGGCTCGATCTGGGTCAAGCGCAAGTACGCCGACGCATAAGTTTCTCCTTGCGCCCCCGCGTCCTTTTTGATAGACCTTTTCAAATCCCTTTTTTACGAGCGATGAGTCCCCCGCGCTCTCAGTTTTTGCTTTTGCTTGCGCTCCTGCTCGCTCTCCAGCTGAGCTGCGGGACGAATAGGCTTGTTCAAAATTCAGTCCCGGAGCCCACTGAGCCCACTGCGCCGGCCGGGGAGACGACGGCTCCTACGGGCGAGACGGCATCCGCGCCTGATGCCGACCCGCAGGTCCAAATCGCCGAGCCGGCGCGGAGCGCGCCGGCGAGCGAAGCGCTGCCCGAATCGTTTCTCGCGCCGCCGGTCAAAGAGTCAGCCGCCGCGAATACCCCCTACGATACGCGCGTTTTCTCCCGCATGTTCGGCGCGCCGCTCGAGCTTGCGTGGGAATACCGGCAGAATCCGCAGGGCCTCATCGTCGGCTTCGACTTTTCAAATCGCGGCGGTAATCGCATTCTCCCCGAGCGCTACAATATCGACAAAAACCTTTTCTTCACGCGGGATTTTCAATTCCGCTTCGACGACCGCGCCCGGCAGGACATTCACCTCTCCGTCATCGATTGGGCCCCTTCCCGCGACCGGCAGTTCAGGCTGAGCGAGCTGATGAACAGCGTCATCCATTTTTTCCCGCGAAAATATGTCCCGACGATTACGGTTGCCGGCGGCCGCTCGATCGTGACCCTGCCGACCGGCGAAGCGGTCGAGTTCGACGCGAAGACGCACGAGGTCTTGAGCGGCGTGCTGGCCGAGGCGCCGGTCGATCTCAATCCCGACAAGGCGAAGCGCCACTTCGCTTCGATCGACTACGTCGGAAAAGGCCTTATGGTCCGCGCCGACGCCCGCGGCACCGATCCCCGGCTGGGTACGACGGCGACGATCATCGCTTCCGATCCCGCCTGCGACGGCCCCGGCTGCAAGAAGCTTTGCCGGGTCGCGTCCAAGGAGCTGTGGGAGCAGAAAGGGGCGGCGCGCTTCAAGTTTACGACCGATGAAGAGTTCGACCGCTACCTCATCTCCCGCTGCGGCTTCGGCATCCCCCAGGGACAGCCCTTCGAGGTGCTGGCCCTACATCAATAGGTAATAGATACTCTCCCTCCGTCCCCATCCGGCTAAAGTTGCCGTGCTTCCCGCCGATGATTGCGGATAGGAGGACGACGGTGGAAACCCCAGCCACCCAGACGACGGCGCAACAAAACGTCCGGAAATACTTCCGGGAGGTGATGGCGCAGTATAAGCTGCCGCCGCTCCCGGTCGTCGCCAGCAAGGTTCTCACCATGATCGAGAACCCCGACTTGAGCATCCGCGAAATCTCGCGCGTGCTCTCGGACGATCCGGCGCTCGCCGCCCGCGTCATGGCGATCGCCCGCTCGGCGCATTATGCGCAGCGCAACCTGCCCAAAAATCTCCAGGCGGCGATTCAGGTCGTCGGCCTCCATTCGTTGCGCTACATCCTCCTCGCCGCCGCGACCCAGGGTCTGTTCACCGGAAACAGCCGCGTTTCGTCGAAATTGTGGTCGCACTCCCTCGCCGTCGCGCTTGCGGCGCGGACGCTGTCCGAACGCATCGATTTTTCCGATCCTGATCAGGCGTTTCTGACCGGCCTGCTCCACGATGTGGGCGAGATGATCCTTTGCCACGGCGACGCCACCGGTTTCGAGCGCCTGCTGAGAGAGGTCGAGCGCGACAAGCTGTCGCTGGTCGACAAAGAGCGGGAAATTTACGCCTTCGACCATTCTTTTATCGGGCTTGCCCTGTTCGACGCCTGGAACATCGACTCCGAGATCGGACAGGCGACGATGAAGCACCACGAGGAGATGCACGAGCGGCCCGAAGACTTGGCGGCGATTCTCCGTCTCGCCGACTACCTGTCCTTCCGTGCCGAGCTGGGCTTTTACTCCGAGCCTCCGGTGCCGCCGGCCGAAACCTTAAAGGCGTTCGGCTGCGGGGATGAGGAATCGCTCAAGTCGACGCTCCAGATCGTGCGCCAGGCGTTCGAGGAAGAAAGCGCGCTGTTCCAAACATTTTAACGAGCAAAAACGCTTCATTCCCAGCCCGCAGCCGATTATCTTTGAACTTTCGCGCCGGTTGTTATACCATTGGTAGAATTTATTTTTTTTAAAGCGAGGTTGCACTTGAGCCTTTCGATTGCCCGAACCGTCTATACAGGCATCCTCCTACTCCTCGCCGCCGCCGCTCCGGCCTTCGCCACCCTGGAGCGGGTGAAGGTCGGCACCGCGTCGATTACGGCGAGCACGCTGCCGCTCTGGATCGCCGAAGAGCAGGGCATTTTCCGTAAATACGAGATCGACTCGCAGACGATCCTTATCCGCGGCGGGCCGACGATGCTGGCGAGCCTTGTGACCGGCGACGTCCAGGTCTCCTACACGACCGGTGTTCCGTTCCTCGGCGCCGCGGCGGCGGGAAATCAATTCAAAATGCTCAGCTGCATCTCCGACAAGAACAGCTGGAAGCTGATTGCGCTGCCGGCGATCAAGAAGGCGAGCGATCTTCACGGCAAGCGCATCGGCGTGCAGACCGTTGTCGGCAGCACCTGGATGAATTCGATGCTGGCGCTTGAGCAGCTGGGGCTCGATCCCAAGCGCGACCACATCACGTTCATGCCCACCGGCGATCCCATAACCATGGCGCGCGCGCTCGAGGCGGGGAGAATCGACGCCGCGGTGCTCGACCCGACCAGCAGCCGGCAGCTTACCGGGAAGGGTTTTACCCTGCTCGTCGATCTGTACAAGGCGAACGTCTATTTTCCGGGGCTGGGCGTGGGAGTGACCCAAAGCTATCTCGACCGCCATGGCGCGACGGTGGAAAAGGTCGTCGCCGGGCTGACCGAGAGCCTAGCGTTCATTCTCCAGCCGATGAACAAGACCGTCGTGCTCAAGAGCCTGATGAAAAACATGAAGACAAAAGATGCGGCGGCGGTGGAGGAAGGCTATCAGGACCAGATCCTCACGCTCAATCGCAAGCCGTATCCGTCGCTAGAAGGGCTGCGCAATGCGCAGCGTCTGATGGCGCTCCAGAATCCCAAGATCGCGGCGGTGAAAATCGAGGATCTCGTCGAGCCGCGCTTCGTGCGCAAGCTCGACGAGAGCGGCTTCATCGATCGGCTCTACCCGGCGAAGTAATCAGCGAAAGCCGCCGTACACGCCGTAATTCGTAAACTTCCAGAACGCGTCGACGTCGCGAAAGCCCGCCTCTTTCAGCCAGGATAACTCCTCTTCCATCGAGCCGTTGTAATGCGCTCCGTGCGGCAGCTTTTCGCCGGAGGGCTGCTGCGGTCGTTCCTCGTCGCCCATCCAGCGGAGTCGCGCACCGCGGTAAAGCCCGCGCAAATGATCGCTCACGTGCCGGAAATTATCGGCGTTGATGAAGCAACCGCCCGGCCGGATGAGATCGTAGGCCTCGCGGAACAGGCGGCGGCGCTGCTCGTGGGTCAAATGATGCAGCGCGCGCGCCGAGATCACCGCGTCGAAAGGGCCGGCAACGCGCTCTTTCCAGTCCCGCGCATCGAGCGCGCCGCGGATAAACTCGATGCGTCCCGCGAAGCGCGCGCCGCGCTCGCGCCCGAGCCGGATCATCTCTTCGGAATTGTCGTAGCAGACGGCGCTCGCGTTGGGGCGGTCCTCCAGGACCGCGGCCGCGAGCGCGCCGTAGCCCGCGCCCAGGTCGAGCACGCGGATCGCCTGCTCGCGCGGCTGTGGAATCATCAAGACCACCGTCTGGATCTGCATATCGCGTATCGAGCGCTCCCGCTCGGTCCGCTCGTCCCAGCTCGCGATAAAGCCGCGGCTCTCCCAGGCCGAATCTTTCGCCGTTTGCTTGTGGTCATCCATGCGCTCAACATCGTCGGGATGCGGAGAATTGTCAAGCAATGCCCGACCTTCAAGCCCGCCAAAGAGATTACGAAGGCCCGGGAATAGTTCGGAGCCGGTCGGCGGGCGCGATCCCCAGCGCGGCGGCGGCCGGCGCCGCCTCGCAAGGCCGGACGCCAGCGACCGCGCATTTCACAGGCTGTAAAAATTCCCACCCCGCGGCGTGCCAGGTGTGCTTCAGCGCGTAGCGCGGCCGTCGAGCTTCCCCGCGGCGAGGGATGCGGCGCGGAGACCTCGTCGAGAATGCCGGCTCCCAAAGAGCGCCGTCTCATTGCCACAGGACGATGCCGCCCAGGAGGCCATTGATATTCGAGACGGTGCGTACGCCGGCGGGAAGCCTCAAATCGACCTTATCGCTGTTGCCGCCGCCGATATAGAGATTGTCGTAGTTGAACGTTAGATCGAGCGCTTTGATGACGCGCCGGAGGCGCCGGTTCCATTTTTTCCTGCCGATTTTTTTCCGCGCCCCGTTCCCCAACATATCCTGGAAATTCTTGCCGCCCAAGATATCATTGCCGAGCTCGAGGTTGGGAACAAGCTTGCCGTCGATGAACAGGGCGGAGCCGACCCCCGTTCCGAGCGTGATCACCAGCTCGACGCCGCGTCCGGTGATCGCGCCGAAACCCTGCATATCGGCGTCGTTCAACACGCGGACGGGCACCTTCAATATTTTTTCGAGCTTCCGGGCCAAGTTGAAGCCAGGCCATTTGGGATGGAGATTCTCGGCGGTGTAAACCACGCCGCCGCGCACGACGCCGGGAAATCCGACCGAGACGCGGTCGAAGCGGCCCTGCTTGCGCGCCAGCCGCCGGATCACCTGCAATATCGCGCGGGGAGCGGCGTCGGCCGGAGTTTTCATTCGGCCCGCTATGGTGACCGGCCGGCCGCGCTCGTCGAGGACCACCGCCTTGATGCCGCTGCCGCCGATATCGACCGCGAGCGTTCTGATTTCCTTCCTGTGCGGTCGGCGCCTGCGCTTTACCGGAGAACTTTTCAGCCCCTGCTCGTTGTCCATACCCGATGCCTCCCGCCCGTCTCTCCAAAGCCCCTTAAATTCTAACACGCCGTCAGGGGCGTCAATAGATACCCGGGAGGCTATGCAATGGGCCAAGGAAATCGATGTCGCAGGCGCCGCCTACAGCGGCCCGGAGGACCGCGACGCGCGGGAGCGCACACTGGCGATGCTAAAGCAGCACCTCCGACCCGAATAGTTGAAATACTCTAAGAATCGCTAGAGCAGGTAAGAGAGATCGAGGCCCCCGATCTCCTTGATCGATCGGCCATGATGCTTCATGTATCGGCGAGAGCGGCGGCCCGTGTCAATTAGAATTTGGGGGGCCGGCCCCCGCGCGTCGTGGATTCGAACGGCCTCCCTTCGAATTACAATCCGGCCTCTTCGCTGTCATCCTGAGTGAAACGAAGGATCTCTCCGGCTCTTAAGAGAGATTCTTCGGCTGCGCTTCAGAATGACAGAATAGCCGTGAGCCCGTATTCCTAAAATTCCACCTTCTCGCCCGGGTTGATCGGAAACACTTTCGTCGCCGTTTTTCCCAGCGCCTTGATGTATTCCTCCGGCGTGCCGACGAGGAGCGGGTTCGTGCCGTAGTGCATCGGCAGTGCGAACTTCGGCTTTAAGAAGGTATTCGTCGCGTACGCCGCGTCCACGGGGTTCATCACCGCGACGCCGCCGCCGATCGGGATCAAAATCAGATCGGGCTTGTAGTAGTCGCCGATGAACTTCATGTCGCCGAAAAGCCCCGTGTCGCCCAGGTGATAGATTTTAAATCCGTTCTCCAATTGAATGATGTAGCCGCAGGCTACGCCGCCGTAATGGACCTCGGTCTTCTTCGTCTCGGGATTCTCCCAGTTGTATTCGGAGTTGTGCTCGGCGCGTACCATGGTGATCTTGACGCCGCCGGGGCCGAAAGGCGTGATCGAGCCGCCCTGCTGGAAGCGGTTGGAGAGGTTGCCCGGCACGATGCCGAGCGCCGTGAACAGCGCGGCGAGTCCCGCCGGCGCGTAAAACGGCGCGTTGTTCATCTTGACGATCTGCGGCGCGTCGCCCACGTGGTCGGCGTGGCCGTGGGTCACGAGTACGAGATCGACCTTGCCGAGGCCTTCGAGATTTCTGTACTGCTCCGGCGTCTTCGGGTTCTTGGTGATGTACGGGTCGGTCACGATCACCTTGCCGCCCGGTGTCGTGATGCGGAACGCCGATTGCCCGAGCCACCAGAGCTCGGCCTTTTTGCCGCCGCCCTCGGCCGCGAAGGCTGGCACAGCGAAGAAAGACGATATGACAACCGCGAACGCCAACAGCACGATCCGCTTCATAGGACCTCCTGCGCTTTTAATGGGCGGAATGTATGCGAAGAGAGGGGAGATGTCTAGGGGGATGAGTCTTTTTGAGTCCTTCCCCGCGGAAGCGGGAATCCAGGGTTTTCTTGCCTGGACCCCCGCTTTCGCGGTGGTGACTCGTGCCTTATCGAACTCCCGCGAATAGCTTTAAGCGATTTCAATTC